>JAEEGL013603734.1_pt1 | contig 12679 bp, 3 predicted proteins | sample 9134231 | NCBI WGS metagenome assembly JAEEGL01 (sample SAMN16246548, study PRJNA631951) | gut metagenome | biome: gut microbiome; feature: rumen; material: fiber-attached | host: Bos | place: Iran: Karaj | collected 2018-10
CGGCGTCCCCGTCGCCGACCAGGACGCCCTCCTCGCCTCCCTCGGCCTCGCCCCCTCGCCGCGCCACCGCCTCATCCCGGCCGTCCACTGCCGCTTCGACGCCGCCACCGCCTCCTACGAGGCCCTCCGCGACGCCCTCATCGCCTCCGGCCTCGTCGCCAAGGTCGAGACCGTCCGCATCCTCCGCGCCTCCGCCTCCGCCCTCTCCGACCACCTGCCCGTCTCCGACGAGTACGCCGACGACCAGTGGGCCGTCTGCAACGAGCGCCAGACCGGCGGCACCCTCGGCGCCGACATCGACGTCCTCCCGCTCTGGGAGGCCGGCATCACCGGCTCCCGCAAGGTCGTCGTCGCCGTCCACGACTCCGGCGTCGCCTGGGACCACCCCGACCTCATCCCCAACCTCTACGTCAACGAGGCCGAGCTCAACGGCCAGCCCGACGTCGACGACGACGGCAACGGCTACGTCGACGACGTCCACGGCTGGAACTTCGCCGACGGCACGCCCGACTCCTCCGACGAGAACGGCCACGGCACCCACGTCGCCGGCATCATCGGCGCCGCCGCCAACGGCTCCGGCACCGTAGGCGTCAACTGGGACGTCACCATCCTCCCCATCCGCGTCGGCGACGCGGACGGCAACATTACCGTCACCGACGAGGACCTCGTCCGCTCCTTCGAGTACATGCTCGACTGCGGCGTCTCCGTCTGCAACTGCTCCTGGGGCGGCTCCTACCTCGGGCAGTCCCCGAAGGCCATCGCCGGCTTCCGGGCCGCCGCCGACGCCGGCATCCTCTTCGTCGTCGCCGCCGGCAACGACGCCATCAACAACGACATCCACATCGGCTCCAACGGCGGTGTCCAGGCCGACAACATGATCGTCGTCGCCGCCGCCGACCACAACGGCAAGATCGCCGAGTTCTCCAACTGGGGCGCCAGCACCGTCCATATCGCCGCCCCCGGCGTCGACATCCTCAGCTCCGTCCCGGGCGGCCACGAGATCATGTCCGGCACCTCCATGGCCTCCCCGTATGTCGCCGGCGCCGCCGCCCTCCTCCTCTCCGCCGCGCCCGACGCCCCGACGTCCCTCATCCGCGCCGCCATCCTCGCCGGCGCCCGCCACGACGACAACCTCGTCGGCTGGGTCTCCACCGCAGGCCACCTCGACGTCGCCGGCGCCTTCGCCGCCATGGGCTCCGACTGGCTCGTCTGCACCACCGACGCTCCCGTCGACATCGCCTCCGGCGCCAACGCCTCCTTCGACTTCGACGTCAACTCCGACCTCTCCCTCGCCGCCGGCGAGCACGAGGCCGTCATCGAATTCCGCTACACCGTCGACGGCCAGACCCAGACCATCACCGTCCCCGTGACCGACCTCGTCGGCACCGGCGCGAACGTCTCCGTCGCCTCCGTCGTCGTCGACGACTCTGCCTCCGGCGACGGCGACGGCGTCGCCGAGCCCGGCGAGACCGTCTCGCTCTTCGTCACCCTCCGCAACGACAGCTCCGCCAAGCTCTCCGGCACCGTCGGCGCCATCGACTCCTCCTCCGACGCCTTCCCCGACCTCGTCCCCGGCGCCTCCGGCGCCAACGCGACCGGCATCGTCGTCGCCATCCCCGCGTCCGCCTCCGGCGCCACCGTCTTCGACCTGGACCTCGAAGGCTCGCTCGGAACCGACGCCTTCGCCGCCACCATCCCGGTCGAGCTCGTCGTCCGCGACTCCGCCTCCGTCGCCGGCACCGTCCGCGACGCCTCCGGCCGCGGCATCGCCGGCGCCGTCGTCGAGTTCTGGACGAGCGGCACCCCCGACGCCTCCGAAGACCCCGACGCCGGCTACACCGTCGCCGGCCGCGTCGAGGCCGACGCTTCCGGCGCCTACCGCGTCGACGGCCTCGCCGTCGGCGCCACCGCCTACCTGCGCGCCATCCCCGCCGGATACGCCCGCTCCGAATGGGTCGCCCGCGTCGACAATCTCACCGCCGGCACCGCGACCACCGACTTCACCTGCGCCGCCGGCTCCATCGCCTACACCGGCCTCTCCGACGGCGTCCTCGAAAAGACCGTCCGCCTCCACGAGGACTCCGCCACCGCGTCCTTCACCGTCGTGAACACCGGCGCGGCCGACACCTTCCTCAAGGCCGTCTTCGTCGAGCGCCGCTCCATCCTCCTCCTCTCCGACGACGAGGCCCTCAACCCCGTCGCCCCGGCCCTCCGCGCCCTCGGCTTCGACGTCGACGTCCTCGACCACAACTACGAGTCCGTCAACGTCAACTACGGCTCCTACACGTTCCAGAACGAGGAGCATGTCCGCTACTCCGCCGACGAGGCCCTCTACCTGCGCTACGACTTCGTCGTCCTCTCCCTCGACGGCGACCGCGGCGGCGGACGCCAGCTCACCCTCAACGAGTCCACCGCCATCGCCCGCTACCTCGCCCGCGGCGGCCGCGTCCTCGTCACCGGCGGCAACCTCCTCTCCCGCCCCGACGACACCCTCCTCTCCACCCTCCTCGGCGACGCCTCCATGGACCGCCTCGAGGCCACCGACGCCACCGCCTATCCGGTTGTCGCCGATCCCTTCTCGCTCCCGTACTGGATGCTTCCCGGCATCACCGACGCCTCCTTCTCCGGCATTGCCAGCTTCAAGGGCATCACCCACGGCGAGCCCGTCGCCCTCCCCGGCGCGCCCTTCGCCTACGACGCAGCCACCCCGGAGCAGCCCTTCCAGTCCTACGCCGCCGTCGCCGACGGCGACGCCCAGAAGCTCTACCGCTTCGACACCCGCGGCGGCACCCTCTTCTACTGGGGCGGCAACCCCGGCGCCGCCGACATGGTCCCGCGCGGCATCTGGCAGGACTTCCTCCGCGACATCCTCGTCTCCGAGCTCTTCGAGCCCGTCTCCTGGGCCTCCCTCGCCACATCGCACGCCTTCGCCGTCCCGGCCACCCGCTCCACCGCCTGCACCGTCGCCTTCGACGCCACCGGGCTTGACGCCGGCGACTACGAGGCCACGCTGGTCCTCTTCGGATCCCTCGTCGACGCCGAGACCTCCGCGGTCCACGTGACCCTCCACGTCACGCGCCCGCTCTTCCAGGCCTTCTCCAACACCGGCGTCACCAACGCCTTCGGCGCCTTCCTCCAGGGCGACGGCAACCCCGGCAGCTTCGTCTACCAGCTCATCCTCACCGGCGATCCCTCCGGCGCCGTCTCCGAGCCCGACGCCACCGGCGTCCCCTCCGGCGGCGAGACCGTCGTCGCCACCGCCTCCTCCGGCCTCTACTACGGCTACTTCGGCTCCGACGGCCTGACCGCCAACCTCGGCCAGTTCTCCGAGCTCTACGAGATCCCCAACGACGGCTCCGCCGTCTACGCCGTCGTCCGCGCCTGGACCGGCTCCGCCCCCGGCGCCGGCGCCTTCTGGGGCGACTCCGAGCCCTACGCCGTCCAGTTCACCGAAGGCGAGTCCCACAACTTCGGCACCTGGGCCGTCGCCAACCTCTTCCAGGTCGACGGCGCCCTGCCGCTCGACTCCAACGGCGACGGCGTGCCCGACAGCTACGTCATCGAGCACTTCCCCGGCATGGACCCCGCCGCCGACCTCGAGATCGAGCCCGAGGCCGAGTTCCTCCAGGAGATCAAGAACGGCTCCGCCTCCTACTTCCCGTACCGCGTCTTCGCCACCGACCGCTACGTCTACGCCCTCGACAACAACCAGAAGCGCATCACCGTCTGGACCACCGCCGGCCGCACCGGCACCTTCGTCGGCTACTTCAAGCCCACCGGCGCCATCCAGTTCTCCAACCCCGCCGGCATGGGCCTCCAGCCCGGCGCCAACCGCTTCGCCGTCGCCGACGCCGGCCGCCACGTCGTCCACGTCTTCGATTTCGACGAGGACGCCATCGCCGCCGCCACCTCCCAGAACCTCGCCTCCGCCTTCACCTACGCGGGCATCTCCGTCGGCACCCCCGACACCCCGTACGGCCAGGTGAACTCCGCGGGCGTCGCCGGCCTCTTCACCGAGGCCAAGGGCGTCGCCATGGACGCCGAGGGCGCCATCTACGTCGCCGACTCCGGCCGCCTCAACGGCGAGTCCGGCCGCCGCGTCCTCGTCTTCAACGCCGACGGCACGCCGCGCTCCGAGATCCTCCCGCTCGAGGCCCCGCTCGTCTCCCCCGACGGCATCGACGTCGACCCCGCCACCGGCGACATCTACGTCGCCAACACCGGCGCCGGCAGCATCGTCCGCCTCTCCTCCGGCGGCGCCGTCCTCGGCGTCTACTCCGGCGTCACCATGGAGACCGTCGAGGAGCGCCCCGCCCTCGAGACGCGCATCGACCCGCTCTCCGGCCGCACCTACGTCGTCACCAACGGCACCGTCTCCGTCACCAACACCGTCGTCGGCCCCGTCGGCCCCTCCGACGTCAAGGTCTGGCGCGTCGGCTCCACCTTCCGCCTCCTCGTCGCCGACCGCGAGGGCAACGCCATCCACGTCCTCGACTCCAACGGCGACTTCGTCGCCACCTTCACCAACCCCGTCGGAAGCGCCGACACCTACAACCGCATCGGCAACTTCCGCAAGCCCTGGGGCGTCTTCCCCGTCGCCGACTCCGACGAGGCCTGGGTCGCCGACACCCGCAACAACCGCCTCCAGCACCTCAAGCTCACCCTCGACGGCGACGGCGACGGCATCGACGACACCGCGGAGATGCTCAACGGCCTCGACCCGACCGTGCCCGACGAGTCCGACACCGACGGCGACGGCATCACCGACGCCATGGAGCTCGCCCTCTCCTACCTCGACAACCGTCCCGGCAGCGACACCTTCGGCGAGAACACCCACACCGACATCGACAACGCCGACTCCGACGGCGACGGCCTCACCGACTTCGAGGAGGTCAACGGCGGCACCCACCCGCTCAACCCCGAGGACGCCGCCGAGACCGACTGCACCGTCACCGTTACCGCGCAGCTCCCCGAGGGCGGCACCGCCACCGGCGGCGGCACCTACCCCGCCGGCTCCACGGCCACCCTCGTCGCCACGCCCGCCGAGGGCTGGCAGTTCGCCGGCTGGCAGGACGGCGAGACCGCCGCCACCCGCGACGTCAAGGTCGGCCTCTACGGCAACGACTACGTCGCCCTCTTCGAGCGCCAGACGATCGTCGTCACCGTCACCTTCGTCGACACCAACCTCGTCGCCTCCGCCGGCGTCCCCGACGCCCGCGCCTACGACGCCTACTACGGCCTCGCCTTCCACCAGGACTGCAACGACGCCTTCACCGCCAACTACGCCTTCGTCTCCGGCAGCGACGACGCGAGCGACAAGGTCTACGTCGAGCCCGTCGTCGACTTCGAGGCCGTCACCGTGCCCATCGAGGTCACCTTCGTCGGCATCGTCGGCGAAGTCCCGCCCGAACCGCCCGCCGAGCTCCCGGCCATCGCCGTCACGGCCCTCGCCGTCGAGGACGGGAAGCTCTCCGCCGAGTTCTCCACGGACGCCACCGACGTCGCCCAGCTCTGGTCCTTCATCGACGAGTCCACCGGCGCCGCCACGCTCCTCGTGGCCGACACGCTGGACCACCTCGCGGCCTACCGCGACAGCGGCGCCACCGACGGCATCTCGACCATCGCCGTCACCGCCGTCGTCGACGAGGCCACGCTTGGCTTCTCCATCGCCGCCGTCGACGTCTCCGGCTACGACACGCTCTTCCTCATCGGCTTCGAAGCGCCGTAGCGGAGCGAAACCAGCCGGAATCCCAACGGGCCGCCCGCCTCCTCCCGGAGCGCGGACGGCCCCGGTGCCTCTAACCTCCCATGAAGCGCCCTCGACTCCTCCTCCTTCTCCTCGCGCTGCTTCTTGTCGGCTTCCTCGCCGCGCTGTACATCCCCAGCGGCAAGGTGTCCGACGCCGACATCGTCGAACTGCGTCACGGGCCGCTTCTGCCGGGGGCGGTGGATGCCACATGCGGTCAATGGATTTTCGGTTCTTCAACGAGGACCAATACATTCTTCCGTGTAGAGGGTTGGACCGGATTCGACGCGGATGTTGCCCACTATCTCGGATCATCGCCGGCAATTGTGTTGGGCAAAACCGAGGACAACTGGATTGTCGCCACGGGAACGCCAACGGAAAAGCGGCTGTTTGACTTTCTCCGAACCGATGCGTTCTCGCAGGAGGCCCTGTCGAAAAAGACGCACGGGGGAGATGTCTCTTTCGCATGGCTAAACAACTTGACGAACAACGCCTTTCCATCCGCCGAGGCGCACGGCGGAGCAAGAGGTCTGGACGAAGCGGAGACGCTCGTCTTCCGTGATAGCCTTCGTTCCTTCTTCAACGCGGAAGCCGCCCGCTCCGATGTCGTCTTTCGGGAAGAGCGGATAACCTTCTGCGTCACGTTTAAAGTCTACTCCTCGCAAAAACCTCCCGGTGGCTTCAAACGCGCTGTCGGATGGGTCTGCGACCAGCTGGATATTCCGGCGCTCAGGTCGGTTTCGGACTGGGCGGAACGCGGTCAGAAGATCCTGGACGGCTCGCTGGACTGGTTGTTTCTTTTGGTCCAGATAGTCGACGGCGTCCCTGCGCCAGGAGTTCGAATGCAGTACAGCAAGGACCTTCCGTGCAATTATCTGATTTCCGATGGCACTCCACTTGCGGAAGCCATCCGAAAGCTCTGTGAAGAACACCGTCCTCAGACGTTGGGACGGGTCCGCATACCGGGCCAGCCCATGCCCGACTGCAATGCGGAGGTATTTGTCGATGACGGCGAAACCAGCTACGAAGTTCTTCTCGACTACCCCACTCCCCGCTTCCGCGCCTTCCTGGCCGACCTTCTCCGCCTCCTCGCCAATCCGCCCCCGCCTTCCACCGCCCCGCAAAAGGATTGAGCGGGAAAATGAATTGGCATTTGCCATTTGTGAACAATTGAGATTTCTTAGTGTTCGGAGTCTGTCCCCTGTTCGAGTGTTCGGAGTCTGTCCCCTGTTCGTGGCTCTCCCTGAAAATGTCGCCTGCCAGGCGACATTTTCGTTTTCCCGTTCGGCTACGATGGCCCGCGACACGGGGCGAAGTGCCCCGATGCCGCCATCCGAAACAAGGGGACAGACTCCCCGATTTCTCCGAACTTTATGCTGGACACGCATATCAGAATCATGTAAAGTGAAGGCAACCCTAGGAGACAGGATATTACCATGTCACTTTTCACTAAATCCCTTTTCTTTGCGGCGCTTGCCGCGTCTTCCGTGTCCTTCGGCTCGAATGTCTGGACAAAAGGCACGTATAATCCGAACACCTGGATGTCCTCCGCGGATAATTTTCTGCTCCAACTGGTGCCGGATGTGTCGAATCTTGCCAAATACACGGAAGGTCCGAGGACGCCCAATGTCGCTGCTTCTCTAACCGATGGCGTCGTGACCAAGGACAACGTCGACTATACGAACACCTACGGCATCAAGGGTGGTTCCATGGAGTGGACGTTTGAAGAGCCAGTTGCGGAATTCCTGCAACTAAAGGTTTTTTCACACTGGGGAGACGGCGGGCGTGACAACATCAAAATCGACAGCGTCGAAGTGACGACGGACGGCAGCACCTGGACGGCGCTGGCGAACAGTTCGGTCGAAAACAATAATTACAACGGCCGTTTGTACGCATCGCTGGCGGACGATGGCGGCCAGCCGCTCGCGACAAACATCGTCGGCTTGCGCATCAACTTCTCCGACTCGCAGGAGAACGGCGGCGTGGGCTGCACCGAAATCGAGGCGATCGGAACGGCGAAGGACGTCCCGATGCTGAACGCGTCGGTCAACTACGTAGCGCCGACGAAGGCTGGCATTGTCGTGTCCGTCCTAGGCTGCGGCGAGGGATATGACGAGGTGGACGTGTACGTCGCCTACGGCCTTTCCGAAAGCGGCCTCGGATCGTATGCGTGCGTCGGCACCGGCAAGGCCAAGAACGAGACGCTCTCGTTCGAGGTCCGCAACCTCCAGAAAGACACGACCTACTACTATTCCTGCTATGTCGAGAACGCGGGCGGCGACCGGTCCGACGAGACCACCGGCACGTTCCATACGACCGACGGCTCGGTACTCACCTGGCTCGGCACGGTGAGCGAAAACTGGTCGGACGATCTGAACTGGGACTCCGAGGAGGCCCCGGCGGCAAACGCCTCGCTGGCGAAAATCGTCCTCGTCGCCGCGGGCAGCGGCTACGCGCCGGCGAACCTCGACATCTCCGGTCTGCAGATTGACGACCTTTGCATCGGGGCCGACAACCGCCGGTCCTTCACCCTGTCCGGCAAGCCGCTGCATGTCGGCCGCATCTCCTCGGTCAACGGCTCCAGCGGCTCGCTCGTCATCGAGAACGAGGTGTTCTTCGCGGGCCCGATTTCGGTGGACCTCATCGGCGCCAAGCTGCGCCTCGCGGGCCCCGTCCACGCGACGGCCTCCGACGGCAAGGTGTACACCTCGAACGCGTGGTACAACAACCTCTCCCTCCAGAATCCCGCGAACGACTTCAGCGGCGCGATCGACAACGCCATCGGCACCTTCGGCTTCTACTCCGCCGGCGCGCTCGGACATGCTCCTGCGGAGACTCCGTCCGCCCCGAACCTCTCCAACTCCGGCAGCGGGAACGTGACCGCGATGGCGCTCGACCAGAACCGCATGAACTTCATCGAACTGGTCCCCGCCTGGTGGCTCCACGGCAAGATCACCGTCAACGGCGGCGTCGAGCTCGCCTACAACGGTCCGCTCGACGATGGCACCTGGTTCACCAGCCCGCAGGGGGCCAGCTACTTGACGCTTCGCGGCACGGCGCTCGCCGCGTCCTCCGAGGCGTACAGCACCAACGCGATGGTCGTGCTGGACCGTCTCTATCTCACCACCATCGGCGCGCAGTCCGTCGTCGCGCAGCCCACGCGCGGCATCCAGGCGGGCCCAAACGCGGTGGTGGACCTGAACGGCGCCGACCCCGCCGGTCCGCTGGCGACCGACGGTCCGGGACGCCAGGGCGCCCCGAAGTTCCTCAACAACAACGCCGGCGACGAGTCCGTGGTCTACGGCCCCGTCCGCCTCGGCGGCATCAACGCCGACGGATCCAGCAGCGTCCTCTTCGGCGGGCTCGGCGACATCCGCGTCACGGGGAACGTCTATGAGAACGCGGACCTCGAGACGCCCGCCGCGCGCCCGTTCCGCAAGAAGGGCCCCGGAAAACTCACGATCGAGAGCGCCGCGACCGCCTGGCAGGGCGAGATCGAGTTCGTTGGCGACGTCACGCTCGACTACTCGACGGCCAACACCTCGAAGCTCGGCGGAAACGCCGCGGCGAAGATGGGCGACGGCACGCTGGAGGTCGTCGGGAACGCCTCCGGCACGGCGTTCGGACTGACGGGCCTGACCCTGGACTACGGTCTGACGCGTCTGGTCACGTCCGGCAACGTGTCCTGGTCCCTCGCCTCGCTCGCGATGCCTGGGCAGGGGATCGGCAATCTGACGGTGTACCCTGCCGTCGACTTCCAGGCCGGATCCGGCTTCCAGCTGACGGATCCCGCGCTTGTCAACCTCGCGGGCTTCGGCGGGCTCGGCCCGCACTTCACCGTCAACGGCGGCGCGGACTGGGCCGCGGTCTACGACGGCGGCGTGGTCGGCGCGATTCCGGCGGCATCGCTGATGGATCTCGGCCCCGGAGCCCACACTCTTTCCGGGACGCAGGGCGCGGTCCGTGTCGCGGGCAACGGCGACACCACCATCCAGATTTCCTCCTCGCTCACGCTCGGCCGCTTCGGCGCCGAAGACGCGGCGGGGCTTCTCTATTCGTCCAGGGCAGGAGGCGACTTGACAATCTCCGGCGACGTGCTGGCAGCGGAGGACGGCGCAAGTTCGCTTACCATTCAGAACTGGAACACAAACCACACTCTGACGATTTCCTCGCGGATCGCCAAGGCCAACGGCGGCTCGGCGGACTTCGACCTGACGCTCGTCGGCCCGGGCACGACCATCCTGGCGAACGACGAGAACACATTCAAAGGCGGTCCCAACGTCTTCGGCGGCGGCACGGTGAAGTTCACGTCCGCGAAGTGCTTCAACGGCGGCAACGGCCCGACCGGACCTTCGGCCCTCGGCCGCGCCGGCGTCTGGAACGGCGACCTCTACTGCGGCAACGGCGCAACCCTTGAATACATCGGCACCGATCCGGACGGCGCCATCTGCGACCGCAACATCAACGCCTCCGGCGAGATCACGATCAAGGCCAACGGCGCCGGCCCGCTGACCATCAAGCATCCGGGCCCGGTCAATCCGCTCGTCACGACCTGCCGCATCGTCCTCGACGGCGACGCCGACAAGGGCGGCGGCATCCTGAGCAATGAGAACGGCTGGGGCTACGGAGCGAAGCTGAATCCGGGCGAATACGGCGAGGTCGTCAAGCGCGGCGGCGGCAAATGGACCATCGGAAGCGCCGACGGCGTGTACGGCATGCGGACAACGGTTGAGGCGGGCGTCCTCGAACTGGCGTCCGGTGCGCAGGTCCGCTCGCCGGTCATCGTCAAGTCCGGCGCGACGCTGCGGATTGACTCGGGCGCTACGCTTCGCCGGAACCTGACGGTCGAGTCGGGCGCCACGCTGGATGTCGTGTTCGACGGCGCCACGCCGGCGGTCGTGTACGGCCGCATGACGCTCGCGGGCGATTTGAAGATCACCTGCGCACGAGTGCACGAAGACACGGTTGTCCTCGTGGCCGAGAGCGGCATCGTCGGCACGGCGACGGCGCCCGATGGCTACTCGCTGGTTCAGGACGATACGACGCTCACGCTCCGTCCGCTCAGCGGGACGCTGATTCTCATGTTCTAGACAAAGAAAGCGCCCCATGAAAGCACACGCCCGTCTTTTCTCCGTCCTCGCCGCCCTTGCGCTGGCAACCTCCTCCGCCTCGGCCGATCCGCTCGTCATCTACCAGACCAGCGGCGAACTGTCGGACACCGGCACCATCGCCGGCACGACGCGCGGCCTCTCCGTCAACCTCCCCGGCGCCACATGGTCCTGCGGAACCATCTGGAACTGGTCGCGGCCGACATACGAATGGAGCTCCACCGATTTGGGCAACGCGATCAACTGCGGCGAGGAGTACGCCGGGGCGGTGCTGCCCCTCGCCAGCACAGGCGACTACGTGCGCCCGTCGCTGATTCGGATCGACGTCACCTTCTTCTCCTCGCAGGGCGCCAGCTGCGTCGGCTTCTGGAATACCGAGCCCTACGAGTGGTACGAGGACGAAGACGGGACGCACAACTTCAATGTCGGCGGCACCATCGCCTGCGGCATCGTGTACACGACCAGTACGCGGACGCTTCAGGTCGCCGAGAACGGGGCCCTCGTCGGCAGCGCCGTCAGCGTATTCGCCGACAATGCCAACGGCCTCCACTCGCTCTCGCTCCTCGCGGATACGTCGACCGGCGAACTCCTTGCCGTCTGGTGGGATGGCGCCCGCGTCCAGGGGCTTTCCTCCATGGCCTTCACGGAAGCGGCTACGACCTACGTCGGCTGCGCGGCACGCCCGGGCGGACGGATCACCTTCGGCGACTTCAAGGTCTCGGAGGGCGAACTCCCCGACCCGACGCCGTCTGTCACCGTCGGCTCGCTCCACATCCGCGCGTTCACGGGAAGCGAAATCACCTTCCCGGTCACGGCGCAGATCGTCGAGACCGGCGCCCCGAATCCCGTCACCGCCTCGTCGGAAACCGCCTCCGGCTTCACCTTCGCGGACGGGACGTTCTCCTGGACCCCCACGGCGGCCGGCACCTACGCAATCGCCTTCACGTCCACGCTCGGCACGCAGTCGGACACGAAGACCGTCACACTGCATGTGTTCGCCCTCCCGGAGCCGCTGACCTATGTGAAGCCCATCTACAAGACGGATCGCGAGCTCATCACGGGAGGGGTGCAATACGCGGGCGAGACATGGAACGACCCGGAGACCTGCACGGACTACGGTCTCGCGGCGAACATTCCGGGAGGACGCTGGATCTGGAGCACCGGTTTCGACTGGGCGCCGCCGAAGACGGACTCCGGAAACAAGCTGTTCGGCCTGGGCAACGAGCGCGGCGTCGTTCTACTTCCGCTGACGAACACCGTGTCGTTCACCAGTCCCCGCCGCATGCGCTACTTCGCCCGTTTCCGTCCGTCGGGCTGGGTCCAGTTCGGCTTCTGGGACCGTCCGCGCGACATTCCGGGCGGGGAGAATGAACTGGGTTCGACCGGCGGCTTTTCCGGACTGGAACTCGTCTTCCTCGGGGAGACGATCAACCTCTATTCCGCCGGAAGCAAGGTCGCGACGGTGCCCTTCTCCGCGGACGTCACCCTTTCCGACCACACGGTGGATTTCGTCGTCAATCGGAACCGCGGCACGCTGGAGCGCCTCCTAATCGATGGCTGGCCGGTGACGGGCTTTGCCGCCGACGCGATTTCATTCACGGACGCCGCCACCGCCTACGTCGGCCTGGGAACCGGCGGAAACAGCAACTACGGCAACGCCCGGATGTCGTTCTCCGATTTCGAGCTCGACGATCTGGTCTCCACCGCCGTCGTGGTGCTGCTGCGGTAGCGCTCCGCGGCGATTTGACGGGGGTGTTCGGAGTCTGTCCCCTGTTCATGGCTCTCCCTGAAAATGTCGCCTGCCAGGCGACATTTTCGTTTTCCC
>JAEEGL013675828.1_pt1 | contig 12679 bp, 12 predicted proteins | sample 9134231 | NCBI WGS metagenome assembly JAEEGL01 (sample SAMN16246548, study PRJNA631951) | gut metagenome | biome: gut microbiome; feature: rumen; material: fiber-attached | host: Bos | place: Iran: Karaj | collected 2018-10
CCAATGCGTAACGCACCGCTTCCGCGATTCTATGGAGCAGCAACGTCTTCCGATAGACGCCCTCGTTGCCAACCTAGAAAAGCAGTTGGAATTCTAATACCAAATGGATCATTAAAAGGCCTCCAAGGGGAATCCCTTTGGAGGTCTTTTTTATCGTTCTTCTTTTGTAATGATCTCCGCTTCCCGAATGACCGACTGGATCATCACTTTGGCGTTAGTCTGAAACGCAAACAGCGGCTGCTGTCGCTGAGCCGATCCGACCCAGTACCGTTCCTGAAACTCCCGGATCAGTTGGTTCTCCGGAACCTGCCGGAAAAACCGGGACAGGATGAACTGCTGGGAATCCTTCGTTACCTGACGGCACTTCTCCCAATAGTCCGGGATCTCTTTCATGCTAAGGACTTTATAATGGGGCGAGACCACATACTCCGGCCGGAGCATCTCACAGATGGTGATCGAACGCAGCGTGTCGATGCTGCTGGTCAGATAGGTGGCTGTGAAGACTCCGTCCTCCCCCAGATACGCACAGGATTCGCTTCCGAACAACGTGTTGCCGTCAATCAAATACCCCATGGAGCATTTGGTATGGCCTAACAGTTCGATCGCCTGGACCGTGTGTCCGTCCAGATCCAGGACTTGGCGGTCCTTGAGGCAGAGATCGATCTTCATCAGGCTGTCATCATACCGTTCGATGATCGGCGCATGGAAGGTTTCACAGGCGGCAAGGCTGAATTCCCAGATCGTCTTGAGCGCACCCGGTCTTGTCAGCACATACTGTCCGTATTCGGAACCGACAGCAGTCAGCTCCGGCCATCGCATCCGAAGATACGGCAACGCTCCGATATGATCATAATGCGTATGCCCGCAAAAGACATAATCCAGCGGCCTGCCCTGTAGTTCTCTCTCCAGGTTCCCGATCAGTGCGGGAAACGCATAGGCCATCCCGCTGTCGAACAGAGCCGTCTTCTTCCCTCCCAGCAGGAGAAAGGAAGATCCCCCTTGTCCACCGCTGACATCGATCAATCGTTCTACTTCCATCGCTTTCCTCCCAGTAACAACCTGAGAGTCATTGTAGCACGATTCCCTGCTGCAAGAAAGATGAATTCCGCTCTATCACATTGCACTTTTTTCGGTTGCTTCCTATAATGGATGTGTTAAGAAAGGGTGTGTTTTCATTGCCTACTGTCTACGAAAAATATGCCGATAAGACAGTCTGTTTTATCGGTGTCGGAGTCAGTCACAAACAGTTGATCCACAATTTTGCGGACCATCATATCCGTACGACGGTGCGGGACCGCCGGACGAAAGAACAGTTGGGCGAAGTGTACCAGGAAATCGCCGCATTGGGGGTCACCATGATCCTCGGGGAGCACTACCTGGAGGATCTTACCGAAGATGTCATCTTCCGGACTCCCGGCATAAAGTATTATCTCCCGGAACTGGTTCGCGCCAGAGAAAACGGACAGATCGTGACCAGTGAAATGGAAGAATTCTTCTCGTTTTGCCCCTGTCCGATCATCGGTGTCACCGGCTCAGATGGGAAGACCACTACAACGACCCTGATCTCGGAGTTTTTGAAAGCGGACGGGTATACCGTTCATCTGGGCGGAAACATCGGAAAGGCTCTGCTTCCGGAAGTAGAATCCATGGGACCGGACAAACAGTTTGCCGTGGTCGAACTGTCTTCGTTCCAGCTCATCTCCATGCGTCAGAGCCCCTCCATCGCCGTCATCACCAACATCACTCCCAATCACCTGGATATGCATAAGGATATGCAGGAATATGTCGATGCAAAGCGAAATCTGCTGCTCCACCAGCAGCCTGGGTCAAAGGCGATCCTCGGCGCAGACAATGAGATCAGCCGCTCTCTCCAAAAGGATGTCCGGGGCGAATGCCTGTTCTTCTCCCGAAGAACGAAAGTGGACCGCGGAGCCTGTTTGGACACAGACGGGACACTCATCATGAATGACGGGACCACTGTTCACAGACTGTTCCACATGGATGAGATCCGGATCCCCGGTCTGCATAATGTCGAGAATTATCTGGCAGCCATTGCCGCCACCTGGGGGCTGGTCCGTCCGGAAGTTTATGCCGATGTCGCCAGGAACTTTGCCGGCGTTGAGCATCGGATCGAGCTTGTCCGGGAACGCAATCAGGTGAAATGGTATAACGACTCCATCGCGTCCAGCCCGACGCGAGTGATCGCCGGTCTGGATTCCTTCCACCAAAAGATCATTCTGATCGCCGGTGGCTATGACAAGAAGATCCCGTTTGAACCGCTTGCACCAAAGATCCTGGAAAAGGTTAAGGTACTGATCCTGATGGGGCACACCGCTCCCAAGATCGAAGCCGCTGTCACCGCCCTTCCGGAGTATTCTGCGGAGTCTCTGCCGATCTTGCACGCTTCCACGATGGAGGAAGCGGTCGCACTGGCGGACTCGGTCGCCAAAGCCGGGGATATCGTTTCCCTCTCTCCCGCCTGTGCCAGTTTTGATCTGTATCCGAACTTCGAAGCGCGCGGACGGCATTTCAAATCCATCGTCAACCAGTTATAAGGAGGTCTGTTGCATATGGATCTTTCCGTTTTACTCAAACAACTCTCCGGGAAGACCGGTGTCTCCGGAAGGGAAGATGAGATCGCTCGCTTCCTCTCCGCTCAGTTTTCCGCCTTTGGCCCTTCCCGGGTCTCTCCCCTCGGAAGTGTGATCGGGACGCTCTCTCCCGTAAAAGAAGGCGAAGATCATCTGATCCTGGTCGCACACATGGATGAAGTCGGATTCGTTGTCACCTACATCGAAGACAGCGGTTTCGTCCGCATCGGGAATTGCGGCGGGATCGACCGTAAGATCCTCCCTTCCGCGATCATGACGATCCATACCAAACAGGGGGACCTGAACGGAGTGGTCTCTACCATTCCTCCTCACCTGCAATCCGGTGACCAGTCGAAACTTCCTAAGGTCGAGGAGATCTCGATCGATGTCGGTCTTTCCGGGGAAGAAGCCAAAAAACGGATCTCCCTTGGTGATATGGTCACCATCCACTCGAACGCCCTTTCCCTGTCGGACCGTTTCGTCAGCGGAAAAGCGCTGGATGACCGTGCCTGCTGCGCCGCCATCCTTCGCGCCTGTGAGCTGCTGCAGGGCGAGCCGCTTCGGAAAGGTGTCTCCGTCGTCTTTTCCACCATGGAGGAAGTCGGATCCCAGGGTGCTAAGACTGCTGCCTATGAATTGGCTCCGACTCATGCGGTCGCACTGGATGTCTCCTATGGACTCAGCGCAGATGCCAAGCGGCAGGACTGCGGTCTTATCGGAAAAGGACCTATGATCGGGATCAGCCCGGTCCTCGACAACGGTATGTTCGATACCCTGAAAGCTCTGGGGGACGAGCAAAAGATCCCTTACCAGATCGAAGTCATGGGCGGCCGAACCGGCACCGATGCCGATATCATCGCCACGACCCGTGACGGTGTCCGTACGGCACTGATCTCGATCCCGCTCCGGTATATGCATTCTCCCGTCGAGACCGTGCTGGTCGACGATGTGGAGCAGTCCGCCCGCCTGCTGGCGGCATACGTTCGGGAATTCAATCGTTCGGAAGGCGGTGAGCGCAGATGATGGATTTGATTCGGACTCTTTCGAAACTTCCCGGTATCTCCGGTCAGGAAGACGCCGTCCGGGAGGAGATCCTCTCCCGTCTGGCTTCTCTCAACTGCCAGATCGAGGTCGATGCCCTGGGCAGCATCATTGCAACCAAAAAGGGCGCCCGCCCTGCCAATCGTTCCCTGCTCTTTTCTGCCCACATGGATGAAGTCGGGTTTATCATCACCTACATCGAGGAAGATGGAACACTCCGGTTCGCTCCGGTCGGCGGAATTGACAGCCGGGTCGTCGTCGGAAAGACGCTGCTCGTCGGTCCCGATCAGCTTCCCGGAGTAGTCGGACGGAAAGCGGTCCACCAGCAGTCGGAAGAGGAACGGGAAAGAAAGGTCGATTTCCCGGATCTGTACATCGACATCGGCGCGCTGTCCAAAGAAGAAGCCGAGCAGAAGGTCCGTCTTGGGACCTATGCCATCTTCGCCCCCCTGTTCTTCACCTTCGGTGACGGATTCCTCTGCGGCAAGGCCCTGGATGACCGTGCCGGCTGTGCTCTGTTACTGAAGCTCTTGGAGGAGGACCTCCCCATCGATATCACCTGTTCGTTCTCCGTTATGGAGGAGACCGGCTGCCAGGGAGCTGCCGCCATCGGCCACCGTGTCCAGCCGGATCTGGCCATCGTCCTGGAGACGACGACAGCCTCCGACATCCCGGGGGTTGCTCCGGACCGGCAGGTCTGCCATCTCGGTAACGGTCCGACCATTTCGTTCATGGACCGCGGCACGATCTATTCAGCAGACGTTTATCAGGATGCTCTTCGTCTCTGTGAGGAGAAGGGGATCCCGGTTCAAAGCAAAGCCGGCGTATATGGCGGTAACGAGTCGCGCAACTTCCAGACTGCGGCGAACGGGGCAAAGACACTGGCTGTCTCTCTGCCCTGCCGTTATCTGCATTCTCCGACCTGTGTGTTGAAAGAATCGGATATCGATGCAACTCTGGAGTTCCTGAAGGCTTTCCTGGCGGAAGAGAGCAAGCGATGATCCTGCGGCTCTCGGAAGAGCGGCTCCCGGACCTGGAACGGCTTGTCCGGTCCGATCCCGTTTACGGACCACGGATCTGGACACTCTATGTCTGCTATGGGAACCGTTATACGTTTTGCGACATCTGGCTGCTACTAAACGAGGACAAGGAGGCCGCCGGCCTCCTTTCCCGTTATGGCGGAACATTGACTCTGATCGCCACGCCGGGCGTCGATTACGAAGAACTGGCTTCCTTCTTGCACGGGTACCCCCAAGAGTTGGAGGGCATGAAATCCTCTCTGTCTCCTCTGTTTCCGTTCTTCCCCGGGATCACACCGGAGGAAACCACCGTGTTTTCCTATCCGGCTTCTCTTGCGATCCCAGAACTTGCCTCTAAGGTCCAGATCGAGCCAGCACTCAAAAAGATCTTTCCGATCCTGGCAACCTGCTTTCCGGAATTCGGCGCCCATTCCGACCCCAATCTTTGGCTGGTCGATACCTCCGCCCGTTTCCGGAAGAATCTCGGAGTGAATTTTCTGGTCTCGGTCGGCAGGCACCCGGCAGCAACCGCTGCCATCACCGCCATCGGACCGTCTTCCGGGATCATCGGCAGCGTCGCCTGTCTTCCGGAATTCCGGGGGTCCGGCTATGCCAAGGACTGTGTTCTCGCCTGTCTGAAGGTCCTCCGCCAGAAGAAAAAGACTGCCTTTGTCCTTTCCGCCTCGGAACAGGTAGACCCCTACTATCAAAAAATGGGATTTGAGGCTGTCGGCACCCGCTGCTTCCTCACCCTGATTTCTTCATATTAAGGAGTATTCCATGTCTTCCTTTTTTTCTTTTGATCCGTCGCTGACAAAACGCGCCCAGGCCTCGGAAGAGCTGTGCCAGCCATCGTTTCAGCGCATCGACGCCATCGCGGAGTACAATACTGCCAAGGTCCTCTCTGCTTTCATCCATCAAGGGATCAGCGAATCTCACTTTGCCGGTTCCTCCGGATACGGAAACGACGACCGGGGGCGGGATGCCTTGGAGGCTGTCTACGCGGAAGTATTCGGCTGTGAGGACGCCTTGGTCCGGCACAACTTCGTTTCCGGCACCCATGCGCTTACCGTTGCTCTGTTCGGCATCCTCCGGCCGGGAGATGACCTGGTCTTCGTGACCGGCCATCCCTATGACACGCTGGAGGGAGTGTTAGGTTCTGCCGAGGAGGATACCGGATCTCTTCGTGACTTTGGGGTGCATTCCCGTGAACTTCCTTTGCTGGAAGACGGACACGTCGATCTTGCCGGGATCCCTGCCGCCGTCAGAGGTGCAAAAGTTGCGTACATCCAGCGTTCCAGAGGCTATTCGCTGCGCCCGTCCCTGTCGGTCAGCGAGATCGGAGAGATCATCAAAGTAATCCGGTCTGCCAATCCCGACGCGATCGTTTTTGTTGACAACTGCTACGGAGAATTCGTCGAGAAGCAGGAACCGGTCCAGGTCGGCGCCGATCTCATGGTCGGCTCTATGATCAAAAACGCCGGCGGTGGGATCGCCCGCACCGGCGGCTATATCGCCGGAAAAAAGAAACTGGTAGAACAGTGCGCCTATCGTCTGACGGTCCCCGGCGTGGGAAAAGAACTCGGCTGCACCTTTGATCTTCTGCGGGAGATGTACCAGGGGTTCTTCTTTGCTCCCTCGACCGTAGCCTCCGCGCTAAAGACCATGACCTTTGCCTCCTGCCTGTTTGAGCAGTACGGATTACCGGTGAGCCCAAAGTACCAGGACCCCCGTACCGATATCATCGAAGCGATCACTCTCGGTTCCCCGGAAGCTATGATCGCCTTTTGCGAAGGAGTACAGCGGGGAGCCCCCATCGACTCCTTTGTCACCCCGGAGCCCTGGGATATGCCCGGATATGACAGCAAGATCATCATGGCCGCCGGAGCCTTTACTACCGGCTCCTCGATCGAGTTTTCCGCGGATGGTCCCATGCGGGAGCCATATGCTGTTTGGATGCAGGGCGGGTTAACGTATCCCTCCGGAAAGATCGGCGTCCTTCTTGCTGCCCAGTCCCTGATTGAAAAAGGCCTGCTCCCCAAGGAGTAACCCTTCTTCTCCCCATCCGACAAAAAGAAAACGCCTTTTGTCAAAAAGACAAAAGGCGTTTTTCATATGTCTTTGAAAGCTTTGGTGCGGGTGACAGGACTTGAACCTGCACGTCGGGGACACTAGATCCTAAATCTAGCGCGTCTGCCATTCCGCCACACCCGCACGGTGACTGTAATTATACAAAAGATCCCCTAGTTCGTCAATTTTCCGTTTTCTTTGCCATTTGCCTGTGATACACTAGGCGTAGTCACAAGGGGGTTACTATGTCTTCTACTACTTATGCAAAAAACAGCATGACCGATGGGCCGATTTGGAAGCCTCTTTTTGCCTTTGTCCTTCCGATCATCCTCGGGTCATTCTTTCAGCAGCTGTATAACACTGTCGACGCCATGGTCGTCGGCCGTTTTGTCGGCGCGGACGCCCTGGGCGCCGTCGGCGGAACGACCGGAACGATCATCAACCTGATGGTCAATTTCTTTGTCGGTGTTTCTTCCGGTGCTACGGTCAAGATCGCGCAGCACTTCGGAGCAAAAGAATACGACAAGGTTCAGAACGACCTGCACTCGGCTTTCGCCCTGTCCTTAATCTTGGGCGCCGCCATTGCTGTTGTCGGATTTCTAATCGCTCCCTGGGCGCTGCGCCAAATGAACACCCCGGGAGAGATTTACAGTTACGCGTTGACCTATATGCGCTATCTGACTCTGGGCGCGATCGCCGGTTTCGTCTATAACATGGGTTCCGGTATCCTGCGCGCTGTCGGGGACACCAAACGACCCCTTTACTTCTTGATCTTCACTTGTATCCTCAACATTCTGTTGGATCTGTTTTTCGTCGTGAACCTGAAAATGGGGATCGCCGGTGCCGCATTGGCGACCGTCCTCTCCCAGGCCCTGAGTGCCGTCCTCGTCGTCATCACTCTCCGAAGGAACGAGGGTGCGCTCCACTTGGATTTCCGGAAGATCCGCATCTACAAGGAGACAAAAGACATCGTTCGGATCGGTTTTCCGATCGGTCTGCAGTCGGATATGTATACCATTTCCAACATGCTCATTCAGGCGACGATCAATTCCTTCGGCGCTGTCACTGTTGCTTCCCAGACGGCCTTTGGACGGATCGACAGCATCTTTTGGATGATCATGGGAGCCCTTGACGTTGCCGTTGCGACGTTTGTCGGCCAAAACTTCGGAGCCAAGAAATTTGAGCGGATCCATAAAGTCGTCCGTGTCTGCCTCCTGTTGGCCTTGATCGCGTCCGTTCTCGTCTCGGCGGTAGTCCTTCTCCTTCGCGTACCCTTGCTGAGTCTGTTCACGTCAGATGCCGCTGTCCTGAGCGTAGGAGTCTCTACCATCCTGATCATGGTACCCTTTTACTTTACCTATATTCCCAATACGGTCTTTGCCGGAGCGATCCGCGGAAGCGGGGAATCCCTCCCCCCAATGCTGCTGACGATGTTCGGCATCTGTATCTTCCGAATCATCTGGGTCTATGCCATCCTGCCGCTCCATCGGGAGTTCAGTTTTCTTCTGACCGGCTACCCGGTCTCGTGGGCACTCAGTTCTCTGCTGTTCACGATCTACTATTTCAAGGGTGGCTGGCTGAAGCGTCAGCAGAAAAAAGCGGGGCATCTGGATCCTTCGCCCGAAGAGGAGACTCTTCCCACGGATCTGACCGAATGATCTGCTGTCTCCCTACTCATCATCTTTTAAGGAGGCCATCATGAATACCACTGCCGCAAGCAGTTCGACCGGCACCTTCTTTTCCGATCTCTGGAGAACTCTGTCGGAAAAAGGTCCCTCCTTTGCCTGGATCATCATTCAGCTTTTGCTGATCTTTTTGGGCGCCCAACTTGTCCTGAAACTGGTCACAGCTCTTACGTCCAGAGCAATGAAAAACCCAAAATACCATAAGAATGAAGAATCCGGAAAACGAACGGACACTACGCTCACGATCGTTCGGAGTGCTGCCCGCTATCTGATCTTTTTCTTTGCGCTGCTGGCTGCCTTTTCCGTAATCGGTCTACGGGATACGGTCAACGGTCTCGTCCTGACTGCCGGTATCGGCAGTGTCGCCCTCGGGTTCGGCGCACAGAGTCTGATCAAGGATATCGTCTCCGGTGCTTTTCTCCGGTTTGAGCATCAATTCTCTGTCGGAGATTATATTGAGATCGCCGGTCATGTCGGCACGGTCGAAGCGACTGCCCTCCGGGTCACGTACCTTCGGACCGTCCGGGGAGAACGGGTCATCGTTCCCAACGGTCTGATCACCAGTGTGGTCAACTACTCGACCACCGGGAACTACGCAACTCCCATCGTTGTCTCCACCTCTTACGAAGCAAATACGAAAGAGGTCATGGAGCATATGGATCAGGCCATTCAGCAGTATGCCAAGGAGAATCCGTCGCTGTTCATCGATCCTCCCAAGGTGGCGGGGATCACCGAATTTGCCTCTTCCAGCGTGGACATTACGATCCTCTGCCGGGTCCCGCCGATGGATCACTGGAAAGTGGAACGCGGTATCCGGCTGGCGATCAAAGAACACTTCGACCAGAACGGGATCGAATTTCCCTATCCCCGCGTTGTGGTCATCCCGAAGGAAAAACACCAATAAAACGGAAACGGACAGGCTCATCGCCTGTCCGTTCTTTTATATCACCATTCCCCCGTTGGGGCTGAGGACCTGTCCGGTCAGGTAGTCCCCTGACTCCTCTGCCAGAAACAGGATCGTTTTTGCGATCTCCTGCGGTCTTCCCAACCGCTCGAGAGGAATCTCCTCTTTGAGTTGATCCAGATCCGAGGGCGTCAGCATCGACAGGTTCATGTCGGTCAGGATCACTCCCGGTGCAACGCAGTTGACCTGAATGCCGGACGGCCCGACTTCCTTTGCCAGCGCCTTAGTCAGTCCGATCACCGCTGCCTTTGCCGCAGAGTAGTGGACCTCGCAGGAGGCGCCGGTCAGTCCCCAGATTGAGGACAGATTGATGATCTTTCCGCACTTTCTTCGGATCATCTGCGGCAAGACCGCTTTCGAGCAGTAGAAGACTCCGTCCACATCAACGGCAAACATATCCTTCCACTCTTTCGCCGTCAGATCGGTAAAGAGCTTTTGCTGCGCGATCCCTGCATTGTTGACTAACACATCGATCTGTCCGAATTCCTTCGTGACCTGATCGATCAACCGTACCGCCTGCTCTTCCGACGAAACATCCGCACAAAATGCTTTCCCTCCGATCTCTTCCGCCAGCCGGAGGGCTGCTTCTTTCGAGGACCGGTAGTTGACGGCGACCTTCCAGCCATGCTGCGCAAAGCACCTTGCCGTCTCTGCGCCGATCCCTCTGGAGGACCCGGTGATCAAAACCGTTTTCATTGTGTTTCTCCTTCTTCTCGGATTCCCATACTCTCACAAAACCCTTCCGCTACGACAGAGAGTTCTTCCTTCGGGTAGGTGCTGAGCCACTGCAGCGCTGTATTGTACAGCGCCCCCATATATACGTACAGCCGATACTTTTCCTTCGAACCGGAGGACATCAAGCCGGCGATCTCCTCGTGGAACCGGTTGAGTTCCTGCAGCAGCATCGCGCTGAATCCGGCGTCATGGAACCCCCGGAAATACGGGCTGTACTGTTCGAAATACCGGAAGCTTCGATACACATGTTTCTTTTGGTAGACATTTGACAGATCATAGTCCGCCGTCTCCCGGAAATCCTGCAGCACATCACGGACCAGCGTGAGAAGCACATCCTCCTTGGAGGTATAGTTGCGATAGAACGACATACGGGCAACGCCCGCCTCCTTGATGAGTTCTGAAATGGTGATCCCATTCAGATTCTTTGTCTTTAAAAGGGAGAAAAGTGCGTCCGTGATCGCCTTTTTGACTCTCTTGTTGGATTCTTCCTTTTTATTCATCGTCATGCCTCGATGTGATATAAAATCGGAAACTCTGTCTCACATGATAATGTTGCCTGTTGTGGCTGAATATGATACCATTGTATCACGTTTAACAGAGAACTCAAGCAATGCGGCCGGGTCAGCTGCATCCGCTTGAATGGAAAGAAGCGATAGAAACAATGCGAGTTTTGATAACTTCTGACAGCACCTGTGACCTTTCCCCGGAACTTGTCACCCGTTACGGGATCGGGATCATTCCGTTGACTGTCACCCTGGGAGACAACGATTACAAGGACGGGATCGACCTTACTCCGGATCAGATCTATCCCTTTGTGGAAGAGACCGGCATCCTTCCCAAAACGAGCGCCGTCAACACAAATGAGTACATCCACTTCTTCCGGGATCAGCTTAAGTCCGGTGATGCCCTTGTTCATTTTTGCATCAGTTCGAAGTTTTCCTCTTCCTATCAGAACGCTGTTTTGGCATCGGAACAGTTTGACAATGTGTTTGTCGTCGACTCACAGAATCTCTCAACCGGTCAAGGCCTTCTGGTCCTCAAGGCAGCCGAGTATGCTGCTGCCGGGATGTCTGCCAAGGAGCTCTTCGAAAAGACCAGTGCTCTCGCACCGAAAGTGGAGGCCAGTTTCGTCATCAACACACTGGACTATCTCCACAAGGGAGGGCGCTGCTCCGCACTCGCCATGCTCGGCGCCAACCTGCTCCATCTGAAGCCCTGCATCGAAGTAATCGACGGCGGGATGGAACCGAAGAAAAAGTACCGTGGCTTGATCGATCGCTGCATCGTCCAATATGTGTCTGACCGTCTGAAAGACCGTGATGATCTGGACTACTCCCGCATCTTCATTACCCACACGGCGTGCTCGGATACGGTCGTTGAGGATGTCCGGAAAATCATTCGGGAATTGGCCCCGGATTTTGAAGAGATCCTGGAAACGACTGCCGGCTGCACGATCACGACGCACTGCGGACCAAATACCCTTGGGATCCTGTTCATCCGGAAATAGTCAAGTTTTCCTTTCGAGCCCCGTATCCGGGGCTCCTTTTGTCCCCCGGGGATGATAGAATTGCCCCTCACTTTGTGCTATGATGGGGGCAGTTCCCCTCTCTGCTTCTGCAGAGAGTGGTTCCGTGATTCTTTTGAAGGAGGAGATCAAGATGATTCTTAAGTGTATTCTCATTGCGGTTGGCGCTTATCTGATCGGTGCGTTTAACGGCTCCATCTTCCTCTCTTCTCTTTGGCGCAAGGGAGAGGACATCCGAAAGCACGGCAGCGGTAACGCCGGTGCTACAAATATGGCAAGGACCTACGGACTCGGCTCGGGGTTTCTGACATTGGCCGTAGACGTCCTCAAAACGCTTCTTTGTGTATATGTTGGAAACAAGCTTTGCGGCGATGTGGGGATCGCCGTCGCCGGTCTTGCCTGCATGATCGGGCACTGCTATCCCGTCTATTATCATTTTAAAGGCGGGAAAGGAATCTCTGTCGGCGCCGCTCTCGGACTTGCCATCGACTGGAGGGTCCTGGTCTTTATTCTGATCGTTTTTTTGGTCGTTGCTTTTCTGTCCAAAAAGGTATCCGCCGGTTCCCTCGCTGCCTCGGTCGGGATCACCGTCGCTTCCCTGCTGTTCCACGTCAGCACCCCAAAACTGATTCTTGCAATCGTGGCGATGTGCATCGCTATCTGGCGGCACAAAGAGAACATTCAACGTCTTTTAAACGGAACGGAACCGAATTTCCGTGCCGCCAAACCAAAGAAGTAGCCTGATTTGGGAATACTCTTCTTGGTCCTGGTCACAGCAAATTCCAAATAATCGGAAGAAAACAAGAAAAGCGCCGGAAGCCATATGCTTCGGCGCTTTTTGTTGGCGTCCCTGGCGCGATTCGAACGCGCGGCCTTTCGCTTAGGAGGCGACTGCTCTATCCTGCTGAGCTACGGGGACATGGTGATTTTTTCATCATAAGCAAGCGCAATTCTTTGATGATTTTTGAAGGTACTTTTGGCCTCCGGACTACTTGCCTTTCGGAGAAAAATAAGTAGTGCGCTACAACCTTGGAGACCGCTATGCTGCC
>JAEEGL010271488.1_pt1 | contig 12678 bp, 5 predicted proteins | sample 9134231 | NCBI WGS metagenome assembly JAEEGL01 (sample SAMN16246548, study PRJNA631951) | gut metagenome | biome: gut microbiome; feature: rumen; material: fiber-attached | host: Bos | place: Iran: Karaj | collected 2018-10
AAAGCTCGAGGACTTTGAGGTTGAGGGAAACCTTTACAAAGTCAAGACTTTCAAGGAGCTCACAAAGCTTGAGCGCGACGGGATGTTCGTATACGAATCGGAGCCCGGAACGAGCGTCAACGATTTTACGACAGGTCCCGACGGGGTGTCGTTCGTCGTATGCGGTGACAAAGATGCGATGATAACGATCGGTCTTAAGGAAGATACAGAATACAGCGTAAATGTTGCCGGTAAGGACATCGGCAAGATCAGGACCAACCTCGGCGGAAAGCTCAGTTTATCGGTTGAACTTGAAGGTAAAGGAGAAATAAGCGTAAAGGTTGTTGAATAGTTAATGGCAAAAGGACGACCTTCCACCGCGTTTTTCTGTAACGAATGCGGATACGAGTCTTCCAAGTGGATGGGTCAGTGTCCCGCGTGCAAGGCGTGGAATACGTTCGTGGAAGAGCCGGTAGTTAAGACGGCGCAATCAGGCAGGTCACACAGTCCGAGTCAGGGCGTTCCCGAGCCGGTCAGCATCGGGGATGTATCCCTCGCAAATCTCGAGAGGATCACAACAGGGCTGTCCGAACTTGACAGGGTATTGGGAGGCGGTATGGTACCGGGCTCCCTTGTTTTGGTAGGCGGAGATCCCGGTATCGGTAAATCGACGCTCCTTTTGCAGGTCGGACGCAATCTTTCTTCGGCCGGAACGAGCGTACTGTATATATCCGGCGAGGAATCGGCCAAGCAGATCAAAATGCGTGCTGTCCGTATCGGAGGTTTCGATGACAGGCTGAAGCTTTTGTGTGAGACGAATCTTACGCTCATTGAAGAGGTTATCAGAAAACACAAGCCCGATGCGGTAATAATAGACAGTATACAGACTATGTATTCGGATAGTGTCTCTTCCGCGCCCGGAAGCGTTTCACAGGTAAGGGAAGCGACGGCGGTACTTCTTGCGATCGCGAAGAGCCTTTCGATCACGGTATTCATTGTGGGTCATGTTACGAAGGAAGGAACGGTAGCGGGTCCGAGAGTGCTTGAGCATATGGTCGACACCGTTCTCTATTTTGAGGGTGACCGTTATGCGTCATACAGGATAGTACGTGCCGTGAAGAACAGGTTCGGATCCACCAACGAGATCGGCGTGTTCGAGATGGTAAGCGAGGGACTTGCCGAGGTAACCAATCCTTCGGAATATATGCTGGCGGGCCGTCCCAAAGATTCATCGGGATCGGTCGTCGTATGTGCGATGGAAGGCACGAGACCGATGCTCGTTGAAGTCCAGGCGCTTGTGTGCAAGAGCAGTTTCGGTATCCCGAGAAGACAGGCCACGGGGTATGATTTTAACAGGGTAAACCTCCTGATGGCTGTTCTTGAGAAGCGCATGGGGCTTAAGACATCGGAGTGCGATGCATATATAAATGTCGCGGGCGGAATGAAGATGAACGAGCCGGCGACGGACCTGGGAATAGCGCTTGCGATCGTATCGGGATTTTCCAATACGGTGATAAGCGAGGATATGGTAGTGTTCGGAGAGATAGGTCTTTCCGGCGAAGTAAGATCGGTCACGCTTGCGGAAGCCCGCGCATCGGAAGCACTTAAGCTTGGCTTTACGAAGATCATGATGCCGGCATCGAATGCGGCAACGCTGTCAAATATCCCCAAGGATAAAATCATTCCTGTTGAGACTCTGGCGGACGCCATCAAAATGATAAAGACAAAGGATAATTAAAATGGTCAGACGAATCTACGTAGAAAAGAAAGCGGCCTATGCTGCGGCTGCAAACGAACTGTTTGAGGACCTTAAAGGTTACATGGATCTTAAGGGCCTGTCCAAAGTCAGGATACTCATCAGATACGATATAGAAGATCTTGACGATGAGGTGTTTGACACGGCGAAGAAATGTGTGTTTTCGGAGCCTCCGGTTGACGATCTGTATGAAGAGGATTTTCCGAAGGCAGACGGCGACAGGGTATTCTCCGTTGAATATCTGCCCGGTCAGTTCGATCAGCGTGCAGATTCCGCAGTTCAGTGTGTACAGTTCCTGTCGGCTGATGCAACGCCGATAATCAGGACTGCTACGACATACTGTCTGTCCGGCGATATCACGGACGATGAATTCGCTGCCATCAGATCATACTGCATCAATCCCGTGGATTCGAGAGAGACATCCGGAGCAAAGCCCGATACTCTCGTGACTAACTTCCCCGAGCCCGAGGATATTAAAATCTTCGACGGCTTCACATCGATGGGAGAAGAAGCGTTAAAAGAGTTATACGATTCACTTGGACTTGCGATGACGTTCAAGGATTTTCTCCACATACAGAATTATTTCGCAGGTGACGAACATCGCGATCCGTCGATGACCGAGATACGCGTGCTCGATACATACTGGAGCGATCACTGCAGACATACGACGTTTTCAACCGAGCTTACGAACGTTGAGTTTGGTGACGGATATTACAAAGAGCCGATCAAAAAGAGCTTCGAGGATTACAGGAAGGCCCGTGCGGACGTATACGGCGACAGAAAGGACAAGTTCATCTGTCTCATGGATATCGCCCTCATGGGAATGAAAGAACTGAAGAAGCAGGGTAAGCTTGCCGACCAGGAAGAGTCGGATGAGATAAACGCATGCTCTATTGTCGTCCCTGTTGAGATAGACGGAAAGAGTGAGGAGTGGCTCGTAAGCTTCAAGAACGAGACACATAACCATCCTACGGAGATAGAGCCTTTCGGTGGCGCGGCAACGTGCCTCGGAGGAGCGATCCGTGATCCGCTTTCGGGAAGAAGCTACGTTTATCAGGCAATGCGTGTTACGGGTGCCGCAGATCCGACAAGACCGATGGACGAAACGCTTGCCGGAAAACTTCCTCAGAAGAAACTCGTACGCGGTGCAGCTGCCGGATACAGTTCATACGGTAATCAGATCGGTCTTGCGACCGGATATGTCAAAGAGATATACCACCCCGATTACGTTGCAAAACGTATGGAGATCGGTGCAGTAATGGGTGCCGCAAAGAGGTCGAATGTCGTAAGGGCGACTTCCGATCCGGGTGACATCATCATCCTTCTCGGCGGCAGAACGGGAAGAGACGGATGCGGCGGTGCAACGGGATCTTCCAAGGCGCACACGCTTTCTTCTATCGAGACATGCGGAGCCGAGGTTCAGAAAGGTAACGCACCTACGGAGAGAAAACTTCAGAGACTGTTCAGACGTCCCGAAGTATCAAAGCTCATCAGAAAGTGTAACGATTTCGGTGCCGGCGGAGTATCGGTTGCGATAGGAGAACTTGCCGACGGACTTCGCATCGATCTTGATAAGGTGCCCAAAAAATATGCGGGACTTGACGGAACCGAACTTGCGATATCCGAGTCTCAGGAGAGAATGGCGGTTGTCGTAGGTTGCGACGATGTTAAGAAGTTTTTGGAATATGCAGGTGAAGAGAACCTCGAAGCGGTGGAAGTTGCGGTTGTCACGAAAGAGCCAAGGCTGATCCTTACTTGGAGGGGAAAAGAGATAGTCAATCTCAAGAGAGAGTTCCTTGATACGAACGGCGCACATCAGGAGACTGAGGTGTTCGTCGATATCCCTGAGGAGAAGCCATTCTTTGACAGGCCGATCATTGATAAGGTAGCCGAAGATATCAAAGCACATGATTTTAAAGCGGCACTTTCGGATTCGTTGTCCGATCTTAACGTATGCTCGCAGAAGGGTCTTGTCGAGATGTTTGATTCATCGATCGGTGCGGGCAGCGTACTGATGCCGTACGGCGGAAAGACGCAGCTTAGCGAGACTCAGGTCATGATCGCAAAGCTTCCCGTTTACAACGGAAAATGCGATACGGTTACGATGATGAGCTACGGCTTCGATCCTTATCTTTCAAGCTGGAGCCCTTATCACGGAGCGATATATGCGGTGATCGAATCCGTTGCCAAAGTTGTCAGCGCGGGCGGAGATCACTCGAAGATCAGATTCACGTTTCAGGAATACTTCAGAAGAATGTCGGAAGATCCGCACAGATGGAGTCAGCCGTTTGCGGCACTTCTCGGTGCTTTTGCGGCACAGATGGGACTCGGTCTTCCTTCGATCGGCGGCAAGGATTCGATGTCGGGTACGTTCCAGGATATAGATGTTCCGCCGACACTCGTATCTTTCGCGGTAGACGTTGCGGATGCGCATGATGTGGTCACATGCGAACTTAAGAGTGCCGGTAACAAACTTGTGCTCACGGATATAAAGAGCGACGGATATCATGTTGTTGATTTCGACGATGTAAGATCGCAGTATGAGAACTTCAGTAAAGATGTCAAAGCAGGTCTTATCAGATCCGCTTATGCGGTTGACGGATACGGTATAGCTCCCGCACTTTGCAAGATGGCATTCGGTAACGGACTCGGCGTCAAGATTGAGCATTCGTTTGATGAGACGAAGCTGTTTACTCCGGGATACGGATTCATCATTTCGGAAGTATCGGGAAGCGATGTCGGAAAACTTTCGGGCAGATATACCGTGATCGGTGAAGTGACGGATGACGGTAAGATAAGTTACGGCAGCACATCAGTCGATCTGTCGGAAGCTCTCGAGACATGGAAGAAGCCTCTCGAGAAAGTCTTCCCGACGAGAAGTTATAAAGATCGCGAAGCGCTTTCGGATCCTCTGTACGATATCAAAGAAAAAGGCAGATCTTTGTATGTATGCAGAAACAGGGTAGCAAAGCCCACGGTATTCATTCCGGTATTTCCGGGTACGAACTGCGAGTACGACAGCGCAAAGGCTTTCGAGCGCGCAGGTGCCGATGTCATCACGCAGGTGTTTGCAAACCGTAACCCCAAAGATATAAGGGATTCGGTCGAGCTGTTCAAAAAAGGCATAGAGAAGGCGCAGCTTGTAATGTTCCCCGGGGGATTTTCGGCAGGCGATGAGCCTGACGGCTCCGCAAAGTTCTTTGCGACCGCGTTCAGAAACGAAGTGCTTGCTGATGCGGTAATGGATCTCGTGAATTCGCGCGACGGACTCGTGCTCGGTATATGCAACGGATTCCAGGCGCTCATAAAGCTCGGACTTCTTCCTGACGGAGTGATAACGGGGCAGAATGAGAATTCACCGACGCTTACATACAATACGATCAACCGACATATCTCGAAGATGGCGTATACGAAGGTTGTTTCGAATCTCTCGCCTTGGCTTGCGGGCGCAAAGCTCGGATCGACATATGTCATTCCGGTATCACACGGTGAAGGAAGATTTGTTGCAAACAGCGATGTTCTTGAGAAGCTTTTTGCAAACGGTCAGGTGGCAACGAGATATTGCGATCCCGAAGGTGTTGTATCGATGGACGAAGAGTATAACATCAACGGTTCGTTTGCCGCTATAGAAGGTATTACGAGCCCCGACGGAAGGGTGTTCGGTAAGATGGGACACTCGGAGCGTCGCGGTGATAACGTTGCGGTAAATATTTACGGTGAACAGGACATGAAGATATTTGAATCGGGAGTGGCTTATTTCAGATGAAGAGACTGAGACTGTTTTCATTTCCGAAATGGTTGGCAAAGATCAAAAAAGAGAAGACACTCGTGCAGCTTGTTATCATCTGTGCGGTGCTTCTTTTGTTGTGTATTTTGCTGACGGCATTCCATGTGCGCAGGATATTCAACGCATTTGAGGAAAGTTCCAACGATTTCGTCATAAACAGATCTGATCTTACTTCCAAATACTTCAGCGAGAACTTCGAGAGAAGAGGTTCTCTTGTTGCGGCGGAAGCGCAGGTGCTGGCTCAGGATGAGGATATAGACAAGGAGAGTATATGTAACTGTCTTAAGATCCTCGAAGAGACGGATGAGTTCGCCTATGCTTTTTATGTAAGCAACCGCGGTATCAAATACCGTTCAAACGGAGCACTTGTCTCAACAGTGCTTAACGCGTTTTCCGATGATATCGACACCTCTAAAACGGTATCGGTGTTCAGGAACTTCGCACCCGAAAGATCAAATGATGAGGTGTGTTTTGCATCGACCGTACTCAAGAACGGTGTCGTTCAGGGTTATGTTATCGGTGTTGCAAATGCGGCGGTTTTCTTTGAATCAACATCCGGATTGTCGTCGTCGACGATGGTCGCGGAGAGATATCTGACCGATGAGCACGGAAACATCGTGACTTACGTCAGAGGTAACAGGATATATGACGGAACAGGCAAGAACATATTTGATCTTCTGACAAAGGACAGCATCGATGATTATGCCGCGCAGCTGGTCAGGGATCAGGTTCTTAACGAGATCAACGGAGAGAGTATAACAAAACGTGCGATCTCAGTTAACGGCAAGAAAGGTTACGCCCTTTATAAGCAGCTTGCCGGAAGCAGCCATTGGAATATCTTCTATATCGTATACTCCGATGATGTACGTGCTTCAATTCAGGGAATCCTTGTCGAGTCGTTCATGACGATGCTCGTCGTCATTATCATTATGGCCGCGATGGCGTTCTTTGTTATCAGGTATATCGAGAGAGAGCAGAAGAAGGTGTTCGACCTTGCGTATGTCGATGAACTCACGCGTGCTCCGAACGAGAACGCATTCAAAGAAAGGGCAACGGAACTTCTTCTCGAAAATCCCGACGTTCCTTATGTGCTCGCCTGTTTCGACGTAATGAACTTCAGATACATCAACGAGGGATACGGCCATCTGAAGGCCGATATGCTCCTTCGTGACATAGCGGTAGCTCTCAAGGAGAGTTACTCATATAACGAGACGTTCGGACGTCTCTCGGCCGACAGGTTCGTCGGACTGTGCGTTGATGACGAAAGAACGGTTGAACGTAAGGATTTCATTGCCGAAAAGCTGGCAAAGGCGACCGAAGAGATCGGTATGAAATACCCGATCAAGTTCAAGACGGGTTTATATTACATCAGGGACAAAAAAGAGCCGATCGCCGATATGATCGATAAGGCGAATCTCGCACGTAAATCGATCTCCACGGGTCTTAGAAACAACTTCGAAGCCGAATACCGTGAGCAGCTGATGGAAGAGACGCGTAAACAGGAACGTGTCGAGTCGAGAATGCATGAGGCTCTTCAGAAGAACGAGTTCAAACCTTATCTGCAGCCCAAGTGGAACATGGCAACGGATCACATTATGGGTGCGGAAGCGCTTATCCGCTGGGTCGATTCCACGGGTCACGTAATCCCGCCCGGAGATTTCATTCCGGTATTCGAGAGAAACGGATTTATTGAGAGCATCGACTTCTACATGCTAGAAGAGATATGTAAATACATCAGAAGGATGATCGACGAAGGACGTGAGGTATATCCGATCTCGATCAACCAATCCAGATATCTTCTGTATGATCCGAACTATATAATGAAGGTCCAGGAAATAATGCTTCGGTATAAGGTTCCGAGAGGCCTTATAGAACTTGAGATCACCGAGACCGTGTTCTTCAACGAGAAAGAGCGTATGCTCGAGGTTATGAGACACTTGAAGGAATTCAACATGAATCTTTCGATCGACGACTTCGGTTCGGGATACTCGTCGCTTAACCTCCTGCGAGACATACCGTTTGACGTGCTTAAGATCGACAGAGGATTCCTCGATGAATCGGTTCAAAGCGACAGCGGGAAATGGATACTCCGCAAGATCGTGGAGATGGCGGAGGGCCTGAATCTTCGCGTTATCTGCGAAGGTGTCGAGACACACGAGCAGGTCGACATGCTGCTTGATATTGGCTGCATCTATGCACAGGGATTCCTGTATTCACGTCCGATACCTCTCGAGGAATTTGTTGAGAAGTATAACGTTCCGCTTGAAGATGACTCTCCCGTAATATACGAAGAGGAAGAAGATGAATGATCAGAAACTGCTGTTACATAGCTGCTGCGCACCGTGCAGCAGCTATTGCTTGATATCGCTTCTGGAGCATTACGACATAACATGCTTTTACTGTAATCCGAACATCACCGACCGCAGTGAGTACGAGAAGCGTTCGGCGGAATTGGCGCGTCTTATCAATATACTTAACGAAGAATATTCCGCCTTCTGCGAAAATCACCCGATCAAGCTTATCGTCGACGAATACGAGCCGGATGTTTTCATCGATGCGGTAAGGGAACAGGATCTGGAGCACTGTCCCGAAGGCGGAGCCAGATGCACTATGTGCTTTGATATGAGACTTCGCAAGACATACGAACTGGCACGCTCCGGCGGATACGATCTGTTCACTACGACGCTCACGATAAGCCCACACAAGAATGCGAAGCTCATCAACTCGATCGGGGAAGGCATAGCATCGGAACATGAAGACGGACCGGAATGGATGTATTCGGATTTCAAGAAGAAAGACGGTTTTAAACAGTCGATAGAACTGTCAAAAAAATATAATCTGTACAGACAGAATTATTGCGGATGTTGGCTGTCGCATCTTGATGCGACAGCCAGGCAGAGCGCCGTTTGAGCGGGGACGGAGAACTGATTGAAGACGAGGAGTTATAATGAAAACAATACTTGAACAGATTTCGGAAACGGTTGCAAAGGGATTCGAGGCAGCGGGCTACGATGCTTCCTACGGAAAAGTCGGGGTCAGTAACCGTCCCGATCTTTGCGAATTTCAGTGTAACGGAGCTATGGCCGGTGCAAAGGCGTATCACAAGGCTCCGATGGCGATAGCCGAAGAAGTTGCGGCAAAGCTTTCCGGCGATCCCGCCTTTTCAATGATAAATGCGGTTGCTCCGGGCTTTTTGAACATAAAGGTGTCGGATGATTTTCTCTCGGGATTCCTTAATAAAATGGAGTCGGGTGATAAGTTTGCCGTTGACATGCCGCAGCCTGAAAAGATCGTTGTGGATTACGGCGGACCGAACGTTGCCAAGCCGCTTCATGTGGGGCATCTTCGCGCGGCGATAATCGGCGAGAGCGTTAAACGCATTTGTAAATATCTCGGAAATGACGTAATAGGCGATGTTCATCTCGGAGACTGGGGTCTTCAGATGGGGCTTATCATAACCGAACTTAGAGAGAGAAAACCGGAACTGCCGTATTTTGACGAAAGCTTCGAAGGCGAGTATCCTTCGGAGGCACCGTTCACTCTTTCGGAACTTGAGGAGATATATCCCGCGGCATCCGCAAAGTCCAAGGAGGACGAGGCATACAAAGAAGCAGCACTGGAGGCAACGGGTCAGCTTCAGAGAGGCAATCGCGGATACCGTGCGCTCTGGCAGCATATAATGGACGTTTCCGTTCCGGATCTTAAGAAGAACTACAAAGATCTTTCTGTCGAGTTTGACTGGTGGAAAGGTGAGAGCAGTGTTGATGCTCTGATCCCGGACATGGTCAAAGATATGAAGGACAAGGGGTTTGCATATGAGAGTGAGGGCGCACTTGTCGTGGATGTGGCGGAGGAGTCCGATTCAAAGGAGATCCCGCCGTGCATGATATTAAAATCCGACGGTGCATCGCTTTATACGACAACGGATCTTGCAACGCTTCTCGACAGGCGTTCATGCTTTGATCCGGATCACGTGATTTATGTTGTCGATAAGCGTCAGGAGATGCATTTCATACAGGTATTTCGATGCGCAAGGAAGACCGGCGTTGTAAAGGATGGTGTGAAGCTTGATTTTCTCGGATTCGGTACGATGAACGGCAAGGACGGAAAGCCGTTCAAGACGCGTGAAGGCGGAGTGATGCGCCTTGAGACACTGATATCCGACATACGCGATACGATGTACAGGAAGATCATGGACAATCATGAGGCGGATCCCGAAGAAGCGAAGAAAACAAGCGAGACAGTGGCTCTGGCCGCGATCAAATACGGAGACCTGTCGAACCAGGCGACGAAGGATTATGTCTTCGACACCGATAAGTTTACTTCGTTTGAAGGAAACACGGGTCCGTACATTCTGTATACGATAGTCCGTATCAAGTCGATACTCGGCAAGTACGCTGCCGACGGATCGAAGCTGCCGACAAGCATAGGAAAGCCTCAAAATGATCTTGAAAAATCACTTATGCTCGAGCTTTCTAAGTTTGCGATAACCGTAAGGGCGGCATACGATGAGATAGCGCCTCACAGGATATGCGCGTATATCTACGATGTGTGCAACGCCTTCAACCGTTTCTATCACGAGACAAAGATTCTTACGGAAGAGGATGCGGCGAAGAAGGAAGGATGGATCGCACTTCTCGTCCTTACGAAGAGGATCCTTGAGACATGCATAGATCTGCTGGGATTTGAGGCACCCGAGAAGATGTGATTTTCGCGCTTTTTGCGGCAATTATCCAAATATTCTGAAAATATTAGCACTCGACTGTTGACATGGCTAATAACTGATGATATTATGTGTTCAACAGGGTGGGGCTGAATTGTTTCCGAGAAAACCTTGTGAAGGCGTCTGCGCTTGACGAGGTTTTTTCGAATCTGCCGGAGAAGAATACATAATAAGGAGGTAACCTTAATGAACATACAAAAGTTTACACAAAAATCACTCGATGCGGTCAATTCGCTCGAGAAGATCACATATGACTACGGTAATCAGGAGATAGCCCAGGTTCATCTTCTGTACGCACTGTTGACGCAGGAGGATGGGCTGATCCCGAAGCTTATCGAGAAGATGGAGATCAATAACGAACATTTTCTTGATAATGTCGAATCTCACATTAACAGACGTCCGAAGGTCTCGGGCGGCAGGGTTTATGTCGGAGACAAGCTGAACAAGGTTCTCGTATCTGCCGAAGACGAAGCGAAGGCGATGAACGATTCGTACGTTTCGGTCGAGCATCTGTTCCTGTCGATGTTAAAGCATCCCGACAGCGATATCAAAGATCTGATGAGCGAATACGGCCTGACTCGCGAACGTTTCCTGTCGGCGCTTGCCGAGGTGAGAGGCAATCATAATGTTATGACCGACAATCCCGAAGCAACGTACGATACGCTTGAAAAGTACGGACAGGATCTGGTGGAAAAGGCAAGAAACCAGAAGCTCGATCCGGTCATTGGAAGAGATACAGAGATAAGAAACATTATCCGTATCCTGTCTCGTAAGACGAAGAACAATCCGGTCCTGATCGGTGAACCCGGTGTCGGTAAGACGGCTGTGGTTGAGGGACTCGCACAGCGTATAGTCAGCGGCGATGTTCCGGAAAGCCTGAAGGATAAGACGATATTTGCGCTTGATATGGGAGCACTCGTTGCGGGTGCCAAGTACCGCGGTGAGTTCGAGGAGCGTCTGAAGGCCGTGCTTGAAGATGTTAAAGCAAGCGACGGAAAGATAATCCTGTTTATCGATGAGCTTCATACGATCGTAGGAGCCGGTAAGACCGATGGTGCGCTCGATGCCGGGAACATGTTAAAGCCGATGCTTGCGCGTGGAGAGCTTCACTGCATAGGAGCAACGACTCTTGACGAATACAGGCAGTATATCGAAAAGGATGCGGCTCTTGAGAGAAGATTCCAGCCTGTGACAGTTGACGAGCCAAGCGTTGAGGATACGATTTCGATCCTCAGAGGGCTCAAAGAGCGCTACGAGAATTATCACGAAGTTAAGATAATGGATACCGCGCTTGTTGCGGCTGCAACGCTTTCAGACAGGTACATTACCGACAGATTCCTTCCCGATAAGGCTATTGACCTTGTCGATGAGGCTTGCGCACTCGTAAAGACGGAAATGAAATCGATGCCGGCCGAACTCGATGAGATCAGCCGAAGGAAAATGCAGCTTGAGATTGAAGAAGCGGCACTTGTCAAGGAAACCGACCAACTCAGTCAATCGCGTCTCGAAGAGCTCAGAAAAGAGCTTGCCGAGATCAAGGACGAGTATGACAGCAAGATGGCACAATGGGAAAACGAGAAGGCATCGGTTGAGAAGCTTTCGAAATTACGTGCCGAAATAGAGGCAACGAACAACGAGATCGAGATTGCCAAGAGAGAGAACAATTACGAACTTGCCGGACAGCTTCAGTACGGTAAACTCCCGCAATTGACCCAGCAGCTTGCGATAGAAGAGGAAAATGTCAGAAACAAGGAATTGACGCTCGTTCATGAGAATGTCTCTGACGAGGAGATATCCCAGATCGTCAGCCGTTGGACGGGAATACCCGTTTCCAAGCTTACAGAGGGCGAGAGGACGAAGATACTCCATCTTGATGAGGAACTCCATAAGAGAGTGATAGGTCAGGATGAAGGCGTGACGAAGGTCACAGAGGCGATCCTGCGCTCAAAGGCAGGTATCAAGGACCCCGCAAAGCCTATCGGTTCATTCCTGTTCCTCGGCCCTACCGGTGTCGGCAAGACCGAACTGGCCAAATCTCTGGCGGCGAGCCTGTTTGACGATGAGAACAACATGGTCAGGATAGATATGAGCGAATACATGGAGAAGTTCTCCGTATCGCGTCTTATCGGAGCGCCTCCGGGATACGTCGGATACGAGGAGGGCGGTCAGCTGACCGAGGCCGTAAGGAGAAAACCTTATTCCGTTGTACTGTTTGACGAGATCGAAAAAGCGCACCCGGATGTGTTCAACGTACTCCTTCAGGTGCTCGATGACGGACGTATAACCGATTCGCAGGGCAGGACCGTGGACTTTAAGAACACGATACTCATCATGACGAGTAACATCGGTGCTCAGTATCTTCTCGACGGCATAGACGATAACGGAAATATAAGCGAAGAAGCTTCGGAAGCGGTAATGGGTGAGCTTCGCGGT
>JAEEGL010342671.1_pt1 | contig 12678 bp, 14 predicted proteins | sample 9134231 | NCBI WGS metagenome assembly JAEEGL01 (sample SAMN16246548, study PRJNA631951) | gut metagenome | biome: gut microbiome; feature: rumen; material: fiber-attached | host: Bos | place: Iran: Karaj | collected 2018-10
CTGCATTCGGGAACTTAGGAAATATGTGACGCCGGAAAGCTCCGTATTGGATGTCGGGACCGGCAGCGGGATCCTTTCGATCATGGCCTATAAGTTCGGAGCGGCCTATGCCCTGGGCACGGATCTTGATGTCTGCGCGATCGATGCGGTGAAGGATAACATGGAAGCCAATGGTCTGGCGGATAAAAACTTCGAACTTCTGATCGGCAATATCATCGACGATCCCGCGATACAGGATGCGGCCGGGTATGAACGGTACGATATCGTTTGTGCCAATATCCTTGCGGAGGTGTTACTCCAGCTGACACCGGTGATCGCAAGACATATGAAACCGAACGGGGTCTATATCACTTCCGGGATCATCGACGATAAGGAAGAGGTTGTGGTACAGTCCCTGAAAGAAGCAGGTTTTGAGATCTTAAGCATCCATCATCAGGGCGAATGGGTCGGGATCAGCGCCCGGAAACAGGACAGGTAATGTTTCAGTTTTTTGTGGAAAACGGTCAGGTCCGGAGTGGACATGCGTTCATTACAGGACAGGACGTCAATCATATCAGGAAGGTGCTTCGTCTGAAAGAAGGAGACCGGATCCGCATCGTGCAAAAGGAGGATCCGGATCTTTATATCTGCCGTATTGCCGGGACAGGTGAAGAGGAGATCGACTGTATCGTGGAAGAGAAGCTTCAAAACGATGCGGAACTTCCCTGCAGGATCTGTCTGTTCCAGGGACTTCCCAAAAGCGACAAAATGGAATGGATCCTGCAAAAGTGCGTGGAACTGGGCGTTTCCACGGTCATTCCCGTAAAGACCGAACATACGGTGGTGAAGCTGGATGCAAAGAAAGCGGAAGGAAAGACGCAGCGCTGGCAGGCGATCGCGGAGGCTGCGGCCAAGCAGTCCAAACGCAGTATCGTTCCGACGGTGCAGCATGTCATGACTTTTCGGGAAGCGCTTGCGGCCCTGTCTGCTCTGGATGTCCGGCTTATGGCTTACGAACATGCAGACGGCATGGAGCGGACAAGAGAGATCTTATCTTCGGTCAGACCCGGGGAATCCGTAGGGATCCTGATCGGCCCGGAAGGCGGCTTCAGCGAAGAGGAAGTGCAGGCCGCAAAGCAGGAAGGGATCGAAGCGATCACGCTTGGTGGCCGGATCTTAAGGACGGAAACGGCCGGCCTGACATTTTTGTCCTGGCTGGTTTATCTTTTGGAGAAATAACATGCAGGCATATCTGGACAATTCCGCTACGACACGTCCGTTTGACGACGTGCGGGAATTGATGAGAACAATTGAAGACAAGACATACGGTAACCCTTCCAGCATGCACACCATGGGCGTTCTGGCGGAAAATCATGTAAAGGAAGCGTCAGAAACGCTGGCGGGGATCCTGAAGGTCAAAGAAAAAGAGATCTGCTTTACGTCCGGCGGAACGGAATCGGACAACCTTGCCCTGAGAGGCTGTGCACGCGCAAACAGCCGGGCGGGAAAGCATCTGATCACGACGAGGATCGAGCATCCGGCCGTTTTGCAGACCATGAAACACCTGGAAGAGGAAGGGTTTGAGGTCACATATCTGGATGTGGACGGAAACGGCGTTCTGCATCCCGAAACCCTTGAAAAGGCGCTTCGAAGCGATACGATCTTAGTCTCCGTCATGCATGTCAACAACGAGATCGGAAGCGTGCAGCCCATAGAAGAACTTGCGCGTCTTACAAAAGCATATGCGCCTTCCATCCTGTTTCATACGGATGCCGTGCAGTCTTTCGGCAAATTCAGGATCCTTCCGAAACGGATGGGGATCGACCTGCTTTCGGTAAGCGCTCACAAAATCCACGGGCCGAAAGGGATCGGATTTCTGTATGTGGATGAGCATGTGAAGATCGCTCCCATCCTCTACGGCGGCGGGCAGCAGAAAGGCCTGCGCTCCGGCACGGAAAATGTGGCGGCGATCGCGGGAATGGCCAAAGCCGCAGAACTGGAATACAAAGACCTGCAGAGCAAAACGGAGAACCTGTATGCCCTGAAAGAAGACTTTATCCGCAAGCTCCTTACCTTGGAGGCGGTCACCATTAACGGACTCGGGGAAGGAAGCGGACTGCCTGAGCGCGTAAGGGCGAGCGCGCCGCATATCGTCAGCGCCTCGTTTCACAAAGTGCGTTCGGAAGTACTTCTGCATGCGCTCGAAGAGCAGGGGATCTATGTTTCCGCAGGGTCGGCCTGCGCCAGCAACAAACCTGCCGTTTCCGAAACACTGAAGGCCATCGGGGTGAAAAAGGATCTTCTGGATTCCACGATCCGCTTCAGCTTCAGCACGGATACCACGAAAGAAGAGTTGGATCATGCATTCGAAAGTCTGAGCAGGATCCTTTCCATGCTTCGCAAATACACCAGACACTGAACAGGGGGAAACATGCATTATTCATCATTTCTGATCAAATATACGGAGATCGCCATCAAGGGAAAAAACAGGTATCTGTTTGAAGATGCGCTGGTAAGCCGCATCCGGCAGGTCTTAAAGCGCGTGGACGGTGATTTTGCCGTGACGAAAAATCAGGGCAGGATCTATGTTGACGTGGAAGGAGACTATGATTTTGACGAGACCGTTGCTGCCCTGCAGTGCGTCTTCGGGATCACGGGGATCTGTCCCGTCGTGAAAACGGAAGACGAGGGATTTGAAAAACTTGCGGAAGATGTGATCCGCTATCTCGAAGAAGCTTATCCTTCTTTGGATCAGACCTTTAAGGTAAATGCCAGACGCGCCAGAAAGAACTATCCCATGAATTCCATGGAGCTGAACATGGAACTGGGCGGCGTGATCCTTGACCGGTTTGAAAACATGAAGGTGGATGTGCATCATCCGCAGATCATGCTGACGGTGGAGATCAGGGAGCATATCTTTATCTATTCCCATGTGATCCCGGGACCAGGCGGAATGCCTGTCGGCACAAACGGCAAAGCCATGCTGCTGCTTTCGGGCGGGATCGATTCGCCTGTTGCGGGCTATATGATCAGCAAACGCGGCGTAAAACTGGATGCGGTCTATTTTCACGCACCCCCGTATACATCCGAGAGAGCCAAGCAGAAAGTGGTGGATCTGGCAAAGCAGATCGCAAAATATGCCGGGACCATTTACCTGCACGTTGTCAACTTTACGGACATCCAGCTCTATATCTATGAAAAATGCCCGCATGACGAGCTGACGATCATCATGCGCCGGTATATGATGCGGATCGCGGAACACATCGCAAAAGAAACGGAGTGTCTGGGACTTGTCACGGGCGAATCCATCGGGCAGGTGGCCAGCCAGACCATGCAGTCTTTAGCTTCCACCGATGAGGTCTGCACGATGCCTGTTTACCGGCCGCTGATCGGCTTTGACAAACAGGAGATCGTTGCGGTGTCCGAAAAGATCGATACCTATGAGACCTCGATCCTGCCCTTTGAGGATTGCTGTACGATCTTTGTGGCAAAACACCCGGTCACCAAACCGAATCTGAAGGTGATCAAAAGACACGAGAAGCATCTGGAGGAACAGATCGACGAGCTGTTTGCAAAGGCGATCGAAACGAAGGAACTGATCATCATAAAGGACTGTGAGTAACGTGGGATCCGTAAAGGAGAAAAACAGTAATATCGCATTTTTTCTGACGGGATGCCTGATGGGGATCCTCTGTTTTGCCGGGGTTTACGGCGTAAAGATCCTGAATGTCACCTATGATGCCTGGCTGTTGAACGGAGATATCGATCTGATGCAGCATTATATCGGCTGGGGACATTTCAGGAACAGTCCGTGGAGCTTTCCGTTCGGGTTGATCACTACGCTGTCAAAGCCCTATCCGATGTCCGTGATCTATACCGATTCCATTCCGGCGGTTGCCGTCTTCTTTAAGTTCTTATCACCCGTTTTGCCGGAAACATTTCAGTATTTCGGACTTTACGGCTGCTTTTCTTTTGCCATGCAGGGCGGGACGGCGATGCTGCTCTTAAAGCGCTTTCTGCATAAAAGATGGCTGATCGTCCTTGGCACCTTCTTTTTTATCTTAAGTTTTCCGATCCTGCAGAGAATGTACTATCACACGGCGCTTGCTTCGCAGTGGGTGATCCTGCTGTCGTTCCTGCTCTGGTTTTACGAAAAAGAGGGGATGCCGGTTTATAAAAAGTGCATCAAATGGGGCCTGATGGGATTTCTCTGCGTGGCCGTGCATTCCTATTTTCTGCCGATGACGGGCGCTGTCATGCTGTTTTGCATTTTAGAACAGGTGATCACGGCAAAAAAGACCGGCGGAAACATCAAAAGGAATGTGACCTTTGGAATCTTCCAGACCGGCTCTTTCTGCCTGGCCGCGCTCTTCAATCTCTGGATCCTTGGAGGATTTTACGGGGGCGCTTCCGCGATCGGCGGCGGGATCGGCACGTTTGAAAGCAATCTGAACACCTTCTACAATCCGCTCGGCGGCGGGATCACCGGGATCTCGTTACCCCTGTATTATGATTTTCAGTATGAGGGCTTTGCCTATCTGGGACTCGGCCTGCTGATGCTGATGCTTGCGATCCTTATCGGCGGGATCGGGCTTGTGATCATAAAGCGGCCGGAAGAAAAGATCGTGACATATTTTAAGATCCATCACCGTCAGTTTTTGATCCTGCTGCTGTTTCTGCTGTTTATCCTGCTCGCATCGGGACCGATCATAACCTGGAACGCGCATAAGATCATCGCCATTCCGCTTCCGGGGATCGTCGGAAAGATCGCGGACATTTTCCGCTCCAACGGGAGGATGATCTGGGTATCGCTGTATCTGCTGATGCTCGCGATCTTTGTGTGCACGGAGCGTATGATGAGACAGAGCGTGATGATCGTTGCCGTGGTCCTCTCACTTTTGATCCAGGTGCTGGATCTGTCGCCGGAGGTTGTGAAAAAACAGGCCTATTTCAACAGGGAACAGAGTCATGCCTGTGTCTGGGAAAATGCAACCATGCAGCAGATCATGGGGGATAAGACGGAGTTCATCCTGATCGGTTCCTCAACGCAGCTGATGATGGACAGCGCTTATTATGCCATGAAGCACGGAATGTGTATCAATCGGTTTTATTATGCAAGGAATATTGACGATCGGATCGATGCGCAAAAAGAGGAATACCTGCAGGAGTTAGGGAACGGACAGGCAAGGGAAGATGCGGTTTATGTATTTGAACAGGAAGGATTCCAGGAAGCCGCGTATCCGGATCTTGTCTGCTATGAGGCGGGAGACCATGTGGTCGGCGTAAAACGGAAATGAGGACACAAAAAAAGGACATTTGCATGCCCTTTTGGTTGCCAGCCGGCCAAATACAGATTATAACATGTATGGCTTGATAACAGCCAAAACGTCATCTGCATTGTCTTCTGCATGGATGTTTAAGTCGATGGGCTTGGAAAGATCCAGACTGAAAATACCCATGATCGACTTTGCATCGATTACGTATCTACCGGATACAAGGTCAAAATCGTTATCAAACTTGGTGATGTCGTTTACGAAAGATTTTACCTTATCGATAGAGTTTAACGAAATCTGAACTGTTTTCATGATGATTCCTCCTTTACATAATTTTTACAGTTCCTATCATAATTCCCGAAAAATAAAAAGTCAATATACAAAACATCACAAAAAAACAGGAGAAAATGATGAAAAAAGTGGCTTTTCATAACCTCGGCTGCAAGGTAAATTCATACGAAATGGAATATATGCAACAGGAATTCGAAAAAAACGGGTATGAAATTGTGCCATTTGCTGCAATTGCGGACATTTATGTGGTCAATACCTGCACGGTCACCAATATCGCCGACAGAAAAAGCCGCCAGATGCTCCATCAGGCCAAAAAGAGGAATCCCGAAGCGCTGGTCGTGGCTGCCGGGTGCTATGCGCAGACAGCAGACAGAGACCGGACGGATGCGGCGGTCGATCTCTATGTCGGAAACAACCGCAAAAAAGAGATCGTAACGATCGTGGAAGAGGCACTGAAAGAGGGAAGATCCCAGCGGAAGGTGATCGACGATCTGACCAAACCGACGGAATATGAGGACCTGTTCCTGAAAAAAACCATGGAGCATACCAGGGTATCGGTCAAGATCCAGGACGGCTGCAACCAGTTCTGCTCCTACTGCATCATCCCCTATGCAAGAGGGAGAAGCAGGAGCAGAAAGAAAGAAGATGTGTTAAAAGAGATCACGGCGCTTGCATCCAAAGGCTACAAAGAGGTCGTTCTCACCGGCATTCACTTGAGCTCTTACGGCATTGATCTTGATAAAAAGGCGGCCTCTTATAACGAGATGGCAGCAGGATGTGCATTTACAAACAGGGAACTGCTCGACCTGATCACGGAGGCTTCAAAGATCCCGGGGATCAGAAGGGTACGCTTAGGATCGCTGGAACCGCGGATCATCACGGAAGAGTTCTTAAGGACATTAAAAGAGACCGATGCGTTTTGCGATCACTTTCATCTTTCCCTGCAGAGCGGGAGCGACAGCGTATTAAAGCGCATGAACCGGCATTATTCGGCGGAAGAATATCTGGAAAAGGTGTCCCTGATCCGTTCGTTTTATCCGGCGGCTGCGCTGACCACGGATGTGATCACGGGATTCCCCGGGGAAACGGAAGAGGAATTTGAAGAGAGCAGGCAGTTTCTGACAAAGGCCGGCTTCTATGAGGTCCATGTCTTTAAGTACAGCAGAAGAAAAGGGACCGTTGCCGACAAGATGGAGGGGCAGCTGACGGAAAGTGTGAAAAATGCGCGCTCGAGGATCCTGATCGAAGACGGGATGAAGAGAAAACATGCTTTTCTTGAAAAGCAGATCGGAAAAAGCGTTGAAGTCCTTGCGGAAGAATTCGTGACACATGACAATACCGCTTATCTGGAAGGATTCAGCAAAAATTATATCCGCTGCGCCATCAGAACAGACGAAGAGAGGGAAATCATAAGCGGCCGGATCAAGGGCTTCCTGACCGACGATATTCTTGAAGTTTGCGCCGATAAGTAGTAAACTTATCTTAAGTATGTGCATTTGTTTTCGGGCAAAGAATCAGCCGAAAAATGTGTCGGATAAAGGAGGATCAGATCATGCAGGATATGGGCAACACACAATATTTTCAGGTGCAGGCGGAACCGGAGACCGGCGTCAGGGTCGTACTGTCAACGGTCTATGAGGCACTGACCGAAAAAGGGTACAATCCGGTGAATCAGATCGTGGGATATATCATGTCCGGCGATCCGACCTACATCACCAGCCACAACAATGCCAGAAGCCTGATCATGAAGGTGGAGAGAGATGAGCTGGTGGAAGAACTGCTGACACAGTACATCAAGCACAACGGGTGGAACTGAATGCGGATCATGGGATTGGACTACGGTTCCAAAACCGTGGGCGTCGCCGTCAGCGACCCGCTTCTGATCACCGCGCAGGGCGTTGAGATCATCAGGCGCGATTCCGAGAATAAGATCCGAAAGACCCTGGCAAGGATCGAAGCGCTGATCGAGGAAAAAGAAGTGACAAAGATCGTCCTCGGATATCCCTTAAACATGAACGACACCGTCGGGGAACGCGCGAGAAAAACCGAGGAATTCAAGGAAAGCCTGGAGAGAAGGACAGGCCTTGAAGTCGTGCTGTGGGATGAAAGACTGACTACGGTCGAAGCGGAAAATGCCATGATCGAAAGCGGGATCAGAAGAGAAGACCGCAAAAAATACGTTGATGAGATCGCCGCCATGCTGATCCTGCAGAGTTATCTGGATGCCACGGCGGAAAAATAAAGGGAGCCGGAATGGAAAAGATCGCCTTTACATATGATGAAGACAAAACAGCCGAATTTTACGTGCTGGATCAGGTCAGGATCGGCGGTGTCAATTATCTGCTGGTCTCCGATTCCATGGAAGAGGAGGCGGAAGCGCTGATCTTAAAGGACACCTCGGCCGAAAGCGAGACCGAAAGCGTTTACGAGATCGTGGACGATGATGAGCAGCTTCAGGCGCTCGCAAAAGTCTTTGAGGAGAACATCGGCGATATTGCCCTTGAACAGGAGGAATAAGTTGAGTAACGGACATAGCAGGAAAAGCCTGCAGATCATTCCGCTCGGCGGACTTGAGCAGATCGGGATGAACATCACGGCCTTTGTATACGAGGATACCATCGTGGTCGTGGATTGCGGACTGGCTTTTCCGGAAGATGAGATGCTCGGGATCGATCTGGTGATCCCGGATATCACTTATCTTTTGGAACATGCGGACAAAGTCAAGGGCTTTGTCATTACGCACGGACATGAAGACCATATCGGCGCACTGCCGTATGTGTTAAGAGAACTGAACGTCCCGGTCTACGCCACCAGGCTGACCGTGGCGATGATCGAAGGAAAACTGAAGGAACACGGACTGTACGATGTCACGGAATGCCATGTCGTTGACTACGGGGATACGGTGCATTTGGGCGATCTGGGGGTGGAATTCATCAGAACCAACCACAGCATCGCAAATTCCAGCGCGCTGGCGATCCATTCCCCTGTCGGCTGTGTGGTGCATACGGGTGATTTTAAGGTGGATTACACGCCGGTATACGGCGATCCCATAGACCTTGCCAGATTCTCACAGCTCGGCCAGAAGGGCGTTCTTGCCCTGCTCTGCGATTCCACAAATGCGGAACGGCCGGGATTCACCAATTCCGAAAGAACGGTCGGCACTGCGATCGATTCGATCTTCGCGGACCATACGAACTGCCGGATCCTTGTATCCACGTTTGCTTCCAATGTGGACCGGGTGCAGCAGATCATGGATTCTGCGCATAAATACGGACGCAAGGTCGTCGTGGAAGGCCGCAGCATGGTCAACATCATCCAGACGGCATCGGAACTCGGATATATCCGGATCCCGGAAAATACACTGATCGATATCGGGGAACTGGACAATTATCCCGATGAAAAAACGGTCATCATCACGACGGGCTCACAGGGGGAATCCATGGCCGCGCTTTCGAGGATCGCGACCAATATCCATAAAAAAGTCACGATCAAACCGGGAGATCTGGTGATCTTTTCTTCCAATCCGATCCCCGGAAACGAAAAAGCGGTGTTCAGGGTGATCAACGAGCTGTGCCAGAAGGGTGCTGACGTGATCTTCCAGGACACGCATGTTTCGGGGCATGCCTGTCAGGAAGAGATCAAACTGATCTATTCCCTCGTAAAACCGAAATATGCGATCCCGGTGCACGGAGAATACCGGCATCTGAAAGCGCAGGCAAACATTGCGCGCATGATGGGGATCCCCTCGGATCATATCAAGATCCTCTCATCGGGTGACGTTCTGTCGATCAACAGCAGGGAATGCAAAGTCACGGACACTGTCAAAACAGGCGCGGTCTTTGTGGACGGTCTCGGTGTCGGAGATGTCGGAAACGCCGTGATGCGGGACAGGCAGATCCTTTCCCAGGACGGCATGATCCTGATCCTTCTGACGATGGAAAAAGGAAGCAACCGCCTGCTTGCGGGACCGGATATCATCACGAGAGGCTTTATCTATGTGAAGGAATCCGATGAACTGCTCGAAGAGATGCAGAAGGTTCTGGAAGACACCACGGAAGACCTTCTGCAGAAAAACATCACCGACTGGGGTAAGATCAAAAATGCATTAAGGGATGCGCTTTCCGGTTATGTCTGGAAGAAGATGAAACGGAAGCCCATGATCTTATCGGTGATCACGGAAGTGGAGATATGACCGGTATGATAGACAGTCTGCGTTCATGCGAAGAATATCAGCATTATCTGCAGGAAAAAGAAAAGATCCAAAAATTCCCGGAACTCAAGGCAAGTATTTACAGACTCCGCGAGATCAATCTTTTGATCCAGGAAGTCACGGATCCGGAAACGGAAGAGCATCTCAGAGCAGAGTATGACCATCTTAGCGCCGATATCAGGATCCGTGATTTTATGCAGGCGGAGACGGACTATTGCCGGTTGTTTCAGGAAATTGAAGAAGTCATGGCTTCGGAACTGGATCTGTAGGGAGGTTTTTGTGAAATGAAAGGGAAGCAGTTTGCTTATTCCTTTTTGGGAACGGTCATCAGGATCGTCATTTTGGTGATCCTTGCGATCGTGCTTTATAAGATCGGCGGCAAGGCTTATGAATTCGGATTCCGGATCTTTACGGAAAAGCCGATGAGCGAACCGCCCGGCAGGGATATCCAGATCACGGTATCCAAGAGCGACGGGATCAAGGAAGTCGCCAAGGTGCTGGAAGAAAAGGGTCTGATCCGCGATGCGAAACTGTTCAGGATCCAGGAAAAGGTTTCCATGTATGACGGAGACATCCACCCCGGGATCTTCACGCTGAACACATCAATGACGGCAGAGGAGATGTTTGCCGTTCTTCTGAAGTCGGATGATGAAGAAGAGGAGGAAGCAGCGGATGCGGCTACGCCCAAAGCGCCTGCCGATATCGCGCCGCCTCCGGAAGAGCCGGAAGAAGAGGAAGTCACGGAAACGGATACTTCTGAGGACCTGCAGGATGCAACCGCAGGGGAAACTGAGGGCGGTGGAGAAGAATGATCACGGGGGAGCGGATCGAAACCTATCTGGATTCTCTGGACACCGGGAACTCTCCCTTGTTGGAAGAGATCGAATCGCAGGCTAAAAAGGACCTCGTGCCCGTGATCAAACGCCCGACGCAGAGACTGCTCCGCCTGCTTCTGCAAACGCAAAAGCCCCAAACCATCCTGGAAGTCGGAACGGCAGTCGGTTTTTCGGCGATCCTGATGGCCGAGAATACGCCGGAAACCTGCAGGATCACAACGATCGAGAATTATGAAAAGCGGATCCTTGCTGCAAAAGAAAACATTGCCGGATCGGGATTTAAGGACCGGATCGATCTGATCGGGGGCGATGCGACGGACGTATTAAGAGAACTGTCAAAGCAGCAGAAAAGCTTTGACCTGATCTTTATGGATGCGGCAAAAGGACAGTATCTGCAGTTTTTAGAACCGGTGAAAGAAATGATGCATGCAGGCAGCATGCTGATCTCCGACAATGTGCTGCAGGACGGGGATGTACTCGAATCCCGTTTTGCCGTGACAAGAAGAAACAGGACCATTCATTCCAGAATGCGGGAATATCTGTATGTGCTGACGCATACGGAGGATCTGGTCACGGATATTCTGCCCGTCGGCGACGGCGTGGCAGTCACTGTTCTAAAGGAACCGGATCTTTCATAAAGGGAAAATCATGCAAAAGAAAAAACCGGAATTACTGATTCCCGCAGGCAGCCTTGAAGTATTAAGGACGGCGGTGATCTTCGGGGCCGATGCGGTATATATCGGCGGAGAAGCTTTCGGACTCCGCGCCAAGGCGAAAAATTTTGATATTGAAGAAATGAAAGCGGGCATTGATTTTGCCCACGAAAGAGGCGCAAAAGTCTATGTGACCGCCAATATCCTGGCGCATAACGACGATCTTGCGCCGGCAAAGGAATATTTTACGGAACTTGCAGAGATCGGGCCGGATGCGCTGATCATCTCGGATCCCGGGATGGTCATGCTGGCAAAGGAATATTGCCCTAAGGCAGAGATCCATATCAGCACGCAGGCCAATAACACCAACTACTTAACCTGCAGGTTCTGGCATGAACAGGGCGCAAAACGCGTCGTTCTGGCAAGGGAACTGTCCATGGCAGAGATCAAAGAGGTCAGAAAGCAGATCCCTGCCGGCATGGAGATCGAATGCTTTGTGCACGGCGCCATGTGCATTTCCTATTCCGGACGCTGCCTGCTGTCCGCTTTTCTCGCCGGAAGAGACGCCAATAAGGGAGAATGCACGCACCCCTGCCGCTGGAAATATGCCGTTGTCGAAGAGACCAGGCCGAACGAATACATGCCGGTTTATGAGAATGAGAGAGGCACCTACATCTTCAATTCCAAGGATCTTTGCATGATCGGCCATATACCGGAACTTGTGGATGCCGGGATCGACAGTTTCAAGATCGAAGGCAGGATGAAAACGGCCCTGTATGTGGCGGCAGTTACCGGCGCATACCGCAAGGCGATCGATACATATTTTGAAGACGAAAAACGCTATCGGGAGCATATCCCGCAGTATCTTGAAGAGGTGGCCGCCTGCACGCACCGGAATTTTACCACCGGGTTTTACTTCGGAAAGCCGAACGAAGAAACGCAGATCTATGACAGCAACACCTACGAGAAGGAATACACGTATCTGGGAACCGTTCTGGGTGTGGATGAAACCGGCGCTGCCCTGATCGAGCAGAAGAACAAGTTCTGCGTGCACGATGAGATCGAGATCATGAAACCGGACGGAAGCTTTGTACGCGCTACCGTGCTTGGGATCCGGGATGAAAACGGTGCGGAACAGGAAAGCGCGCCGCATCCGAAACAGAAACTGTTTGTGACGCTTTCCTCGGACAGGCCCTGTGAAACAGAGGATCTGCTGCGCATAAAAAGCACAAAAGACGCTCTCTGAGCGTAAATTCAGATTCAGATAAAGGAAAGAATCAGATGCTCTTATCGGTTGTAGTACCATGTTATAACGAAGAAGAAGCCATTCCCTTTTTCCATGAGGAACTGAAAAAGGTGATGGAGGTGTTTGCGCAAAAATACCCCGAGGTGACGTTTGAGGTGCTGTTTGTGGATGACGGGTCCACCGACGGGAC
>JAEEGL011501759.1_pt1 | contig 12678 bp, 11 predicted proteins | sample 9134231 | NCBI WGS metagenome assembly JAEEGL01 (sample SAMN16246548, study PRJNA631951) | gut metagenome | biome: gut microbiome; feature: rumen; material: fiber-attached | host: Bos | place: Iran: Karaj | collected 2018-10
AATCATCTTCTAGTCTGAAAGTAAATTCGTTCAGAGTTTCAGGTTTGATTTCTTCGCTGAATCCTATTGTAATTGGCTGAGCGAGATTAGTTACCTTTGAACCATTCTGTGGAGCTAATCCGATAAGCTTAACCTGTTCTGAAACCGGTGCTTGCTGTTGTAATTGCTGTTGGGCACGAGCAACCTGAAGCTGATTTACAGAATAGTTGGTCATGTTTGGTTTAAATGCTGCAGAATTTTGATTATCGAATGGATTTTCGATATTGGACTGCATTGCTTGGCCAACTGTTCCCAGGTTTTTATTGAGATTCTGCTGCATAGCTGCATAGTTTTGACTGACATTCTGCTGATAGCCATTTAAAGCCTGATTAGCATTCTGCTGCATAGCTGCCATGTTTTGATTAACGTTCTGTTGATAACCATTCAACGCCTGATTGGCATTCTGTTGCATTGCTGCAAGGTTTTGATTTGCGTTCTGCTGATAACCATTCAAAGCCTGATTGATATTTTGCTGTCCCTGTTGATATAGGGCTTGTCCTTGCTGAAGACCATTGTTTATATTATTGGCTATTGCTGCTTTTGGTGCAGGGCGTTCTTCTAATTCATACTGGCTTACTGCACTTTCTGAAGCATTATCAGATAGTTTAAATGGAATCAGGGTCTTCTTTGCTAACTTTTTCCCTGAAGTAGAAGCAATAGTTTTATCAATGGTTATTGCATAAGAAGCATTAGCTTTTAAAGCATTGCGAGGACTGACTGTGATTGTTTTCATATCTTTTGACAATCTATAGTCAATACCTACAGGACGATTATTTTCAAAAAGCTGAACTGGTGCAGATTTTAAAGAAGCGACATCCAAGGCTTCTGAAAAACTTACTTCCATTGGGGCATCAGAACGTATTGTTCCTATACCCATGCTTGCATTTGTTAAAACTAGATTTTTATTTGAAGCATTTTGTTCTTGAGTTGAAGGTGTATTAGCTTTAGAGATATTATTGGTATTGTTGTTTGTATTGTTATTGGTGGTGGCACTGCCTAAATTGGCTGTCTGAAAACTCCAGACTTTTTCAGAGGTTCTGCCTAATCCATCATAAAATGAAACTTGAGCAGTATAGGTTTGCCCTTGATTCAAAGGCTTGCTAGCTTTAAACATTATCTGTCTAGCTGCAGGATTATAGAATAATTCCCCATTTACTGGTTCTGTACCATTAAATAGATTAAAACTAACATTCTGATAAAAAGACTGATTTAATGCTCCGCCAAACTCAACTGTTAATGGAGTTTCTGGCGAAATACCAACTGCCATATTGTCTGGAAAATGATTAACCACATTAATAGCAGTAGTTTCTGCTATATATTGTCCGTTACTTATTGCTGCATTGACTGGTGAACTGTGGCAAACGGCAGCTATTAGTGCACAGAGAAAAGCCGTTCTTGTCCAACGTTTCATAGTTTACCTCCTAAAGCTTATACTCTTCATCTAAAATAATCGGCTAATAGAAGAATAAATTTACTTTTTTTTGTTTTTATTGACGTATCTGACTCGTCATAATCTTAAAATATAGTCTACAAGCTAAAATTAATGGGATTTCTTTTGCCTTAAAAGTTAAATGGTTGACAAATAATCAAGTAAATGTTATCTACTCATGATTAAAATCGAAAGTTAGACCTAAGGAGAAATTAATAATGGGAACGGATGTTGCCTCTTTTGCAAAACAACTCAGAGAAGATGGCATTGAAGCTGCTAAGGAAGAAGCTGCCAAAATTCTCGCCGATGCCCGCAAAGAAGCAGAAAAAATAGTTAATTCTGCAAAGTCTGAAGCCGCTAAAGTTGAAAAAGAAGCTCAGACACGTATTTCTCAAAATCAGAATTCTTCTGAATCTGAAATGCGTATGGTTGCCAGAGATATTATTATTGGGTTGAAGAAAAAGATAGAAGAAATAGGAACAGCTCTCCTTAAAAATAAAGTTGCTGAATCTTTAGAAAATAAAGATGTTCTTAAGGTTGCTATTACTGAGCTATTAAAAAATCAACAAAGTGGAAAGAATTGGGAAGTAACTTTAAGCGAAAAAGTAGCAAAACCATTAGCAGATACCGTTGTTGCTTTATTCAAAGAAAATGGTTCTACTGTAAAATTGGTTTCTGGCTTAAAGAAAGCTGGTTTTGAAGCTCATATTGATGGTGAAAATGAAGTATTTGAAGTTACAGATGAATCTTTAACTGAATCATTCAGAAAATTACTTTCACCAGAACTTAAGAAATTACTAGAAGCCTAATTAAGAAAGCGGTTGGTATAGTGGCAAGTTTAGAATACTTATTGACCTTGTTGCCCTCTCTTCCCAATAATTTAGGCGATAAGGTCTCTATAGAAGAAGCATATAGACTAATAAGATTTGAAGATGATGCTCATCTAGATTATTTGGTCGACGTATTAAGTGCTGAAGACGAAATCATAAAATGTGGTTTACAATACTTTGTATTGAAGAATAAATCATATATTCCTGAATTACCGCAAAGTTTGCCTTTAAATTTTCAAGAAGTTTTTTTAAGCTTTAATACAAAAACCGAATCTGAATGGATGACAGCTATCTATGCTGCTTGGCTGGATATGCTTACTAAAACCAGCAGACAGCTAGGTTCCTCATTATTAGCTAAGTGGGCCAAATGGGAATATTCTTTACGTATTAATTTAATGATTTATCGTTTAAAGACTGCTGGAATTGAATATGATGAATCAGAATTGATTCCGGAATTTTTACGATATGATAATGAATACAATACTGATTATATAGTTGAAGCTTACAAGAAATGTTCTGAACCTATGAAAGCTGAAAAAACTATTGATCAGTATAGATTAGATTTTATAAGAAGTTTGGCGATCAGTTATTCTTTTTCTGCTGATGAACTGATTGCTTATATGCTTGAATTGCGCATTTTCGCTCGTTATGCGCGCCTAGACCTTGAAAAAGGTCGCAAAATCCTACAGGAGGTGACAGCAATATGAGCTTAACCGGTAGAATTGTAACGGTATACGGCAATATGGTTACAGCAGAAGTTAATGGTTCTGTTTGCCAGAACGCGGTTGCTTATTGTCTGCGTTCCGACGGTGTAAAACTAATGTCGGAAATTATTAGAATTAGAGGAAACCTGATTGATATGCAGGTTTTTGAATTGACTCGTGGTCTTATGGTTGGCGATGCCGTCGAAGTTACTGACGATTTGCTTTCTGTTGAATTGGGGCCCGGTCTTATTGGAATGGTTTATGATGGTCTTCAGAACCCATTGGTTGAAATGGCTGCTCAGGTCGGTAATTTCCTTGAACCTGGTCACTATCTTAAAGCCTTAGATCGCAAAAAAGAATGGGAATTTACTCCTATTGCTAAAGTTGGCGATGTTCTGACTTCTGCCGAGAACCTTGGTTTTGTTAAAGAAAACATTTTTGACCATAATATTATGACTCCATTTACTCTTCGTGGTGAATGGACAGTTAAATCTATTGCTCCTGCCGGCAAATATACTGTTGAACAGGAAATTGCAACATTAGAAAAAGACGGCGAAACTATTTCTGTTAATATGATTCAGAAATGGCCGGTTCGTATGCCTCTCGGCATTTATAAAGAACGCTTATTGCCGACTACTCCAATGGTTACAAAACAGAGAATTATTGATACTTTCTTCCCTGTAATGCTGGGCGGAACTTATTGTATTCCTGGACCTTTCGGAGCTGGTAAGACTGTTTTGCAGTCTAACACAAGCCGTTATGCAGATGTTGACCTTGTTATTATCGCAGCCTGCGGTGAACGTGCCGGTGAAGTTGTTGAAACTCTCCGCGAATTCCCACATTTGTCTGACCCAAGAACAGGTAGAACATTGATTGAAAGAACAATCATTATTTGTAATACTTCAAGTATGCCTGTTGCAGCTCGTGAATCTTCTGTTTATACAGCTGTTACTCTCGGTGAATATTACAGACAGGTTGGTTTGAACGTTCTTCTTCTTGCTGACTCAACTTCTCGTTGGGCACAGGCTCTGCGTGAAATGTCAGGCCGCTTGGAAGAAATTCCTGGCGAAGAAGCTTTCCCAGCTTATCTCGAAAGCTCAATCGCTCGTTTCTATGAACGCGGCGGTATCGTTGAATTGAAGAACGGCAAAAAAGCTTCTCTTACTATTGGTGGAACAGTAAGCCCTGCTGGTGGTAACTTTGAAGAACCTGTTACTCAAGGTACAATTAAGGTTGTCGGTGCTTTCTTAGGTTTGTCTTATGCACGTTCTTACGCAAGACGTTTCCCAGCCATAGACCCACTTGAATCTTGGTCTAAATATAACGGTATAATTGATACTGAAAAAGTTGACTGGGCTCATGACTTCTTGAGACGTGGTAAAACTGTTAACGAAATGATGCAGGTTGTCGGTGAAGAAGGTACTTCTATTGAAGACTTCATCGTTTACCTTAAATCAGAATTCTTAGATAACGTTTATTTACAGCAGAACTCTTTCGACGAAGTTGATGCTGCCTGCCCTGTAGAAAGACAGAAATACCTGTTTGATTTAGTAACAAAGGTTCTGGCTCATGAATTTGCTTTTACAAGCAAAGCTGATGCTCGTGATACATTCTTTACTCTTACAGATCAGGTTAGAAATTGGAACTACACTCCATGGGGTAGTGAAAAGCTTGCTGAAATAGAAAAATCTATTAAAGAAACTCTTGCAGCTAAGGGGGCAGCTAAATGAATAAATATTATACAAAAATAGATAGTTTAGCAGGAAACGTAGCAACTCTTAAGGCTAAGGGTGTTGGCTATGACGAATTAGCTGTAGTTGAAGGAAAATGGGGCAAGTCTCTTGCTCAGGTCATCAGAGTTAATGGCGATTCTGCAACAATTCAGATATTTGCTGGAACTCGTGGTGTTTCAACTGGTGATAAAGTAACTTTCTTAGGTTCTTCTATGAAATTCAGTTTCTCAGAAGATTTGTTCGGAAGAGTTTTCTCAGGCAGTGGTGAAGCTAGAGATGGCAGAGGCGAACTTACTGAAAATATGGTTGAAGTAGGTGGACCTGCTGTTAACCCAGCTATAAGACTTATGCCAAACCGCATGATTCCAACTAATATTCCAATGATTGATGTTTTCAATACATTGGTTGAAGGTCAGAAACTGCCTATTTTCTCTATTCCAGGTGAACCTTATAATGAACTTCTTGCTAGAATAGCTTTACAGGCTGAAGCAGACGTTATCATTCTTGGTGGTATGGGTTTAAAATACGATGAATACTTGTTCTTTAAGAATAAGCTTGAACAGGGTGGCGCTATGGATCATACCATCATGTTTATTCATACTGCTTCTGACCCAGTTGTTGAATGTTTGCAGACACCAGATATTGCTTTGACTGTTGCTGAACAATTCGCATTACAAGGCAAGAAAGTTCTTTGTCTACTTACTGATATGACAAACTTTGCTAACGCTTTGAAAGAAATCTCTATCACTATGGAACAGATTCCTTCAAATCGTGGTTATCCAGGTGACCTTTATTCTCAGCTAGCTTCCCGTTATGAAAAAGCTGTTGTTTTTGAAGATGGTGGTTCTATTACTTTGATAGCAGTTACCACAATGCCTGGTGATGACGTTACTCACCCTGTTCCAGATAATACCGGATATATTACAGAAGGTCAGTTCTATCTGAAAGGTGGAGTTATCGACCCATTCGGTTCATTGTCTCGTTTGAAACAGCAGGTTAATGGTAAGACAAGAGACGACCACCGTGCAATAATGGATGGTTGTATTCAGCTTTATTCAAAATGTCGTGAAACACGTGAAAAACGTGCCATGGGTTTTGAAATGTCTGAATGGGATAATAAACTTTTGTCTTATGGTGATGATTTTGAAAAGAGCATTATGAGCTTCTCTAACAATATTGGTTTGTTTGATGCATTAGATCAGTGCTGGAAGCTTTTGGCTGACCACTTTGAACCTAGAGAAACTGGTATTCGTTCTAATCTTTGTGAAAAATACTGGGTTAAAAAACAGGCGTGATAAATTATGGCTGATAAAATCAAAAAAACTCGGCCTGAGTTACTGAAGCAGAGACAGCAGCTCTCCAGATTTGAGCGATTCCTGCCTACTTTAACTTTAAAGAAGCAGCAGATTCAAGCTGAAATTCTTAGAGTTCGAAATGAAGTTATAAAGCTTGATAAACAAATGGCTGAAATTATAGCTCACAGCGAAGAATGGTCTTTGTTGTTCAGTGAGTCTATGCCAGGTCCAGTAACTAGATTTGTTAACGTTAAGAATATTCAACGCGGAGTTCGTAATGTTGCCGGTATTGATTTACCAGTGGTTTCTGGCGTTGAATATGAAATTAGTGATTTTTCCAGATTGGCAACTCCACCTTGGCTTGATGCAGGTTTAGATTTCGTTAAGAGTCTTATGGAATTGCGTGAAAAGGTAAAAATCCTTCACGAACAGGAAAGACTTTTGCAACTGGAATTGCGTAAAGTTACACAGCGTGTAAATCTTTTTGAAAAAGTTATGATTCCAAATGCAAAGAATAATATAAAACTGATTCGTATCGCTTTGGCTGAAGAACAGACTTCTGCAGTATGTCGTTCTAAGATAGCTAAGAGTAAGGGCTAAGGAGAATACATCATGATATCAAAAATGAAAAAGATTCTTCTCGCTGGTAAAATAGAAGACAGAGAAAAAGTATTAACAATTCTGCGTTCTACTGAATTAGTTCATGTTGATGCTGCTGTCCCTGAAAAAATAAAAATACCAGAAGCTTTAAGCTCTGAATACGATGATTGTGCTCAGGCTTTGTCTATTCTTGCTCAATTAAAAGTTGAAGATGATAATGACTTATTAGAAACTCCAGGAACTCCAACTAGACTTGTTGAAGAAACTCTTAATCATAACAAGGCTATAGGAGAGCTGAAGAATAAACTTAATATAGTAAACAGAGAATTGGATGAAGTTGAAAAATGGGGTAATCTAGGTTTAAAGAACTTAGAATATCTTAAACAGAACGGAATCAATTACGCATTCTTAAAGGGGCCTTCTAAGTTTATCGAAGAAATCGAGTCTGAATGCATAGAAACTGTAACCTTAGCTGATAAAACAGAAGTTATAGGTTGTTTTTCTCGTAAGCCAATCAAATTCTCTGAAAAATTTACTCAGTTGGCTGTTCCCAAGAGAGAATTTGCTCAGGTATCTGATGAAAAACAGGTTTTGAACAAATCTATTGAAGACAATGTTCATGCTTTGCACTGCTTGAAACAGAGATATTCAGATATAGAAGCTCATTTCAATAAACTTGGAAATAAGAAGACTTTCAAAGAAGTTGAAACAGGTGTTTTCTGTGAAGACAAACTCTTTGTTTTAACTGGTTGGTGTCCTTTAAACAAAACGCAGAAACTTCTGGATTCTTTTGAAGAATCTGGTATTTCAGTAGGTATAAACTTTTATGACCCAGGTTATGATGACATACCTCCTACAAAGCTGGAAAATGGTTCATATGCAGCAAGTTTGCAGCCTTTATTGAAATTTATGGGTATGACACCCAGTTATTATGAACCAGATACAAGCTTTTTGTTTTTATCATCTTTGATTCTTTTTGCTTCATTTATATTGGCTGATTTTGGATATGGCTTACTAATGCTGATTCCATTGTTAGTTTTTTATAAAAAACTCTTAGCAAAGGGATTTGATGCTAAATTACTCAAATTGCTTATTTTCATTACTGCAGGAACTACAGTATATGGAATCGTAACAAATTCATTCTTTGGATATAGGCCATTTAATTTCGGTTATGACCCGGCAGCAGATGATATGCTGTTGTGGCAGAAGCTTTGCTTCTTTATAGGAGCTATTCACTTGACTATAGCTCATGTTATGAAGATGATAAGAAATTCAAGAGATGCTTCTCTTCTCGGAGAGGCTGGTTGGCTTGTGTTCTTATGGGCTATGTATGGATTAATTTGTCAGTTGGTAACTGGAGGCGACTTGGGTGTCTTCAAATTCTCTGATAAATTATCTTTATTTGGTTATGAGCAGGTATTGTATGTCTGGATGTTTGAACTTTCAGCTATAATGATTTTGTTCTTTACAAAACCATCTTTGAATATTGTAGATTCATTGATAGCTGGGCTTGGATCAATAGCTTCCAACGCTTCTGGTATGTTTTCTGATATTTTGAGTTATATCAGACTCTGGGCCGTTGGACTTGCGGGTGGCAAGGTTGCCAGTGCCTTTAACAGTATAGGTGGAATAGTTGCTTCTATTCCTGTAATAGGCGTTGTCATACAGATAATTATATTTGTAGCCGGTCACTTGTTAAATATTGCTCTAAGCTGTATTTCAGTTCTTGCTCATGCTGTGCGTCTAAATCTATTGGAATTCTCTAGTCATCTTGGACTAGAATGGGCTGGTCGTGAATACGATCCATTTAAGGAAAAAAATTAATATATATAACTTTTTAATTAATTAAGTATAAAAAAGAATAGGAGAAATCAAAATGGAACCTTCTACAATGTTATTTCTTGGTAAACTTTCTTTAGGACTTGTTATGGGGTTTGGCGGACTTGGCAGCGCTCTTGGTGTTTTGGCTGCTGGACAGGCTGCAGCTGGTGCCTGGGCAAAACAGGGTAAAGAAGGCAAGGCTCTCGGTTCTTATACTATTATGATTGGTATGCCTCTTAGCCAGACTTTGTATTGTTTAGTTCTTTATTTTGCTATGCTTAATTCTGCTACTCAGCCAGAAAATGGTCCAATTCTTCTCGGTGTTTCTCTTGGAGTTGGTTTCTGTCAGTTTATCTCTGCTTATGCTCAGGGTAAAATTGGTGCTGCAGGTATTAGATGTTTAGCAGAAAACGAAGATAAGGGTAGAGGTGGTATTATCACCGCTATGGGTATTGCTGAAACTGTTGCTCTTATAGCACTTGCTGTCGGTATTCTTCTTTTGAATTCTGATATTATGGTTAAGGCTATTACTGCAACTGCTCCTGCTGTTGGTTGATTGACCAATAATAGTATTTAAGCTGGTAAAAAAGCTCTCGATTAGATTTCGAGAGCTTTTTTGCTAAATACTGAATAGCTGATTTGATTAATTCGCAAATATTAATGTTTTATGCTATACTGCTAAAAATAAAGTCTGAAAAATAGGAGTAACAAACCCTATGGGTCGCTTTTTTGGAACTGATGGTGTTCGTGGTCTTGCTAACCGTTTCCCATTAGACGGAAACACTGCTTACAGAATTGCTCAGCTTGCTTCAAAGCATTTACTGGCAAATCACAAAAAGCATGGACGACCTTTTTTTGTTGCAAAGGACACTAGACGATCCGGTGATTTGTTGGAACATGCTGTTGCTGCTGGCGCTGCCTCTATGGGAGCAGAAGTAAGACTTTTGGGTGTAATTCCAACACCTGCATTGGCCTTTATTACAAAAGAGCTTCAGGGAATGGGTGCTATAATGATAAGCGCTTCTCATAACCCATTCCAAGACAATGGTATTAAAGTTTTTGGTCCTGATGGCTACAAAATCAGTGATGATATCGAAGAAGCCATTGAAAAAGATCTTATTGGCAATGTCAGAACAGAAATGCCTACAGGTGAAGGTGTTGGTGTTATAAATACTGATACCACTTCTGTTAAGTTCTGGTTGAATCACTTGGCAAAAGTAGCCGGTGAAAACTCTTCTCAGCGAAGAATGAAAATAGCTTTAGATTGTGCTAACGGTGCTCTTTCTAATTGGGCTCCGAAGTTCTTTTCTGAACTTGGTTATTCTGTAGATGCTATCGGAATAAATCCTGACGGTATCAATATTAATAAGGGTGTTGGTTCAACCTGTATCAATTCTTTGGTTTCTATGATGAAGAAGGAACGCTTCGATATAGGTTTTGCTTTTGATGGTGATGCAGATAGACTTATTGCTGTTGCTAGTGATGGCGAAGTTGTTGACGGTGACTTTATTCTTGCTTTAACAGCAAAGTTTTTGAAAGACAAAGGTAAATTACCTGGCAATACTCTTGTAACAACTGTTATGGCAAATCTCGGCCTTGATATTGCTATGCGTAATAATGATATCAAGGTTTTGAAAACAAAGGTTGGCGACAGATTTGTTTTAGAAGAAATGCTTAAAGGTGGTTATGTTGTTGGCGGAGAACAAAGTGGTCATATTATTTTGACAGAGTTTTCTACAACTGGTGATGGTTTACTCACTGCTTGCAATCTTTTAAGAATAATGAGGGAAACAGGTTCTTCATTAAAAGAATTGAGCAGTATAATGTCTAAACTTCCACAAGTTCTGGTTAATATCAAGGTTAAAAATAAAGATTATGCATCTGTTCCAGCAATAACAGACAGCATTAAAGAAGCAGATTCTGTTCTTTCTGGCAGAGGTAGAATTCTTGTTAGACCTTCTGGGACAGAAAACTTAATAAGAGTTATGGCTGAAGGGCCTGATGAAGCTGAGATTAAGAAGCTTGTTGAAGGCGTAGCCAATGTTGTTGCAAAACATCTTTGTTAAACAATAATTGTTTCTATGAAGAGGCTATTTATAAGAAAAGCTTTATTGTTCTTATTTATTACTGTTCTTCTTTTTCAAACAACTGGCTGTTGTAAAAAGAAAGAACAGAAAAGCCCTGTTCAAAGAGAGTCTAACAAAAAAGTTGAAACAGAAAAGCCAGATATTTCTGTCCCTGATGAATCTTCAAAACTCTTAGATAAGACTGGTTTAAGTTATTCTATTGATAGAAGACCAGCTCCTAATCCACCTGTTTATAGTAGTTTTTCTGTATTTGAGAAACAGTATTTAGATGGCGTAAATAAGCTGGAAGCAGGTGAATTAGATAAGGCCTTAGTCGTTTTTCAAGAAATTCTTAAGGAGTATCCTGAAGGTGAAGAAGCTAGCATAGCAGCTTTATGTATTGCAGAAATTTATTTTAGAAATAAAAATAATGAAGCTGCCTTAAAAATGTACCAAGAAATAATAAAAAAATATCCTGGTTCTCAAGCTGCACAGAATGCATTGGAAGGAATTAAATATCTTCAAAGCTTTGATAAGCATGAAAAATCTTTTGTTTCTCCTGAAGTTGAAGATAGGAAAAGGAGGGGTAGATGATTTCTCTTAGAGGATTTAAAAAAGCAAAACGGGCTTTCACTTTTGTTGAAGTTCTTTTAGCTATTTTTATAATCGGAGTTGGAGTTTTACCTGTTTTAACTCTTTTCCTTACAGGAACTAGAACTATTGAGAGTGGTGGTCTTATATTTCAGGTTGCAGTAGCTGCTCAGAATATTATGGATACAGTTAGAAGCGATACTTTTTTATGGCAGGGGCTGCCAGTAAATATAGAAATTCCTTCAGATAAAGACAGAGGGCTATATTTACCAGCAGAGCTTGTAAAAAAGTATAAAGCCCGTGCTTTTTTAAATATTGAAGTGGCTAAGGGACATACTATACTAAATACAGGTGAACCAGAAGAAAATCTCTATCAGATTGATATACGTATTACTTGGGAAGAAAACGGCATTAAAAAGCAGTATAGTCTTACTAATTATCGAGCTAATACAAATTGGCAAAATATGAAGACATCAACGAGGTTTGAATGATATGAAAAAAAAGTCAGGCTTTACTTTAGTTGAATTGTCTGTAACAGTATTTATAATTGCATGTATTTCCGTTGTATTAGTAATTGTTCTAAGAAGTAATCTTACAACGATGAAATTTGGTCAGAAGCATATGGATTTTAATCAGAAAGTTCTTCTGGCTATAAGAAGAGTTTTTTATGATATAAAGCGAATCAACCCTGTTTTAACGAAAAGTTTAACTTATGGATATGCTTTGAAAAATGAGCACCAAGGGGAGCCAAAACCAAGAATTATATTTATTCGTAAATCTCAAGACCCCAAAGGAAAAGATGAGCTTGAGTTTGTAATAGACTCAAATCTTGATGTAGAAGATATTTATAATATTAAATACTATCTTGAAGACAAAGCTTTAAAAAGAGAGGTTAGAGATAACGCTGCTCAAGTAAAAGTAGATACAGTTTTAGAAAATACAACAGCTTTTTCTGTAGATAAAGATGACGCAGATATTAAGCAAATATTTGTAAAGATTAGTGTGGATGATCCTAAAAGTGGTATTAAAAGAGATGTCGATTTCGCTGTAAGACTGGAAACAGACTTTGTTTATGTAGACAAGCGGGATTTATAAAAATGATGTATAATAAAAGAAGAAGAAAAGGATTTATTGCATTTGTAACTTTATTCTTACTGGCAATATTTGGCTTAATGGGTATAGCTTATTGGTTCAGCTCAAGAATGAATACCGATATGCTTTGGGTTGAATCTCAGCGTCTTAGAGCAAGAAACTTTGCTCAGGCAGGTATAGAAAAAGCAAGGCTTCACATATGCAATGTTTGTCAGCGTTCGGACAAATATGATATGAGAAAAAGCTCATATAACAAGGAAGAATTTGAAAAAAAATTTGAAGATGGCGGTTATAGAATAACAGGTATTGAGCCATTTAAATATGAGGGTAAAGAATATTTAAACGTAGATCATGTTGTTAAAGGCAGAGTTATAGGAAAGTTCGATGTATGGGAAATAACATCTGAGGGCTATACAACAAAGACAAAACAGGTTGTTGAAATAAAGACTATAATAAGAGTTTTCCGCGATAATGTCGT
>JAEEGL013050492.1_pt1 | contig 12678 bp, 5 predicted proteins | sample 9134231 | NCBI WGS metagenome assembly JAEEGL01 (sample SAMN16246548, study PRJNA631951) | gut metagenome | biome: gut microbiome; feature: rumen; material: fiber-attached | host: Bos | place: Iran: Karaj | collected 2018-10
AGGCCTGGGTCGAAGAACACGGCCATACCGTGAGCATCATGGACTACGCCCGTTTCAACTACGTGGCGCAGCCGGAAGACAACATCGGCAAGGCCGGCCTCTATCCCCGGATCAACGACTACGACAAGTGGGCCATCGAATACGGCTACAAGCCCACTTCCTTCAAGACCCCGAAGGAGGACCACCTGTACTGGAACAAGGTCATCATCGAAAAGCTGGCGGTCCATCCCGAACTCTGGTTCGGCGGCGAGGGTTCCGATTCCGACCCGCGCGCCCAGCGTGAGGACCTCGGCGACGACGCCGTCGCAGCGAGCAACTACGGCATCCTGAACCTCAAGCGGGTCATCGGGGAAATCCCCACCTGGAACGTCGAGGAGGCCGACATGTATGACAACGTGAGCCGGATGTACAGCGCCGTGACCAGCCAGTTCAACCGTTACCTGGGCCACGTCGCCGCCAACATCGGCGGCCGTTTCGTGACCAACCGGAGCATCGAGGAACCCGGTCCCAAGTATGAGCCCGTCCCGAAAGAGCGCCAGAAAGCAGCGCTGAACTTCCTGAACGACAATTTGTTCAAGAAGCCGTCCTGGCTGGTGGAGGTTCCGTACATCTTCAACCTCACAGACCGCCCGGACAACTACCTGTATACCCTGGTGAACGGGGTCATCAGCACCTCCAATCTCCTCAGCGTCCAGAAGATCGCCCGCCTGGAGCAGTTCGCCCAGTACGGCAGCGGAAACTACGCGGCCGAAGAATACCTGGACGACCTGACGGGGATGATCTTCGAGGAACTGTACAAGGGGAAGGCGACCGACAGCTACCGCCGCTACCTGCAGCGCCGCTTCGTCACCGTGGCCATTGATGTCGCCAAGTCCGCCTCGGCCGGAAACACCGACGTCCGCGCCCTCCTGACCGGCACGCTGATGGATATCCAGAAAAAAGCGGCCAAGGCCAAATCCTCCGACAAGGCCACCCAGGCCCACTGGAGGACGCTCGCCCAGCAGATTGAAAATGCGTTAAAATAGCGCTTTCAACTGCGCCTGACTCAATGCGGTCTGCGGATGGAAATCCGTGGACCGCATATAGTTTAAAAGGGCCGTGTAGAACTGGCGGCCTTCCGGACGGTCCTGTACCTGCTCCAGGTCGGAGCAGCAGACAAGCAGGCTTCCCTTGCCGACGGAGAATTCGAACACGAGTCCGAGCCGGTGGTTCCGCTCCACGTTGTCAATTACCTGGACAATCGGCCTGTAACCCTCCAGGGTGTCCAGGATCAGGGGCCGGGATGCTTTCAGGACCGGGAACCACTGCCAGTTCGTATGCTCCTCCGTCGGGAACTCCCGGAACAGCGGGTGCGACGGGTCGGTAAGGATGCCCAGGGTCCCGGGCGACACGGGCTTCCCCGCGCTCTCGCAAATGTCCCTGAACATCCGGTAGTTCCAGTAATCGGTCTGGAAGAGTCCCCCGACCGTGTTCTTCGTCCCGGACGGCATCAGCAGGACTTTCCGGCCTGCGGCAAGGGCATTCAGGGTTGTCTGGTCCAACCGCCGCGAGACCGTAATCCCGCTTTTATCCGGCTTGCTGCCGGCAGGATAGATCCAGACCGGCCAGGAGTTGGTCCCCTGGTGACTGTCTGTCCGGACAGAAAGGCAAAGCTCGACGCGGGCGGGCGCCTTCCTGCCTTCCAGCAGGTCGGAAACCGGAATATCCCGGTCATATTCGCTTTCACCCAGCAGGTCTTCTCCCGTATCGTTCGCGACCTTCACGTGGATGTGCATCTGTTCGTCCTCGCTCCAACAGTATTTCTCGAATTCCGCCAGCGGGACGAGCTCGCCACAGAAGGATTTCCATCGACTTTCAACCAGGGAATCCTTGCTGTCCATAAACGCGTCCATCACCCCCACATAGGCCGACCCTTGTCCCGGATAGTCCTGAATATCAAGGAGTTGGAAGCCTCCGAGGCCGGGCGTGCGGAGGCACATCTCGATATCGGCCTTATACAGTTCCACCGCCCATCTCACGGAGGCGCGGTGGAAGTCTTCCGCCTGGTCCGCCAGACCCGCTGCTTCCAGCCGGCGGCGGAATTCCATCAGGTTGTACGGTACGAAGGGAGTCCCTTCATACTTGTCGATTTCGGCGTAATCCGGATAGCTCTGGAACTGTCCGGTCTCATGACTGATGACCGGGACGGGGACGCCCTCGAGCGCCTCGGCATAGTTCCGCGTCGTCCCTGGATAGAAATGGTTCAGGATGCCGCCGTCCGCCGCATCGCAGAAAGCGAAAGAACTTCGTACATGCGTTCCGTATTCCCCATAGGGTTCCCAGCGGGTCCGGGCGGTCACCATGAAGTCCATCCCTTCCAGATAACCCTGGTACCCCAGGAAAGCGTTGGTGCCGTTCGTATAGAGGATTTGTGGGGCTTCTTTCCGAAATGTGTCCACAAGGGCTTGCATCACCGCCGGCTCACCCCAGAGTTCGTTTCCCAGCGAAAACATCGCAAACGAGGGGTGATGCCCATAAGTTTTCAGGATGTTGATCCCTTCTTTCTGAAGGAAGGCGAGCAGCTCTTCTCCCTCGAGCGTTCCCCAGAAAGGAAGCTCGGGCTGGAGATAGATTTCCAGCTCGTCCGCCGCCGCGAAAGCGGCCTCAGGCGGGCACCAGGAATGGAACCGGACGTGGTTGATGCCGTACGCTTTGCATCGCTGGAAGTATTTGATCCAAGATGCTTTATCCATCGGCGTGTGCCCTGTGGACGGGAACACGCAGGCGTCGTGCCTGCCGCGAAGGAAGACCTTGCGGCCGCCGGCTTCGAAATGGCCGTCCTTCACCTGGAGCCGCGGCATCGCTGCCGTCGTCAGGGAGTTTTTCCCCAGACTTTCGGCCGGTCCGAATTCAATCCGGCCGATCACGCCGTTCCAGTTCGTCTGTGTATCCTCCGAATACAGGTGTGAACTCCTGATGACCTGTTCCGGGACACCGCCGCCATTGTCCACGCAGATTGCAATTGTGTGGACACCGGGCTTCAGCCTGCCCAGGCTGTACATCTGCGGCGTGGACACATCGTTACAAGAGTCGGCCAGGACACCATCCAGATACAGCCGGGTCGCCTTGGTGCGCTCCAGATAAAGCGCCATGTCCTTTTCCCGCCAGACATACGGCATCACCACCTTTTTCCGGTACCAGGCTTTCCCGACATACCGGAACCGACGGGTCAGATGCCCTGTCTCGGCCGGAATGCTGTCTCCCGGCACCGGGGCCGCATATCCTTTCCCCGCCAGGTCCGTCGTCCCCGGCAGCGTGATGGCGTCGTCGAACGGCGCAGCCGCTTCAAGGGTTCCTTCCGGATCCAGACAAAACTCCCACGTCCCGGAAAGGTCCGCTTCCGGGGTGCACGCCAGGAGGGCGGCAGCGAAAAAGATGATCAGACAGCGTTTCATAACAGGTTCTTCCTCACAAAAATACGGATTTTCAACGGAGAATCCTTATTTTTGTGAACAATGAAAGACAGACGCATGACGATACTGGCCCTCCTGATGGCGGCCGTTTGGCTGGCCGGTTGCGGGAGAAAACCCGTGGAACCGGGCGTAAGCCAGACGCTGGCCCGGGAAAGGGCCGCCCATATCAGCCAGGTCCGGTACGCCCTGGCTTTCCGCCTTCCGGAAGACCGGACGGAGCCCGTGGAGGGAACGGAAACCCTGACCTTCACCCTGGACGGGCGGCGGGAGGTCCTCCTGGATTTCCGGGAGGGGGAGGAAAACATCAAGTCCTTGACCGTCAACGGGAAAAGCGTCCCTGTCCGCTGGGAGGCCGAGCATCTCCTGCTCGGGAAGCTGCCGAAAGGGGAAAACCGCATCGACCTTGCATTCGTTTCGGGAGACCAGGCCCTGAACCGGAACGACGGGTATCTGTATACCCTGTTCGTCCCCGCCCTGGCAAGGACCGCCTTCCCCTGCTTCGACCAGCCGAACCTCAAGGCCGTGTTCTCCCTGCAACTCGACCTTCCGGACCATTGGGTGGCCGTAAGCGACGGAAGCCTCCTTTCCGAGACCGTCAATGACGGTCGGAAACAATGGGTATTCAACGAGACAAAGCCCATCAGCACGTACTTGTTCTCCTTTGTGGCCGGCGAATGGAAGGTCGCGGAAGAAACGGTGGACGGATTTCCGATGCGCTGCTTCTTCCGGGAGACCGACCCCGACAAGGTGGCGCAGCTGCCGGAGGTGTTCCGACAGGTGGCATCGGCCGTCCGTTGGATGGAGGACTATACCGGCATTCCCTTCCCCTTCGAGAAATACGACTTCATCGCCATCCCCGGCTACCAGTTCGGCGGGATGGAGCATCCCGGAGCCGTCCAGTTCACGGACAAACGTATCTTCCTGAACCCGGAACCTTCTGTCGACCAGCTTCTTTCCCAATCCGACCTAATCACCCACGAAACTGCCCACATGTGGTTCGGCGACGCCGTTACGATGCAGTGGTTCGACGACGTATGGACCAAGGAGGTTTTCGCCGGCTGGTTCGCCGCCCAGATGACCGGACCGCGCTTCCCGGAGGTGGACACGCACCTGTCGGACTTCAAGAAATTCAACATCCCGGCCTACGAGGAGGACCGGACGGAGGGAACCAACGCAATCAAACGCCCGCTCGACAACCTTTCCGACGCCGGGCTCATCTACGGGAACATCATCTATGACAAGGCGCCCGTGGTGATGGGAATGCTCGCCGCACGAATGGGCCCGGAAGCCTTCCGGGAGGGCTTGCAGGAGTATCTGAAGACCTTCCTGTACGGCAATTCCGACTGGAACGACCTGATTGCCATCCTGGACCGGCACACGCCGGAAGACCTGGTCGCCTGGAGCCGGAGCTGGGTGTCGGAGAAAGGGATGCCGGAATATTGCGTCGACAAGGACGGGGCCGTCCGGCAGCGTGATCCCTGGAGCCGGGGACTGGAATGGCCGCAGGAGGTCGATGTCACCGGGATCGGCGAGGTCCGGCTGCTGAACGTTTCCGGCAAGGGATATGGCTATTTCGTCCACGATTCCCTGTCCCTGGAGTATATGATGGCGCATATCCGGGACTTCGAAAAGCCCCTGGAGCGCATTTCCCTCCTGGCCAACCTGTACGAGAATCACCTGGACGGCCGGATCCCGGCCCTTCGCCTCGCCCGTTTCCTCGCGGACTTCGCCGCTGCGGAGCCGGAGCCGCTCCTGGTGTCCACGGCCCTCGGTTACCTGGGCTCCCTCGCCCGCCACGGTGCGGCCGCCCTCTCTCCCGAAATTGAAGGCCTTCTTGAAAGCCTGGCCCGGAACCCGGCGCTGGGGAAGGAACAGACGACGGCCTTCCGGACCCTTACGGGCATCGCCCAAAGTCCGGAACTGACCGAGTCCCTGTATCAAGTATGGAAAACCCGGAAACCCTGGCCCGGCGTGACGCTCAGCGAAACCCATTATACGGCGTTGGCCCTGGAACTTGCCCTCCGGCTTCCGGAACGCGGCGAAAGCATCCTGGAGCAGCAGCGAAGCCGCATCGGCAGCGCTGACCGGCTCCGCGAGTTTGACTTCGTGCGTCCGTCCGTTTCCCCGGACAGGGCCGTCCGGGACAGCGTCTTCAACGCCCTCCTGCAGCCGGAAAACCGTCGCGTCGAGCCTTGGGCCGAATCCGCCCTCCAATACCTCAACCATCCCTTGCGGCAGGCAGAGGCGCTGGACTATATCCGGCCGGCGCTGGAAGCCCTGCAGGACGTCCAGCGGACCGGAGATATCTTTTTTTCCAAGAAATGGGTCGCTGCGACCCTCCAGGGACATTCTTCCCCGGAAGCCGACGCCCTTGTGGAGGGTTTTCTGGCCGCGCATCCCGACTATCCGCCCCTCCTGAAGGACAAGATCCTCCAGGCGGCAGCCCACGGGAGGCGGCATTGATTATTCAGGCAGGGAGAACTCGACCGGAATGCGGAGGGTAGAGCGGACAGGCTTGCCTTCCTTCTGGGCCGGTTTCCACTTGGGCGAACTCATGATTACCCGCACAGCCTCTTTGTCCAAGGCGGGCGAAACGCTCTGCAGGACTTCGACTTCCTGGACACCGCCATTGCGGCCGACTACGAATTTTACGAGGACAGTCCCTTCCTGACGGGCCTCCAGGGCCTCTTTCGGGTATTTCAGGCGGGATTGGACCCAGGCGGAGAAAGCCTCCAGACCCTTCCCCTTGAACGTAGCCCGGACATCCAGGCTCCGCGCTTTCTCCAGCTGCGCGGCGTGGTCGGGTCCGTCGGCCTTGCGGAGCAGATGGCCGCCGGCCATCTCGATGATGCGTCCGTCATAGACGGTACGCCGGCCGGAAACGGTGAGCGTGTCGCCGATGACCACTTCCATCTGGGGAAACGAGACGTTCATCCCCGGACGACCGTCCACAAGGCCGTACACATAGGCCTCTCCCGTTTCATCCTTCAGGTAGAACACGCCCCGCTGGTCACCCCTGAGACGGCTGACTACGCCGTGGAGCACGACCAGCGACGTGTCGCTGCGGGACATCTTGTTGAACGCGTCCATCGTCTTGCGGACGCCCTGGGCGCCGGCGGGAAGGACAGTGGAGAGCGCCAGGAGGATTAAAAAGAAGCGTTTCATTTCTTTCGGGCCGGGAGGAAAAGACCTCCGATGGAAAGGAGGAGAAGGAGGATCAGGGCGATGGAGGAGGCACGGGAGATGTTCGCGCCCACGCGGTAGGACTGAGGCTCGAAGCGCATCACCAGGTCGTGCTCGCCGGCCGGGAGCTCCGCCGCGCGGAGGGTCCAGTCGGCCCGCAAAACATCTACCGAAGCACCGTCCACGGTCGCTTTCCAGCCGTCCGGATAATAAATCTCGCTGAATACGGCGAGGCGGTCGGCCGAAGCCGTGTAATGGTACCGGAGCTCGTTCGGGGCGTAAGAGGTCAGGACGATGACGTCTGCCGTGTCGGCCGGGGCGGCGGTGACCGCCGGCATATCCTTGCCGACGACGGCCTGGCGCTTGAGGTCAACTGCGCCAAGGAAGGCGATCTCCTCGTCGGGGGTCGCCGCCGGGACGACCTCGTCCACGAACCAGGCATTGCCCAGGGTGTTTTCATTATACACCGGCGCATATTCTCCGCCGATGATGATGTAACGGGTATTCAGGGCGTTCAGCACCGGTGTCTCGGGCAGCCCGGTCTGGATGTCGGAAATGGTGGACGCGCCGCGGAGGACGTTGTACACGGCATTGATCTCTCCGGTCAGATAGTGCTCGATCAGGTCCTGATAGCGCTGAAGCTTGGCCGGGGAATAGCCGCCGACGCACTTATGGTGATAGGACGGCACCGAGGAGTTGAACACGTTGACACTCAGATCCAGGACGCGGTAGGACGGGTCGGGGTCGGCCTTGATCATCTGGTCTACGGGACGCTCGGCGAAGGGTTTCGTGAAGTCCTTCGGGGTCGTGAAGTGGTCCGCGTTCAGATAACGTTTGCCCGTAGCGAAGAGGTTCACCAGGACCAGGGCGCAGATGGCGATGCCCGCGATGGCCCGGCGGGGCGCCTTTCCTCCGGCCTTTTCCGGCAGGACGGCCCAGAGGAGGAGGACCCAGGAGGCGGCGATCAGGAAGAAGGAGACCCAGGCGTCCTGACGCAGCAGGGCGATGCGGTCGGCCTGGAAGGCTTCGACCAGGACGTCCTGCTGGTTCGCGTCGGAAGCCGACGTGAAGTCGCCGGCCAGCGAGGGAATCAGCGCGAACACGAGGCACAGGCCGCCGGTGAGGGCGAAGGCGATGGCGCTCTTCTTCAGGAATCCCTTCCGGTCAACGCCGCCCTTGACGATGCGGTCAAGGACCAGGAAGCCCAGCATGGGCAGGGTCACCTGCAGGACGACGAGGGCCATGGACACTGTCCGGAACTTGTTATATAACGGCAAGACGTTGAAACACAGTTTCGTAAACACCATGAAATGGTTGCCGACAGCCATCAGCACGGCGAGGACCGTGCCTGCCAGGAGCCACCATTTCTCTTTCCCCTTATACAGGAACAGGCCCAGGATGAACAGGAAAACGGTGATGGCACCCATGTACATCGGCCCGGCCGTGAAGGGCTGGGGACCCCAGTACAGCGGCAGGCCCTTGGCGAGTTCACGGGTGTTCGACTGGCCTGCGCGCTTGAGCAGCTTGATGGTTTCGGATTTCGCCGGGTCGACGGGCTGCGACGAGGAGCCGCCGTTGAAGTTCGGAATCATCAGGTTGGGCAGTTCCTCCCAGCCATAGGACCACGCGGTCGCATAGTCCAGGTCCAGGCCGCCCCCTTTGGTGGCGCCGTCCGTCGTCAGTTCAGAACCGCCACGCATCGTGTTGGGAGTATATTTTGCCAGGGGCAGAAGCTTGTTCACGTTCGTGGCAATGCCCGCTCCGCCCAGCACCAGCAGCAAGGCCGATGCGGCCGCAAAGCGCGCGAAACGGTGATTCTTCACCGCGTCGATCAGTTCGACCAGCGCGTACAGCAACACCAGGATCGCCAGATAGTAGGTGACCTGCTGATGGTTTGCCTTGATCTGGAAACTCAGGGTGATGCCGAAAAGGGCGGCTCCCAGAATCACCTTCGCGAGCCATTTCCCCTTTGCTTCCGTGCTCCGGTACGTATAGACCAGTGCGGCGAGCACCCACGGGAAGAGCGCGATCGCCTGCATCTTCGTGTTGTGCCCCACCTGGATGATCTGGAAATTATACGAGCAGAACGCGATGGCCACGGCGCCGCCCAGCGCCAGCGGCCAGCTGATTCCCAGCGAAAGCATCAGCAGGAACGCACCCAGCAAGGCGACGAACAGGTAGGTGGCGGGCCGTTTACCCTTGAAAAGCAGGTCGAATAACCCCTGCGTGGCATCTCCGCCGTTCTGGGTGGAGATCGCCGTGGTGGGCATTCCGCCAAACATCGCATCGGTCCAGTACGTCGGGTCGTCCGGATGTGCGGCATTCCATTCCGACATCTCGTGCGACATGCCGATATAACCCGATATGTCGCTCTGGTTCACGATCTTCCCGTCCAGGACCTGCGGCACGAAGCCATAGCTCAGAACAAGGAACAAAACAATGGCCCCGAGGGCGGTTCCGATCTTCTTCAGCAGTTTCTTATCCATGTCTTACTTGTTTTCTTGGGTGACCCGCTCCAGCAGGGCGGCCAGTTCGTGGGTGGTGCTGCGACGGGAGAAGCGGGCGATGTCGCCCTCCACGGGCGGTACGCCGCCGTCCTTGTGCTGCTCCCAGGTGCGGTCCAGGAAGGCCCGCATCGCCGCGGCGTTGTCCCAGCCGGCGGTGACGCCGGCGCCGGTGTCGGCGAGGACGCGCGCCATAGCGCCGTCCTCCTGGCCGATGCCCAGGACGGGCCGCCGGGAGGCCAGATATTCAAACAGTTTGCCTGGAAGGATCGGTCGGTATTCCGGATCGTTCCGCAACGGAAGGACCAGGACGGAGGCCGCCATCTGTTCCCGTACGGCGGCAAGATGGTCGCGGTAGCCAAGGTCCACGACGTTGTCCTTCAGTCCGGCATCCGCGATGGCGTCATACACCTCGCGGTCAGTCTTGCCCACGAGACGGAGGCGCAGTTCGGCCTTGAAAGCCGGATCTTCCAACGCTTTCTCTCCCAGGACCTTCCAGAAGACAAGCGGATTCCCGTCTGCCGCCAGGAGACCGGTGTGGACCACATTGAAGTGTCCGTCCGGCTCCACGGCCTGGTCGAAGTCGCCGCCGTCGTAGCCGTTGGTGACCATCGCCACGGGCGTCCGGGTACGGGCCTGAAATTCCTCCTGCACCAGCGGGGTGACTGCCAGCACGGTGGAACATTCGTCCAGCACGGACTGTTCCTCCCGGCAGAGTTTCTTCCAGGTGCAGCGCGTCATCGGCAGGTGCTTGAGATAGTACATCTGCGTCCAGGGATCGCGGAAATCGGGAATCCACGGAATCCCCAGCTCCCGGTGCAGCCGCTGCCCGATCAGGTGCATTGAATGCGGCGGACCCGTCGTAACGATCGCATCCACAGGATGTTCCTTCAGATACTCTTTCAGGAAACGCACGCTCGGCCGCACCCACCCGACGCGGGGATCGGGAACGAACAGGTTCGCCCGGACCCACAGGGAAAGACGCTGCTTGAACGTCTTCTTCCCGCTGGAGATTTCCGTGACGGCCCCGGCGGCCGCACCGGCCGTGAGGGTTTTCATGTCGGTGGAGGCGCCCTTGCCCATCAGGCGGCGGTAGAGATTGTACGGTTCCAGGATGGGGCGGCGGATCACTTCCGTACCGTGGGGGATTTCTGCCTCCAGCGTATGGTCGATGGCTGTATATTCCGGATTCTCAGGAGTGTAGATGACGGGCTGCCATCCTTCCTGCGGAAGGTACTTGGCAAATTTAACCCATCGCTGCACTCCGGACCCCCCGGACGGGGGCCAGTAATAGGTGATGACGAGCACACGTTTCATAGACTGCAAAGTTAATAAAAAATCGTATCTTTGCGTGTTAGCAATCCAAAGGCGAAATGGCGAAACTGGCGGAAGATACGCCCATGATGAAACAGTTCTTCGAGGTGAAGGCTCAACACCCCGAGGCGCTGCTGCTGTACCGGGTGGGAGACTTCTACGAAACGTACTCGGACGACGCCGTAACGGCCTCCCGGGTGCTGGGTCTCGTGCAGACGAAGCGCTCCAACGGAGACAAGGGTACCGTCGCGATGGCCGGCTTCCCCCACCATGCCCTGGAGAACTACCTTACCAAACTGGTCCGCGCCGGCTTCAAGGTCGCGATCTGCGACCAGCTGGAGGACCCGAAATTTGCGAAGAAGCTCGTCAAGCGCGGGGTGACGGAAATCGTCACGCCGGGCATCTCCTTCGGTGAGAACATGCTGGAAATCAAGGAGAACAACTACCTGTGCGGTCTGTCTTTCGAGAAGGATCAATGCGGTGCCGCATTCCTGGACGTGTCCACGGGACAGTTCCAGGTCGCGCAAGGCACGCTCGATTACATCGGCACGCTGATGGGGTCGCTTTCTCCCAAGGAACTGGTCGTTCCCCGCAGTTGCGAGCGCGGCGTGAAGGAACGTTTCGGCGACTATTTCGTCACGAGCCTGGACGAATGGGCCTTCGTCTATGACGCCGCGGTGGAAAAACTCAAGCGGCAGCTCCGCGTGGACAGCCTCAAGGGTTTCGCCGTGGACACGATGCCCCTGGGCCTGTGCGCCGCCGGTGCCCTGATGGTCTATCTGGAACAGACGCAGCACGCGGGACTGAGGAACATTTCGACCCTCAGCCGCATCGACGAGGCCAAGTTCGTCTGGATGGACCAGTTCACCCTCCGCAACCTGGAGGTTTTCCAGAGCGCGTCGGGCCGGGAAGGCGTCTCGCTGGTGGAAACCGTCGACAAGTGTTCCTCGCCCATGGGCGCCCGGCTTTTAAGGAACTGGCTCGCCCTGCCCGTCCTGGACCGGAAGGAACTGGACCGGCGCTACGACATCGTCCAATTCTTTGTCAACGACGACGACGCCCTGGCGGAAGTCCAGCAGGCACTGGGCAAGATGGGCGACCTGGACCGCATCCTGGGCCGGATCGCCAACGGGAAGGCACTTCCCCGGGAGGTCCTGCAGCTGAGCCGGGGCCTCGCCCTGATGGAGCCGGTCCGCAACCGCTGCGAGGGACAGGGCTGCGCCGCCCTGGATTCCCTGATGAAGGGACTCGTGGGCTGCGGGAAGATCCTGAAAGAGATCGTCAACACCCTGGACCCGGAACCGGCGGCCCAGATCGGCAAGGGACCGGTCATCGCCGAGGGCGTGGACGAGGACCTGGACGAGCTGCGCGGGCTTTCCGGCAGCGGGCGGGATTACCTCCTGCAGATGCAGCAGCGCGAGGCGGAGCGCACCGGGATCCCTTCGCTGAAAATCGCCTACAACAACGTCTTCGGCTATTATATCGAGGTCCGCAACGCCTTCAAGGACAAGGTTCCGCCGGAGTGGATCCGCAAGCAGACCCTCGTGAGCGCCGAGCGCTACATCACCGAGGAATTGAAGGAATACGAGGAGAAGATCGTCACGGCCGAAAGCCGGATCTACGAGATCGAAACGCGCCTGTACGCCACCCTCATCGCCCATATCCAGGACCGGATCGCCGATATCCAGCGCAACAGCCGTATCCTTGCGAAGCTGGACGTGCTGGCCGGGTTCGCCGAACAGGCCGCCGAACGGCACTACTGCCGGCCGGAGATGAACGATTCGCTCGTCCTGGACATCAAGGCGGGCCGCCATCCCGTCATCGAAACCCTGATGCCCGCCGGCGAGGAATACGTGCCGAACGACGTTTACCTGGACTCCAAGTCCCAGCAAATCATCATCCTGACGGGTCCGAACATGGCCGGTAAGTCGGCCCTCCTCCGGCAGACCGCCCTCATCGTCCTGCTCGCGCAGACGGGCTCCTTCGTGCCGGCGGAGTCCGCCAGGATCGGCTATTTCGACAAGATCTTCACCCGGGTGGGCGCGACGGACAACATCTCCCGCGGCGAATCCACCTTCATGGTAGAAATGCTGGAAACCGCGATGATCCTGCACAACCTGTCCGCCCGGTCGCTGGTCCTCCTCGACGAAATCGGCCGCGGCACCTCCACCTCCGACGGCATGTCCATCACCCGCGGGATCGTGGAGGATATCCATGAATGCGGC
>JAEEGL013300953.1_pt1 | contig 12678 bp, 7 predicted proteins | sample 9134231 | NCBI WGS metagenome assembly JAEEGL01 (sample SAMN16246548, study PRJNA631951) | gut metagenome | biome: gut microbiome; feature: rumen; material: fiber-attached | host: Bos | place: Iran: Karaj | collected 2018-10
AAAAAAAAAATTAACTTATTTTTAAAATATAAATAATTAATTAAATCTGAAAATTAATAAAAATAAGGTTCTAAATGGGGATTGGGGATTGGGGATTGGGGATTGGGGATTGGGCCCAATCCCCAATCCCCAATCCCCATTTACATAAGAAATAATTTTTAAAAATGAAATTGTTAATAAAAATTTATATAAAAATATTTAATTTTGAGAATATAATTAAAAGAAATTTTGTTTTAATCATGAATCAACAATTTTAGGAAAAAAATGGTATGAAAATTAATTAATAAAAGTTCAAGTATGAATTTTTGCAAGAAAAAAATATGACTACAAGGTTTATACTATAATTAAACATTTTTATTCTTATTTTATATAAAATAAAAAATAATTTTCTATCAAGTAAATACTTCTTTAAAGAAATAAATAAAATAAATAAAAAATCAATAATATATTTAAAAATGTCAAAAAAATTGTTGTTGAGGTCAATTGCAAAAGAATCTTCTTCAGAAGATGAAATAAACACTCAACAAGACAATGAGAAGAAAGAAACTAAATATCCAAATTTATATATGATTCCAAATAATAATTATCCTCATTTACAAAGAAATTATTTAATGAATAAACTTCATATTTTAATCCAAATACATAAAAAGGAAGAAACAAATTTATTACAAGAAAAAAAAGGATGGAATATTTTATACAGTTATTTCTTTCAAAAATTATTTTTAGTAACAAAAACAAAAAAAGAAAATGACAAATTTTTAAATTTAAAAGAAGTAGAAATAAGAATAAGAAAGCAAATAGGAAAAATAAGAAAGAAAAAAGAAGAAGATGAAGATGAAGATGATAAAAAAGAAATATACTTTGATTTATTTGAAAAAGTTAATTATAATCCTCCAATTTCTTCTTTATTTTCACATAATTTTATAAAAGAATCAGGAGATGTTTTCTTAGGAAAAAGTGAAGAAAAATCTCATTTTGTTCAAGTTGTTAATACATTTGTTAATTTTAAAAAAAAAGAAAAAAAAATTCCTTTAATTAAAAATATTAAAACATCTAGACAAGAATTAGAAAGCAAAAAAAAATTACATGACAAATTAAAAAGAAGAAGTACAATTGAATTAGAAAAATTTAATATATTAGAACCTAAAAAAGAAAGTAGATTATTAGATGATGTAGAATTACGTTTAGAAAAAATCATTTTAAAAGGAAATGATAATAATGATCCTAATAAAATTATTTGGAGAGAAGAAATTATTCCAAAAGGAGCTAAAAAAATTGTTGAAAAATTTGTTGAAAAATATCCTTATACAAATGCAATTACTGTTGAAGATGAATTAAATTATTTAAATCATGATGAAAAGGTTTATTCACTTGAAATGAAAAATACAAAAATGTTTGAAAATAAAGAATTTGATTCTATGAGATATTTATTTGATTTTAATTATTTAAAAGATATTATGAATAAAGAAAAAAAAGGATCAAGTTTTACTTTTAAAAACCAAATGGATGATTTATTAAATAAAATAGATAAAGCTATTGAACTTGCTAATGATTATGATAAAAGTGATGATGAATAGTTTATTATAATTATTTTAATATTTATTAAATTAAATTATGAAATATTTATAATATTTCAATTTTAAATAATTTATTTATGAATTAATCATCTCTATTTTTTAATTATTTATCTATTTTTTCTTAGGAACAATAAAATAATCACATTACTACGAATCAATCTCTGTATTAATATGTACTTATAAAATAGAAGTTAATTTATTGATAAAAAATGAAGAAATGTTAATATTATATGTTTTTTTTATTCTATTTAAAACAAATTTACAAGTAATTGAAGAGAATTATTCCAAAGTCTATTCATAAATCTTAAGAAATCCATTAAAATATTATCTTTAATTTTAATTATTTCACATGAAGATAGTGATATTTAATTCCAAGAGTTTTATTGACTACTTTCTATTGAAACTTATTACTCCTCAATTAAAGAATTATATTATATTTTTAATTTTTATTTCTATTAAAGAAAATTTTATTGTTTTGATTGTTTTACAATTTTTTATTCATAAAAAAGTACAATAGCAAAAAAACTTCGATTTTGAAATTGATTTATTAAAAATTTTTATTTTTTTTGTTTATATAAATAAAAAAGCCTTTTTTTCTAAATATATTTTATTAACCAAATATGAAAAATAAAACAAACAAAGGAATTATTTCAAAAATTGATAAAAAAAGTCAAAACAATAAACCAAAGCAAAGTGCAAATAATTTAAAATCCAAAATTTCAGAACAGAATAAATTACCTAATATTAATCAAAAACCAATTCAAAAAAATTCTTTAATAATAAAACCATTGAAAAATATTAATCCTATGAAACCTATCAATTTATATGAAACTGAATATAAAAATTTACAAGAAGAAAATACAAAATTAAAAAATGAATTAGTGGAAGAAAGAAAAAAAGTAATATTATATATTCAAAAAATGAAAAATTTAAGTTCTCAAATAGAATTAATAAAATCTAAAATAGAAAAAGCAAAAAATGTGAAAAAATCAATAAAAAAAAAATTTATTAATAACAATAATTTTGAAGATGAATTAGATTTTGGATTGTATTATGAAGATTTTGAAGCAAATGAAGCAATAAATGAAGTTGAACAGCAAATTATAGATGAATTATGTCCTAATCCAGATAAAATGACTTATGAACAATTATTAGAATTAGAAGAAAACGTTGGAATTGTTAATAAAGGGTTAAATGAAGAAAAAATTAAAAAAATTCCTTTTATTACTTTTAAAAAAGGAATTTATCAAGATTGTGATAAATGTATTATTTGCCAAGAAGAATTCATTTATGGAGAAAAAGTTAAATTACTTAATTGTGGACATGTTTTTCATGAAGAATGTATTGGTCCTTGGCTTCATAAAGAAAAAACATGTCCTTTTTGTAAAGAAGAAATTAAAATTTAAATAAATTGTTTTAAAAATATTCTTTATTTCTTTTAACAATGACGACATTTAATTTTAATGTTTTTTATATTTTTATATATCAAAATATCACAATACTTATATTATATGATAAATTTTTTTTTGTGTATTTTTCAAAATATTGGAAACAAAAAAATTAAATCCACATTTGAGTTGTGTTGATTTGTGAATGTATAAGAAACAATTAAAGTTATTACATTAATTTCTGTTTCTTTTTATAAGAAAAGGAAAATATATCATTTTTTTTAAAACATTCATAGATAATTCAATAAAAACATGGAATTTCATTTTTTTAGAATAAAAAAAATTGATAAAAATAATCTAGTTTACTTTAGGATTAGGTAATTTACTCTTATACAAGTTTTTCATAATTATAAAAACCCTCTTTTAATATGAAATAGTAATAATGTATTATTTGGTTTTTTCATTTGTTATTAAAATTTCTAAGAAGAAATACATTCTTTATTATTTCAATCCTTAATATTTATTTTTAAAATACAATTTTTTTATTTTTCTTAAATATATTAGTTAATAATTGATTATGTTAAAAAACATCGAATCTGAAAGAAAAATAGAAGATATTTTACTTCTATCTTTTTATAAAATTTTTGTGATTGTTTTAATTTACAATAGAATAATTACAAAAAACAATTTCCCCTAAACTATTATTTTTATTTTAAAACAATTTTTTTTGAAAAATCTTTCTTTCTTATTATAATAGTTATATAATAAAAAAGATAATTATTTTTCATTTTTAACAAAAAACTTTTAATGAATTTTACAATAAAAAATTATAAATTTTCAAATGAATTATTTAATAAAATAAATTTACAAATTACAATTAAAAAGTTTAATTTTATTTTCATCATTAGTAGCAAGTAAATCTCCATTATTTAATTCAATGATAATATTAATGCATAGATTATAATGTGTAATAATACTTTGTATTAAATTAAAATTTTGATTATTTCTTATATCAATAGTAAAAGGAGCTCCACCTGCAAATGCAATATAACCATTTTTTAAAACAGTAATACAATAAACAACAAAATTAGAAGGAATTTCTAAAATGATTTTTTGTTGATTTATACTTATAACTTTCATAATTTTTTCAAATTTTCCTCCAACAATTATTCTATCATTATCGATTTTTTTTAATGATTCATACCAAACAACTTCACATTTTTCTAAAGTAAATTTTACATCTAATAAATTTAAATCCCAAACTTTCAATTGACCATTATAATCTCCAGAAATTAGAGTATTTGAATCAAATAATATTATAGATCTTACAGTGTCTTTATGTTCAAAGGTTTTAATACATTGATATTCTTTAATTTTTTCCCAAATTTTTACTGTGTGATCATTACTACAAGAAATTATTTTTTGATTTTCTAAAAATATTATTTTATTCACTGTTCTGTTATGACCATAAAGTGTATCAATTAATATTATTTTATCATTTTCTATTTTCCATTTTTTTATTGTTTTGTCTGAACCAGTTAAAAAATTATTATTGTCAATAATACAAAAACATGCAATTACATTTTCATGAGCTTTTTCATAATTAAAGAGAACTTTGTTATTTTGTAAATCTATTATTTGGAAATTATTATTAAAACTTGTAATAATATTATTATTTGGAAATAATGCTAATGTTATTCCTTTATATAAATTTAAAAAATTTTCTTTATTTTCATAATATAAAAAATTGGAATGAGATGCAAAACCTTTAATCATTGATAATATATTTGATAAATAATCTTTAATACTATAACTTTCTTTATCATTATTCATTTCATTATTATTTATATTTAAGATTCCTTTAAAAGAATTTTGTACTTTTATATTATTTTCTTCTATTTTTTTAATTATTTTTTCATGTATTATTTTTTGTTTTTTTCTATTATTTATGATTAAATTTCTTAAAAATATTATTTCTTTTTCTTTTTTTTCATTTGAATCTTTTAATTGAATAATTTCTTTTTTTAAATTATTAATTATCATTTCTTTTCTTTTATATTGGTTAACTGCTATTTCTTCTTCATCAGAAAAATTTTTTTTTAAAATAAAATCTACATCCTTTATTCCAGGAACAATTGCTAAAATTGTTAATAACATTTCATCATTTTTTTCATTTAAACTATAATATTTTGATTTAATACATTCTGATATTAAGTTTATTATATCATTTAAATTATCTGAAATTTTAAAAAGATTTTCATTTTTCAGATTTTCATATTTGAAAATATTTTGAAATTTTAACTCAGGATGTAATTGTGAATGAAGGTTAAATATACTTTGATTTTCTTTAACCGAAATTATTAAAATATATTCTTCATTATTATAATTTAAATTTAATGTAATGCCTTTAGAAATTTCATTACCCCCATTCACTTCTTCTTTATTTAGCATTTATTTTTAGGTAATAATAAAAATTACATATGAAGTTAATTAAAAGTAATTAATAAATATGTGTGATAAATGTTTATTTTTTGATAAAAATTATTAAAAAAGAATATATTAATTATAAATGTCATTATTAAATTTAAAGAAAAATTATTTTAATTTTAGAAATTCAAACATAAAATTTTACAGAATAAAAAAGATATTTGAAAGATTATATGATAAAAACAATAAATAGATTGATAATTAAAAATATAAAAATAAATTTAATGATAATTATAGAATAATTGATAAAAGAGGAATTATTTTATTGATAAAAAATTCAAAAAAGCATAATGTATTTTATATTGTTTATATTCAAAAAATTACAGAAAAAAAAGAATATTGTTATATAATACTAAAAAGGTTTAAAATATATTATTTATATTTTTAATCTCTTATTTAAATTCAATTATTTGAGATAGAAAATTTTTTGAGATTATGTCATAACAATTTTTTGCATAAATTTTCACCAAATAAATTCCTGAAAAAGTTTCATTTATAACTAGAGAAATTTCTTTTTTCCTTTCTTCAGGCATTAAAAAAAAATCTGAAAAATAATTAAAATATTTTTTAATTTTTTCATTTTCAATTATAATTTGATATTGACAAACTAATGTCTTAAAACTAGCTTGTAAAAATTGAATCACATGTTTATTATTTTGATTTTTATAAATTTTAATTTCAGAATTTGAATTTGGAAAATAAGGAATTAAATTATTTTTATAATTTAAAAAAAAAATTTTTTCATTTAAAAGGTAATTTGGAATAATCCAAGGATTATCATAAATTTTATTTTCTTTTAGAAAATATCTATTAATGGTAATATTATTGTTAAAAAGATTTAAAATTAATCCCATTGGGTTTTTCAAAGCAATTTCGTTATTTTCATTTTCATCAAATGGAATTAACCCATTTTCTATTTTATAATTTGAGTTTAACTTTATGTAAGAAACACTTTGAATATGAATTTCAAAAGAATTTTCATATGAAAAACTTCTATCATCAATTAAAGAATAATTTGAATTCCCATTTAATAAAATTATATTTTTATAATCTTTTATAACATTATGAATTTCAATATAATTATTTTCTGTTATTGAAGTTATTAAGAAAACTGGTGTTTTTGAATTATAATAACTTCTTATTTCATTTTTTAACCATGCTATATTTGATATATTTTTATTTTTAAAATAAGAATATTTTATAAAAACAAACAAACCAATTTTAATTGTTTCTGTTATTGACTGATTAAAATATTTAGTATATATTTCTTTATATTTTTCAATGTCATCATTTTCTTCATTATACTCATTTTCTCCTATTGAAAGAATTTTTATTGGAAATGTTTGATCTGGAAAAAAAGATGAATAAATGTCGTTAAATAATAAGTATGATTCTTCAGATGGATTATTAACTATATTTCCAATAACAATAATAACACTAACATTCCGTTTTTGAAAAGTGTTGAATGAATATCTTAAATTTTCAATATGAAAATTATTATATTTATTATTTGGATTTAATTTTGGATTACTAATTACTCCAATTGAAATATTATTCAAATTGAAATTTCTGTATTCTTTTAATTCAAAAAGCCAAAATAATTCAGGACTATATTTTTCAATTTTAATTACAACAAATGAAGAAAATAGAATAATTACAAAACAATATATTGCTAAAAATCTTAATTTTAAGTTAGTCTTCATTTAAAAAAATTAAATAAAATACTTTTATTATTATTTTATTTAATTTTATTTTTTCTTTTTTTTATTATGAAATTAGAATTTATAACTTATAGTGTCTTGTCACTAGAATAATTTAAAATTTTATTAAGTGAATTAAACCTTAATTTTACTTTTTTTAAAACTAACCATTAAAATTTTTTCGAAAAAATTGATAAAAGTAAATAACTCATTAAGTGTTTGACTTGAAAAAAAAAATCATAGATTTTTAATAATTTATTTTTTTTGAATTTATTTAATGTGAATGAATGCGAATATTTTTTTTCTATATATAAGATTGAATTTATTTTATTCATTGACATAATATGATTTAATATTTTTTTTGTAATCAATTTAAGTGATTAAAGAAGAATAATTTATATCATTTTTTATTTAAATATAAATTCTTCAACACAATATTTTTTAATCATATACATTTTTCATTTATATTTTTTAAAAAGCATTTAAATGTAAATTAAAATCTTAAAGTAATCATTAAAAAGTTAAAATGATTTTTTCTATACCATACTTTTTTTTAAGAATTTTTTGATGAAAACTAGTTTGAGATAATTTGAATATATTTTTTGATATTCTAATTTAATAATCTAATTATATTATTAATCAATTTTTACTTTTTAATTATCTAAAATTACATATAAATGATTATAATTTTATTCCTCATTATTCATTTTTAAATATCAGTAAAAAATTAAAAAAAAATTAAATATAATAAATATATTATAATTTATAATTAATACAATGACAATCTCTTTTATCATCGAAATCATTGAAATAATTATCACATGATCTTTCCAAACCATTAATTTTTGCAAACAAATTCTGACCTTTATTCTTATCTCCAATTTCATAATCACCGATCAAATGATTTAAAGTAAAAAATATATCATAAGGTGTAATTAATTTTTGTTGATTATAATATAAATCATCAAAATATTTTTCAAAAATTTTATCAGGAAAGAAAATAAATAAACTTCCTAAAGTTTTTTCAATAAAATAATCTTCACTTTTAATTAAATTATGTAAGCTTACCATATTATTTCCATGATCTGAAACAATGAAAATAATAGAATCATCTTGATAATAATTATCAATAAAAAATTGGATAAATTTTATTAATTTTAAATCCATATATTTAATTAATTCTAAACTACTTTCATGAGCTTCTTGAAATCCTAATCTTAGAAATTTTTTTTCATTTTTATAAGCTTTTAAAAATTCATAACCATAATCAAAAACATAATCATGAGCTTCTTTTCCATATAAACATCTTTTTAACATTGAAAAAGGTCCTCTTAAAGGATTAAAATATTCTTTTGGATAATTATAATTTGGATCACAGAATAAAGCTTGATTTTCATGATCAAATTTAGCCCAATTAACGTCATTTTCATAAAATTTTCCTAAATCATATAATTCTAAAGAACATAAATCAATACTTTGAGCTGTTATAAAACCATTTTCTTTATAATATTCTATTATATTTTTTAAATCTTTTGATTTTTGTGAATTTGATTTTCCATAAAACATTGGAATTACATTTTTTTGAGTTATTGCTTTAAAATTATGATATTTTAAAAATTGGAATGATGTTATTTTTTTCTTTTTTTTTTTTGTATTTTTTCCCATTAAATAATTTTCTATTAAATTAGAAGTTAATGGTAATTTCCTTTTAAAATGATTTCTTGATATTGAATCAATATATAATATTAATATATTTTTGATTGTTGATTTACTTTTTTTGGAAAATTCTCTTCTCTCTTTAATTAATGTTTCATTTGGAGTTATTTTCATTATAATTTTCCCAATATTATTTTTATTAAATTTTAAAATAATTTCAGGATTTTCACTATAAAAGGTAGCATCTTTATTTTTAGGATCATAAATTGATTTCAAAATATTATTTTGTAAAAAATCTGGATTTTGATTATATCCAAAAGGAAATTTTATTGTATTAGGAAAAGCAAATTCAGTTAAATTTTCTAAATTTTTTGGAAGAAATGATAAAAGAATCTTTTTTTCTTTTCTTGAAGCTTTACATTTTAATCCTGTAATTATATTTACATTAAAAAAACCATCAAATAAATTTATATAACACTTATTAGGCTTTTTAATATAACATTTATCTTCTTTTACATTGTTTTCTATTTTAATATTATTTAATCCAATCTCCCATTCTTTACATCCTTTATTTGTTTGATAAAAATAATAAAAAAAAGGAAAAACTAAAATAATCTTACAAAAATATTTTAATTTATTATTTTTTTCTTTAATTGATTTTATCAATAAAAATATAATTTCAATTTCAAAAGTAATAAAAGGAAATAAAAGAATATAAGCCATTGTATTATATGAACCATGTTCATCTAAATCACTTCCTTTATTTACAATGAACATAATAACATAAGTTATGAGTTGAATAATTAAATAAAATCTAAATACTATATTATTGATTGATAATATTGTAATTATAGAAGTGAATAAAACTGAAAGAAATAAATATAAACCTAATCTATGAAAAAATCTCATTGCTTTTGGTCCTTCTAAACATCTTTCTCTAGATCCTTGACATCCTTCTAAACTTAATAAATAAAATTTTATTGAATAAAAAAAAAGAATTATTGTTAAGAAATTCAGATATATTTTATTTTTTTGTTTTTTTAAATAATTTATTATTTTTGAAAATTTACTTTCTTTTTCTTTTGTTTTTTTAGTATGGATGTTTTTAAGTGATTCTTCTTCATTACTTTCTTGGAAATCTTTTGGAATTTTTGTGTAATTATTAATATCGATTTTCATTTTCAAATTAATTTTTAAAAAAAATTAGAATATATTTAATTTATATAAATGATATATATTATTAATAAAAAATATAATTTATCATTTAAAAAATAATATAAATACTCAATTTTTTTTTATAATTAAATAAAAAGATTTAATCTTTAATATAATATTTTTCTTCTTTATATCTAATGAAAAGAATGAAAAAATATGATTTTTTTTTATGAATATTCAATATTAAATCAAATAAGAATATCATTTATCTGAACAATAAAACAATTTATTTAATATTCTTAATTTTGAGTTTCATTAAAAGAAAAAAAAAAGCAAAAATAATTAAATTAATATATTCAAAATCACATTTAAATTAAATAAAACCTATTAAGTACAATAATTATTATTTCTTTTTTTAAATCATTATTTCAATTTCTTTCAATTAATTTATAATTTAAATTTATTAATTATTATTTAATTAAATGTTTATTACAAAGAAGAACATTTAATCATGATTTCTGGAAAACTTTGTTTGATGAAAAAAAATTATTTCTTGAATAATTATTCATTGTCTTTTTTATAATATAATAGAAATTTATTTGTTTTATTCTATAAATATTCATTGAAATTGATGACATATAAATGAAATAAACCAAATATTAATCTTAAATAATATAATATATTTATATAATTAGAAATATTAAATGGAAAAGAAAGATTTTAAAAAAGTGTAAAATCATATAATAAAAAATAATATTATAAACCTAAAAATTATAGAAAAAAACGAAAAATAAGGAATTTTTCCATTAAAAACTTCATTAAAATCCAATAAAACAAAAAAAAAAACATTCAAAAAACAAATCCATTAAAGAAAAAAAAAATATGGAAAAAAAAAAAAACTTATAAAAAGATATATAAACGGATGGAGAAATAAAAAAACATAAAAAAAATGTCAGAATCATTATTTAAAGATATTCAAGAAGCACCTCCAGATGCAATATTTGGAGCAAACAGAGCATTTCAATTAGATCCAGCAGAAAAAAAGGTAAATTTAACAATTGGAGTCTACCGTGATGAAAATGGAAAAAGCCACACATTTAAATGTATAAAAGAAGCATTAAAAAAATATGAAGAAATGAATGTAGATCATGAATATTTACCAATGGCAGGATATCAAAAATTTATTGATCATGCAATAGAATTTTCATATTCAAAAGATTCAAAACCATTAAAAGAAAAAAGAATAGCAGCAATACAATCAATAAGTGGAACTGGAGCATTAAGAATAGCAATGCAATTTTTAAGTGATTTTTATACTCTTTCAAAAGAAATTTATGTTCCTAATCCAACATGGGGAAATCATCTTGCTATTGCAAAAGGAGCTAAATTAGTTCCTAAATATTATAAATATTATAGTGAAGAAAAGAAAGGAGTTGATTTCGATAATTTAAAAAAAGAATTTGAAAATATACCAAATCATTCTATTATTGTTTTCCATGCTTGTGCTCATAATCCAACAGGATGTGATATAAGTAAAGATGAATGGAAAGAAATGTTAGAAATAGTAAGAAATAAAAAATTAGTCCCTGTCTTTGATATGGCATATCAAGGTTTCGCAACAGGAGATCCAGAAAATGATGCATATGCTCCTCGTTTATTTGCTGAATCAGGATTACCAATGTTTTTATGTCAATCTTTCGCTAAGAATTTAGGATTATATGGTGAGAGAGTTGGATGCTTAAGTGTTGTAACTGAAAGTGAGAAAGAAGCTATTGCTGTTAAAAGTCAATTAGCTGTTATTGGAAGAAGAGAATATTCAAATCCTCCTAAATTTGGTGCTTATTTAGCTGATATTGTTATGAGTGATGAACAAATGACTAAAGATTGGAAAGAAGAATTAAAAAGTATGGCTGATAGAATTAAAAATATGAGAATGAAGTTAATTAGTAAATTAAAGGAACTTGGTTCTACTAAAGATTGGGATTTTATTGGAAAACAAAATGGAATGTTCTCTTATACTGGATTAACTAAGGAACAAGTCAAAGATTTAAAAGAAAAATTCCATGTTTATTTACTTGATAGTGGAAGAGCTAATGTTGCTGGAATCAATGAACATAATATTGATTATGTTGCTCAAGCTATTCATGAAGTTACTAAGTAAGTTTTTAATATTTATATTTTTTCTTATTAAAAAGAATTTTTTATTAATTTTTGATTGTTTTTAATTTATTAAAGTTATTTGAAAAAATCTCATTTATAATTATATTTGAAAAAATAAAATTAATTAATTTTGTTAAATAAAAAATATATATATGATATTTTATAATTAATCAATTATATTAATTTTATTTAATTCATTTAGATATTATTGTTTTGTTTTAGAAATTTATTAAAAACTAAATGATTTAAAGAAAACAAAAATTATTAAATATTTTATAATTTTATTTTTGAATTTTATGTATTGTATGAAAATATTTTCCATAATCTAATTTTCAAGGTCAAATAAAATTCAAATATATTATAACAATTCAAAAAGATTTAAAACAAATCTCCCATTGTTTGAGGATAACAAAGATTTAGACAATAAATACCAATTAAAATTCCAAGGAAAAGTTTACTAATCCAAATATGCCAATACATTTTCCAGAAACTATCAAAAGTGATTGGATCAAAGCATTCATTTCCTCTAAAAGTTTGATACCAAGAACCTTTAAT
>JAEEGL014619345.1_pt1 | contig 12678 bp, 13 predicted proteins | sample 9134231 | NCBI WGS metagenome assembly JAEEGL01 (sample SAMN16246548, study PRJNA631951) | gut metagenome | biome: gut microbiome; feature: rumen; material: fiber-attached | host: Bos | place: Iran: Karaj | collected 2018-10
CCACCGTTCATACCCGGCTTTGCCCAGTACAGTCCTTGTCTGAAACTGATAATACTGCTTCTTTGTATGCTTCACCTTTTTCAGGCTCTGTCTCAGATACAGTATATGTTCCCTTCTGAGCAATGCCACAGGCATCTGCATTTTTTCAGAGTACGACATGTAGGGCTCTGTCACCATCGTCGTATAATACGCTGACAAGCCATAGGCCAGATACACCCCAGCCATGGCATCATAGTAAAGGAAAACACTCTGCCCGTCGTTTCCAACCTCTCTTAAGATAATCTCATTTTCATCCATATGTGTATATTCTCCTACATTTCACCTTGCTATAATAGAAGTCCATGTCGTCGAGTAGTTTATTACACAAGTCTTCTGGCATGTCGCCTGCATACCCTGCAGCAACGATAAAGATGGATGCAAGTTTACGAGTATCTTTCTCTGTTCTCAAATGCGTCCCCATCAATATCGTGGGCAGCGTCTCATATATTTAGAGTCCCTCCAGTGAAGGGGCGGCTATAATGCGGGGATTCAAATCCTCATCTTGGAGAAAGACATCAAGCATTTCTTCCTGATACTGACGAAGCAGGAGAAAGAACTCTTTCGGTAAGCCGAGCGGAGAGCTAAGCTTGCTTAGGCTATCCCGAGGCGAGAAAGTAGTCCCCGAAGGTAACTTCTCCTTTCTTATCCTCCCCTTCAACAACTGAGGTTGAGTCATTACCCAAAACAAGGCATGAGACAGGACAATACGATCCTCAGAGGAATGATAGTAGAAAAGGCTGTCTTCCTCCTTAGGATGCATTTCCTTTAGCTTCTGTTCCATCAAGACGAACATCTACTTACGCATCTTTTTTAGCTCTTCTTTCTCCATACGATTGATTTTACGCTATAAATGGTCAACATGCAAATCCGTCAAAGTCATCAGTGTGAACAAATTGACAATTGTACTACTCAGGTCATTCTGTGTTACTTGCCTTCACTGGAACTCCTCCGTCCTCTCTGGGTCATACGATCTGTCTTTTGCTTCGAAGATTACCGTTCCATCCTCATGTGGGATGAACGTGTGATATGTGTTCCTTGGCACCTGCACAGCATAGCAGTCACTTCCATATCTCAGCGTTACCCTTCCCGTTTCCTTTCCGTTGGCATCATACGTCACTTCATCCGCTTCCACGAAGCACAATGACCGTCTCAGATGTCTCTGTGTGCCGATGAACAGGGATTACTGTGTCCGCCATCATTACATTCAGTATCCGTTGGGAAGTGTCCTTCCATGACGGATCCTCATCCATGGCCTGTGTCCTCAGGTCATAGTGCATTCTACGACGAGGAGAGGCCATTGCCTCTCCCTCAATCGTATCAAATAGCTGGATATCTAATACTTTCATGAGTTGTTGCTTTTTATTCTCTTTCTCTTCATCTCTCTCCAATACAATATAGGTAATGTTACAATAATCCAAAAGCAACGCTTCAATTGTTTCTTAGGGTCTTGAGATATTCGATAAGCAAACTCAAGATGATGTTTTTGTATCCACTTCGGACATCTCGATTCTTCAAAACCACTATAAAATTTAAAAACAGCCCCAACAGCAATCATCACTCCAGAATTCAAAAAAGGAAGAAGCTGATTCATAAAACGTTCTTGTTTCGGAGCACCTAATGCCACCCAGATTATCTGAGCTCCATCATCCTTAATAATTTTTGCAATTGAGGAATAGTCAAACTCTTCCACATTCTTAAAAGGAAGTTCAATAAAACTCATATCCTTCACATCCGGGTTCATTGTCTTTTCCAATTCATTCTGTAAAGAATTGAGTGTTGATTGATTGGTTCCCATAAATATCATCCTATATTTTCTAGACGATACGATATCCCTAAAAATGTCTGCGCCACAGTATTGTTCATATTTAATACCATAGATAGATTTCAGATAAAGAGGCACCCATCCGCTATCACAGATAGCGAACAATCCTCCATTTACTACCTCAAGGTATTCCTTGTTGCGATTGGCAGTGTTCATCACCACACCATCTGCAACACAGACATATCCTTTGTGACCCTGTTCAATAACAGAGTCAATTGTCTTATGAACCTGATTTTTATCAAGTTCATAATTAATATTGAAATAAGTGTTCATATTTTAATCAAGCAAATACCCTCAACTCTTCAAAACTGAATTCAAAATAGAAATCATATTCCGTTCAAAACATTTATCAGTGTAGTATTCTTGAAACTTCTTAAGATTATTCTTTCCAATCTTCAGGCGCAAACTTTCGTCATCTATCAGAACCGCAATTTTATCAGCCAACGAATTAGGGTCATTTTTTTTGCAAATTAGCCCATTCTCTCCATCCTTTACAATATCTGTGATTCCCCCTTCATCGGTTGTCACAATAGGTAATCCGTATGACATCGCTTCTATATTTACCAAACCAAAAGTCTCATTCTCATAAAACGACGGAAAAACAAATACATCGGCATTTTCATAATATTTATTTTTATCTGGTCCTTTTTTCACACCATTATATGACACCACTTGAGCAAGCCCTCTGTATGTCACTTCAAATTCAAACCTCTTGTTATCAATTTTCTTTGTTTCTCCTCCAACAAAATCACACAAAAAAGAATAACCCTTATCCTTTAAAATCTTCAGAGCATCAAGAAGAACGATCACCCCTTTACTTTCAATGAGATTACTTAAAAATAAAAGATGCAGGATGTCGTTGTGTCGTTCCTTATAATTATTATTAACACAAGGAATACCATTTGGGCAAACCATTACATTCTCTATTGGAACTATTTTTTCAATATCAGGGTAAAGCCTCCATGACAACAAAATCACTGTGGTATCTTTATATACCCAAGGGAGCATCCATCTATATGGCCACTTGTCCACATCTCTTGCCATACCCTTATTATGCTGATAAATAACAATCTTACATCCCAAAAGTTTGCAAAGAAGAACTAATGGGGCATCCTTTAGAAACCCAAATCCATGACAAGTCAACGAGATGAAACAAATATCATACTTATGTCTCAATAATAATCCTAATGTGAGAAGCGAATACGATATTAATCGAAAACATTTACAAAAGTTTACAACTCCTATTTCTTCTAATCTCTTTGATAGTGAAATATTAATATAATCACAGTCAAAAGAGGCATTTATCAATTTACTTTCACTAATCAGCCTATTCATCATTGATGCCCCATGAATAGGAGGAGGCAGATGAATCAAAAACAATGCTCTCGGTTTTTCCATCACTTAAGCATGTAAAAAGTACATTATATTACTATATATGCGAATTAAAATCGAATGATAGAACAACGATGAATGCAGTATTTCTCTATTTATTTCGACACGCAAAGGGAATGAAAACAATTTGTTATCTGAAGTATCCAATTCACTTTTAAACCTACTCCATTTCTTGCAATTGGCTCCCTCACCATCAAATCCATTATTTTGCACATGACTAACAATAGGGAAAAGAGATAGTTTATCTTGAATAAACTGATTGTAACCAAATCTTATAGCCCATGACTGATTTCTGCCTTCATGCCAAGCTTTGAGCATACCAAAACAGTCTGATCCTCCCCATTTGTTAAAAGTCTTTACATTTTTTTTGACGGAATCCCAATCTTTCAGTTGCCAGTCACACGAACTCCACCTATCAGCCCATGTAGCCCATCCCCAAGAACTACTTCGTGTACAGAAATACGTATCATAATCATAATCAGAAGGCAGTTTTATCCTGTTTGTATACCCACAAATAGAAAACACTTTATCAATCTGTTCATAAAAGTCTAAGCCTTGATTCGTGAATGACAGAAAGTTTCTACCGACTATTAAATCATCCTCTACAACAATTACTTTACCGTATTGTCCGATGACCTTTGTTACACCTTCAATAACCGAAGGGCCTAATCCCTTATTTATATCAGAGAAATAAGGAGTTAGAGATTTAAATCCAGATATTTTCTTCACGAACTGCCGAACAGTTTCGACCTTTGCCACCTCTCCTTGACGATCCTCCCTTGGACCATCAACAAAGACGATCAAGTCTGACCTGCACGCCTCACTGTTATCCAACAGCGAAGCAACACATGCTTTCAGAGTCTCGATTCTATTAAATGCGAATATAACGACAGGTGCGTAACTCATTTACTATGAGAGTTCTCTAAATAGAATAATTGTAGACTTAATCCTCTGAATATATGCAAACCTTCTTTTCTTACGTGCACACTGAAATAGTGAATTTGTGGCGCCCTGACTTTTATGAAAAATCTGCAATGAAGGTAAATAAACGGATTTTAAACCATTCTGCTTAAGACGGACGAAAAGAAGTTCTTCTTCTCTATACAAAAAAGTACGAGGATTCAATCCATCAAACACCTCTATGTATTGTGGAGAAAAGATCATAAAGCAACCATGAATTTGGATGTCTTCTGTACGCTCATATACTGACGAAGAGAGTGTTCGCTTATTATTATTCCTAAATAAGAAACGAAACCACTCATCAAGTCCAAAGAAATTCAGGAAACAGTACCACAATAAAATAATAACAGATTTAATACATTCGAAAGTTGTTATTAGTGTATTCCTTCCCTTCTCTAAAACATAAGGAGCATACGAAATCCTTACCATTGGTCCCAATAAAGCAAAACGACTTCTATCATACTCTTTCTCTACTATTAACACAAAATTCTCATCAAGTAACTCCGTATCACTATTCAGCAGAATAATAAAATTTGCTTTCAGTTCATATTTTGCATAAACAAAACCCACATTATTTCCTTTAGCAAATCCCAGATTATCATCATTCAAGAGAACGACTATATTATCTGCATTCTCATATTCGTCTTTAAGTATTGGACCGCTCTGATTGGGTGAGCAGTTATCTACTATAATAATATAATAATCTGCCCCATGAACGAATCTTCTGATTGAATCCACACATTTATGTGTATCTTCTATAGTATTGTAATGAAGAATAACAAACGCGAATTTACTCATGAAAGAAGTATTTCTTTATAATTATCTATACCCACACCCATTGTATAGCGAAGTATATCGTCTACACCTTTCTGATATTCATTAGAATCCATCATTTTAATTGTCGCAAGTGCACTTTCCAACTCCTCTCGCGAACAAAACTTATCTTTCCACCCGAAAGGTAGTTGATATCTATCATCTACAAATCTCAGACATGCCACTCCTCTCATTAATGCTTCATAATAAGCCGTCGTATTAACTGCGATAGCCCAATCATACTCATCCTGATTTAAACAGTCACTAATAGTATAGTCTTTACTAACAATCTCCATGTGATATCTTTGTGCTAATTGGGCATATTTCTTATAATTACATGAAGGATGAAGTTTCAAGCAAAAATGATAATCGAAAGAAAGAGGACTGAGGATCTCAATAAGCTTCTGATTGGCATTATCAAAGCCACTCCTTGCTAATAAAAGTATGCACTTTTGAAAAGCATTATTTATTTTCATCCTCTTTACTGATACTTTTCTGGGATAACCTGCGAGAGCCAACCTATCTTCACTAATTCCGTAATTTTTATATTCATCAATCACATACTGGCTCCAACATAGTAGATGATCTGTTGTCAAAACTTCATAATGTACTGCATCGTGTGGTATTTTTCCTTTAAATATATAGAAAATTCCCTCCTCAAGCGAATAGGTAATTATTCCTTTAGTTTGCATATATTGAGTTAACAGATTCTCTAACCGCAGAGCATCCACTAGACACAAATATTTCTTTACTTGAGAGAAGTCGCACTTTTCAAGAGCGAGAACGATATTACAATAGTAAATTGTGACATTTATTATACATATTTTCTCTATAAGATTTATATCAGCACCTCTTAACAGTTTTATGGATTTTAAAAAAACTGAGACCATCATTTTGGGATGAAAACATTTCTTCTTCCCCCATGTATAAGGGGCATTAAATATTGTTTTATCCCCTAGTTTTTCTATTGTCTGCTGATACAATTCAAGATAGTCCTTCCTTATACCTGTACCCCCTGTTGATAAGATTTCGCATTGAGTTTTCATCTTGCCAACATTCCAATAGGTAAAGAAATGCTTAAGCAAAGTATGAATCCCAAACATCATGTTATGGTTGGCGAATTCCCATAATTCAACACATATAACTCTGTTCAGATGAATACCCCTAAAAACGAAGTCGTATTGGTTAAACAATTCCCTAAATTTTACGATATTGGATTCTTTCATTAAGTGCAAACTAAAACTCCCCTATTCTCTCAACTATCTCCATCGGATCCGTACTCTTCGCAATTTCTGTTGCGACATCGTTTTCCATCTGTACCTTCTCAATGATAGCCTGAATGATTTCTTTTTCTCTCTGTGCAGGAATTACTATAACGCCATCGTTATCCGCAAATATCAAGTCTGAAGGTGATATAGAAACACCATCAATGGAAATTGTCCTATTAAAACTATCTAGAGTTGCTCTCTTCCTTACGTCTTTGCTATTATAGCCTCGCGAAAAGACAGGAAAGCCCATCTTAATAACACTATCTCTATCCCTTGTCGCCCCCCCTATAACGGTTGCACTGGCACCAGAGCGTATGGAAAGCATCGTATTCAATTCTCCGAAATATGCATAATCTGGACACTCGTTCTCTACGACAATAATATCGTTGTCTGAAATCTCTGAGTATGACTTCATTGCATCATAGATTCCATGAAAATCCTCTCCATCATTCAGTTTCCTGATTCTTAAAGTCCTTGCACGACCGAAGATCTTGGTTCCATCAATATTGCAGCGAAGACCTGAAATAACATTGCTCGTCAATCCCAAGTCATCCATCACATCTGAAAGCATTGCACTATTCACTAATTTCTTGAGGAATTCTAGTTTTCGATTTTCCATGGACTTCAAACCTTTCGAGATAACCTCAGCAAATTCGAATTCTACTGGATAGTTAACATCTGTAGCTTCTATCGGTTCTGCTTCCAGCAAGTAGGGCTTAAGGCCATACCTTCTTTTCTTGTTAAGCGCAACATCTTTATTGGTGATATATAATCCCATCGTCTCAATAATAGTGTCAGGCAAATCTACACTGTTGGGAATATGCTCTCTGTTATAATTCGGGCCCTCATCATTCCATGTATATTGTTTGTCGCGTTTAACCAGAACAACAGAATCATATTCCTCACCAAGATCCTTTAGAATATTAACCCCCTTTTCAATTGTCGATGGCTTAATAAAAGGGGACGTACACAATATCTGTACATAGATGTCCGCTTCAACCTTTTTAGCTTCATTATAGAACAGCGAATGCCCATCTGTCTTATTAGTTGCTAAAGCAGGATCTCTTTTCAAATATATAGCACCTGTATATTTCCCCATTTCATATATAGAATCCATCTCTGTGTCTAAATAAACATTATCGAGGAACGGGCACTTAACAAGTTTCTCAAGTGTATGAAGGAATAAGGGCTTGCCGTTAAGTAAAGAGACATTCTTATTTTTTATCCTCTCACTTGAGCCTTTGACTGGAAGAAATGCTACAACTTTCATATACACACTTTATAAAAATACCTTTTTAAATAATAATGACTAATTAGAAACTTTTTCACCAATAACAAGCATTTTCAACATTTTCCGATTCTATCGTTCTATATTTATCTGGGCGAACCCATTCTGGATTATTAAGTATTTTTGAATATATTCCCTCTGGCAGGCCATATTTTGTTCCGTACATTGGCTTTTCCCAACGCTTGCCTTTAATTCCAAAAAGCAATTGCAGGGATCCACCTATATGAACAGCCTTGTGACCAGTTCGCTTAGCATGAGCAGCTAAGGGGAATCCGTATGCCCCACATCCAATTAAAGCAATATCATAAGGCATTTTGTCCATCTCTGTTTCCATCCATCCTAACGCTTCAAACCAATCAGAAAAGCCATTGTTTACACCCCCAAGACTTTGAACAGCTTTTATGGTTCGTAATTGGAAATCAGGTAAAACATCATCATTATTGAATAATAATAATCTTTTATTATACTGATGTTCAATCAATTCCGAGAAAGGATGAACAACAACAATCTTCTTCCCTTTCAATGCTCTTGTCCACGGGATATTAAAAACGAAAGAATCTAGCGAAACTATGGGTACCAGATTCATATTTGCAGGCGTATATTTTATTAACTTAGGGATATACCTTGTTGTCGATTCTATTATAGCAAGAATATCTAACATCGCTGAGCAGTCTAACATTAATTCGCAAAATTCTGTTAGTTTTTCTTTTGTAGGCGGGAAAAAACCACTCCATTGCTGCATTTGATTCATTATTTTCGTATTCCACCACCAATCTCCTGTCTCTTCTTTAATATATTTCCATATATTCCTATTTTGTTTCTTTATTGCAAGATAATTCATAACGCAAGCAATTTCTGTTGCCCCATATCTAGCTATCATGCAGGGGTTATCCAGACACAACATATCATAAATTAGACGATTTGACTCCTCAAGCTTCAATACTGGCAATTGAATAGTTTTAGGAGCACAAAACTTATGGTAGCCATGTTGCAAGCATTTTAACATCAGAACAGACATGCTCCACATATCTTACATTTTTTTGAAAAACATCGTAACTGTTCGGTGAACCCCGTCAAGCTATCGGTTTATGACCTTTAGCCTTGCCGATGGATGTTGCCATCAGCAAGGTGTTCACCATTGTTTATAAATAAATGTTTGTTGATTCAGTTAATGTCTTCCCAAAATTCAGGAAGAAGTTTGTACATATCTTCATCCTTGGTCTCTTTGATATGATCAAGGACATAAGTGAGCTATGCCTCTAATAAACTGCTGGCTGCTTGGTTTGCTTTTTGTTGTTCATTGTCGCTAGAATTTTAAAGTGAAATTATCAGCGACAAAGGTACGTACATTATTTTATGCAGCAATGACGGGGTTCACCGAACAGTTACCTTTGAGTAGAATATGAATGCCTCGTCATAGCATCTGGGATTATGTTTCATCTCATCACGAACGATTCCTGACAAGCCCTCGCAGCCTTTGCGCATGTCGGTTGGCTTGCTTCTTAAGTAGTACTTTGTCTTAGATGTGAAATCCAACATAGCTTATGACAGTTTTCGAAGCAGCTCTGATACTGCAAACAGGTTATTACTCTTTATCTCGATACTGTCTCCGTCAGGACTCTGTAACTGTAATGACTTTACCTCCCAAGTCAGCTTCTTAGGAGCTTCTTCCTCCAAAGATAGGGGGATAAAAGACTGGACTGATTGCTGAGCCTGAGGCTTAGATGCTGTATAGGTTTTCTTGAACTCCATGAGCCAGTTGTAATTCACTGCCTCATCCTTGCAATACTTACGCAGGCTCCTACCATTACGGTTCTGGTTGTAGTCCTGCATGATTTTTTCGAAATATTCTCTTGTCTCCATGATTGTGAAAAATTAATCGGAGGCAAAAGTACATATTATATTTTGAATGACCCTACGCTAAAATGGTCGTTTACGGATCAGAGTGCAAAGGTATGTATATATTAGGTCATGCGCAATACGGCAAAAATTGACTGCTTACGGTCGTTTACTGCTAAAATGATGGCTTACATGATAAAAAAGTAATAATAGGCTGAGTATAATTATCAATTCCAAAATTCCTTAAGGAATTTGACAAAACGATTCCTATTATAGCAAAGGCTGTAACTTCTTGTGTTTCTTATAAAAACATAACTTTCTCCCTGCTTACACTCTTTAAAACCATATTTGTGCATAATATCCCTTACAAGTTTATCAACACCAGGATTAAAAGATTCATGGACTTCGCAGATGAAAAGATTATTATCTTTTAGCCATTTACTGTCATTAATATGTTGGAATATTGGCATTTCACTACCTTCAATATCCATTTTCACAATATTAGCAGGAATATCAAAAGACTCTATCAAATTATCTATCGATCTACCTTCTATCTCACCTGTTTCTTTTTCAACTACTTGAAAAGCCCATGATCCACTTCCCCTGTCAATGATTTCCAGATTAGAATTTCTCCACCAGATGCCATTTTTTGCCGTTATCACATTGGGGAACTGGCATAAATTCAATTCAAGCATTTTATAATTGTCATCTTCAGGCTCAACAGCCACAAACCTCACATCAGGATATTTATCAGCAAATTTAAATGAAAACAACCCAATATTTGCACCCAAATCATACACGCCCTTGGGATTTATCTTATCAAACCCTATATTATAAAGGACATTCTTAACTAAGATGCAGATTATCAGAATAATATCTGTCGTATTAGTCCGATAATAAAGAGTACGACCTTTGTATTGAACATGATGAATTTCCGAATTGATATGTTTGTTCTTATACATAGTTATGGCATCTTTGTAAAACGACAACCAACCAAATGAGAAAGTTCGATAACATTGAAGTAGCAACAAACTTCTTCTCATTATTTCATAAATCCAATTGGCAAAATTTGCAAACATGTCCTACCTCTTGTTTGGCTTTGTGTAAAATTGCATTACTAAATTACAAATAAAGAAACGTTCTTTCTCATTCGACAATAAATAATATGTAGAGATAAGAAAAACAGAATCCACCACTAGAGTCACAAACACAAGTCTCAACATATTTTCCTCCATAAAATACCTCACGATATAACCTAACCCCATCGCCAAAAGGGAACAAAGAATTGCTGGAAGTATAGTTCTACAAATATACTGGTATGTGTCAAGTCCGCAGTGAATATGACATTGATATATCAGATAACTTTCCAGAAAGAATGCATAATTTAAAAAAACTATCAAATAAGTCCAATAAGGATCTGCACCCAATTTATACAACACAATGTATATAAATAATGGTAGGATATGCATAATAGCACTATAAATGCTATAATACTTTATTATACCAGAAGCATTCAAAACTGTTACAAGTGTTACGTGTATTTGGACTACAAGGCCAATAGCCGCCTGCAATCGAGAAAAGCAGATAGCCCAATCCGGAACCTCTTTCAACCATATATTAAGGATATAGGAGGTTTCTAACAAAAAAGGAAGAGCAACTATTGCAAACAGAACATATGAAAACTTTGCCCCTGAAATCGCGAAGGAAAGCATTCCATATCTATCACCACCACCTTCTTTTTTTATTATCACAGGGTTTAATGCCTTAAGCATACCATTGGAAAGAGCCATCATTTGCCCTCTCAGTTGAAGGCTAATACTACCTGCCGCATTAACAGATGGTCCGAAGAAATGGTTCATAACAACCTCTCCTCCATTTAGACCTATCATCGACCCTGTAGTTTTTACAAGGTTCCACCCTGAAAAACTTAACATACAAGAAGCAGTCGGCTTGTGATAATATTTACGCAATTGTAATACACACTCGTAATAATTAAACCTACAATATACGTATTTCATTATTAAGGTCAAAATGGAGATAAGCACCATTAGGTAACCATAAAGTATCAACTTATCTGTTACCGCATTGACCATGTATAAGGCTATCGCCAGTTTTAGCAGTGACTCAACAATTCCTACTATCGCATAATAATTCAGATCTTCATGGGCGTTGATAGCAGCATCGTAAGGCACTGTTACGAATGTAATAACTGAATTAAGAATTAAAAACTGATAAATATAATGTGCTGCTTTAATTCTTTCTGACGGGATGATTAGTATGCCATGAAACAACGGATAAGCAACCAACTCTAATAAAAAAAACACAACAACAGCAAGTGCACAATGAAGAATGATGCTATTGTTAAATAACAACTTCTGTTTATTGGCGTCGTTTTCCCCTTGAGAGAATGACATAAACCTTTGGGTTGCACTAGACATTGACGCCTTCAAGAAGCCGAACATTGACACGGCCCCTCCTACTACACTATAAACGCCAAAATCTGAAACACCCAATGCATTCAGAACCAAGCGGGTCGTCCATAGTGAAATGAACATAGTTATGGCCATTCCTGCATAGAGGAAGCCTGTGTTTTTAACTATTCGATTAGCAACTACGGAAGTCATTATTTAGAAATTGGCATATATCCATCAACATGCAATCCATTTCATTTCTTCCAACAGTTCTTCCAACACCATATTCTAATTTTGTCCAATACGCATGCCGTTGAGAAGAACAAAAGAATATAAATCATTGAGGCTATGAAAGGATATTGAAAATTAGCATCTATCCAATAAAGACCTTTATAATACAAATCACTACCATCCCATGAATGCATCAACAAAGCTGCAAAAGCAGAAGACGAAAAGAATAAAACAATTCTTTCAACCCTATTGTTTAAATTAAGCGCTTTACAGAAAAGGAACAGATAAATAGTTTGAACAATCTGCAAAGGAGATATATAGCTATAAATGCTTTGTGTAGCACCCACATAGCGAGATCCGACACTTATGATAATACATATCACACCTATACCCAAATAGATGCCCAAATTAGTACATGCCCCCCAACAGAATTCTTTACGCGAACTTCTTTTTATATATGCTCCCAACAAGTAAAGTCCAGCAAAACTAACAAAAGACATACCACTAAAGAATTCATGACATTCCGATGAAATCCATCCAAACAATGTTTGAAAGAGATAAAATGTCAGAACCATCTGTCCCAATTCCTTCTCGGAACTCTTATCTATGAAAGCA
>JAEEGL015299223.1_pt1 | contig 12678 bp, 14 predicted proteins | sample 9134231 | NCBI WGS metagenome assembly JAEEGL01 (sample SAMN16246548, study PRJNA631951) | gut metagenome | biome: gut microbiome; feature: rumen; material: fiber-attached | host: Bos | place: Iran: Karaj | collected 2018-10
GAAAGTTTTAAAATGCCTCATGCGACAGATAACTATTTTTATAATCCTGATAAAAAAGAGCATTATATTATTGAATTAAAAGCTGGCGGTGATTTAGATAATAAAAAGTCCCGAGCGGAAAAGATTGCTATGCTTGAGGAATATTATTTGTTAAAAAATTTATTATCTAATAATCCTAATGAAAAGATTTTTATTTACTTTGCAACTGCATATAACAAATTTGGTGAGGGAAAACCTTGGAAACAAGAGCGTGTTCGTCAATTTTTTGCTGATGATGAATTATTAATCGGACAAAATTATTGGAATTTTGTTTGTAATGATTCTCAGGGCTTTAATATTGTCTTTGAACAATATAAAAAGAGTGCTCAACACATAAAAAAATCTCTTATTAAAATAAAGTCTTTGTATTTTGATGATAAGGGAATTAAATGTTAGATGTAAATAAAATCAAAGACTATAAACTTTTTAATGCGGATTGTTTTAAAAAAATGAAGCAAATACCGGATAATTCAATAAATTTGATATTATGCGACCCGCCATATAATTTAGCAAATTATAGTACCGGAAATATGAATTTTAGTTGGAGAGCTGAAGTTAATAATGACGTGGCAGAATGGGATGAAAAGCCGTTAAATCCTGCTGATTTGGTTTCAGAATTTAAAAGAATAATTAAACCTGACGGTAATATTTTTATTTTTACAAGTTATAATTTAATCGGTAAATATCATGAAGTATTTGACCCAGTATTTGATACTTTTCAGTTTATGGTTTGGCACAAAACAAATCCTATACCAAACATTAGAAAATCATCTTTTTTAAATAGTTGTGAGCTTATAGTTTGTTTATGGAATAAAGGTCATACATGGAATTTTTCAAAACAAAATGAAATGCACAATTTTATTGAAAATCCTATTTGTATGGGAACAGAACGATTAAAAAATCCGAAACATCCGACACAAAAACCTGTTAAAATTTTGGAACATATAATTAAAATTGCAAGTAATGAAAATGATATTGTATTAGATATGTTTATGGGTGTTGGCAGTACAGGTGTGGCTTGTCTTAATCTCAATAGGCGATTTATAGGAATAGAAATAGATAAAAATTATTTTGATGCATCAGTAGAAAGACTTGCAAATAAAAGAATAAAAATAACCCGATAACAAGCGTTATCGGGTTATTTTTTGGAGGATAGGAGACTCGAACTCCTGACATCCTGCGTGCAAAGCAGGCGCTCTACCAACTGAGCCAATCCCCCATGGATTGCTTTTTGGTAATTCAATATTATCATGACAAAAAATAAAATCAATACTTTTATTCATTTTTTTTAATCATTTATAAATCATTGTAACGGCAAAATCTTTGGCTGATATTCTTGCAAAAACATTTTCTCTTTCAAAAATTTTAGACACTGAAACAAGTTCAGGGTGACATCTTGTGATTTTTATTATGTGTTGTGGAAATACCTAAAAATAAAATTTCATCACTCATACTTTTTTATGGTATATTATTCAACGGTAGGTTAAAATGATTAAAAAGATTTACGATAAAGACAAACTTCTTGGAATTGTTATAAAAGACGTCAATCCGACCGACAAAGTAACCTTCTATACAGATGATGATGCACTTCTCCAGCTTGGTTATATGAAGCACGCAAAAGGCACCATCACAAACGCACACTGGCACAAGGTTATGGAGCGCACCATTCCTTTAACTCAGGAAATAATTTATATGATTAGAGGCTATATGCGTCTTGACTTCTATACGGAAGAAGAAAAATATGTTGAAAGTGTCAATATGAAGCCGACAGATGTTGCAATTCTCGTCTCAGGCGGGCATGGAACAAAGATGTATGAAGATTCCGACTATTGGGAAGTCAAGCAAGGTCCTTACCTCGCAGTTGATGACAAAGTTAAATTCCACGAAGTTGCTGATGATGAGGTAATAATTAATGAGTGATTTTATTCCGGTTAACGAGCCGCTTGTTGGAGAGAAAGAAAAAGAATATCTGCTTGAATGTATTGAGACCGCTTGGATAAGCTCGGAAGGTCCGTTTTTAAAGAAACTCGAAACTGAGTTTGCAGCCTATACAGGTCAAAAATATGCTTCCTGTGTGGCTAACGGAACTGTCGCTCTCGATTTAGCAATAAAAGTTTTGAAAGAAAAATATAACTGGCAAGATGGTGACGAGGTCATTATGCCCTCTTTCACAATCATCTCAACCGCTCAATGCTGTGTTTACCACAACATTAAACCGATTTTTATTGATTCCGAGCCTTTAACTTGGAATATGGACGTTAATAAGGTTGAAGCGGCAATAACCCCGAAAACAAGAGCCATTATGGTTGTCCACCTCTATGGACTTCCGACACAAATGGATAAAATCCTTGAATTGGCTAAAAAATATAATCTTAAAGTTATTGAAGATACTGCACAGGCTCATGGTTTAAGATATAAAGATAAAGTTTGCGGTTCAATGTCCGATATTTCAACTTTCTCGTTCTATGCGAATAAGCATATCGCTGCAGGTGAAGGCGGTATGATTATGACATCAGATGAAGAACTGCTTGAAAAAATCAAATATTATAAAAACCTTGCATATTCAAAAGACCGTTTTGTTCACTATGACTTGGGCTGGAACTATAGAATGTCCAATCTGCAAGCCGCTGTTGCTTATGCATCATTTGAACGTCTTGATGAATCAATTGCAAGAAAGAAAAGAATGGGCGCAATGTATAACGAGCTTTTAAAAGACATTCCTGCTCAATTGCCTTGTCACAAAACAGATTATGCTGAAAACAACTATTGGGTTTACGGCATAGTTCTCAATGATGACGTCAAATTCAACGCAAAAGAGGCTATGGAAAAATTGAGAGAACTCGGAATCGGCACAAGACCTTTCTTCTGTCCGATGCACATGCAGCCTGTATTTAAGAAAATGGGCATAGCCGGAAATCAGGATTTGCCTGTCAGCAAAAGACTCTATGAACGTGGATTCTATATCCCGTCAAGCATAAAGATTTCGGATGAACAAATCCAAACAACAGCACAAAAAGTAATCAGTATATTCAGAGGTTAAAAAATGGGAGTATCACTTGTAATTTTAACATACAAAGAGGAAGAGAACCTTGTCACACTTCTTCCTGCGGTAATCGAAAATCTGCAAAAGGTAACGGATGACTATGAATTAATTATCGTCGATTCACCGAAATCACAGGACAACACAAAAGCAGTTTGCGAAAAATATGGCGCAAGATATTTCATTCAGGAAGGTCCTTATTACGTCAGTGCCTATAAAACGGCTATAAAAAACGCAACAAAAGACATTTTCTTCATTATGGACGCTGATTTTTCACACCCGCCCGAAGATATTCCGAGAATTTATAACGCTTTTGTTGAAGGCAACTGCGATATGGGTATCGGTTCAAGATATGTTGATGGCGGTGTTAATGACGATGAACCGAAAAACATCGTTTATTCAAAAATCCTCAACTTTGCATACAGAACTCTGTTTGGCATAGGTAAAGTCGGAGATATTTCAGGCGGTTTCAAGATTTATAGAACATATCTGCTCAAAAATATCGACAACTTTATGGCTAAATATTTTGAAATTCAGATTGAAATTTTGGTTAAAATTAAACTTCAAAAGCCCGATTTGAAAATCGTTGAAGTTCCTATCCACTTTGGAGAAAGAAACAAAGGAGAATCAAAGAGAAACTATCTCACTTTCCTTCCTCAGTTTGGAGTTTTGCTAATCAGACTTTTCTTCTATAAACTCTTTTACAGACCAAAAAAAGAGAATAAATAATAAATTTGAAATGCCCGTCGATTTGGCGGGCATTTTGTTTTCCCCTAATTTCCCCCTAAATTATTAAACAAGATTTTCTTTAACGGCTTTAACTGCAGCCTGAACTCTGTCATCAACGCAGAGTTTTTGAAGTATGCTGCAAACATGTGCTTTTGCCGTATGAACACTCACAATAAGCTCTTTTGCAATTTCCGTGTTGCTTTTCCCGTCAACGAGATGTTTTAAAACCTCAAGTTCACGCTCGGTCAGTTGTGCTTTAATATCACCATTCCCTTTTGAACTTAAAATATCAGTTGTTTCCGGTCTCGGAAACAGTTTAAGCGCAAGTTCCGCAACTGCTCCATCGAGCCAACATGCACCTGTTGATGCTGTTTTTATAACCTCTGCCAAGGTCTCAGGTGCAACATCTTTCAGACAATAACCGTTTGCACCTGAACCGAGTGCTGCGATGACTTCTTCACTTCTGTCGTGTGAAGTCAGAATAACAACTTTTGTAGAGGGCAAAACCTCTTTAATTTTTTGTGTGGCTTCGATGCCGTTAATTCCGGGTAACCCCAAATCCATCAAAACAACATCAGGCTTAAGCCTTTTGATATCCTCTATTGCACTATAGGCATCTTCAGATTCTCCGATAACAGAAATATTGTCAAAATCGTTAATCATAGCTCTTAAACCGACTCTTGTAAGTTTGTAATCCTCAACGAGATATACCGAAATATCCCGTGTTTCTGTCATATTCATAAAGTCTCCTTTTTCTTTCTTACGGAATAAAGCATATTATCAAAGATTTTTATTGTGTATTACCCAATTGGGCAATCATAGAAAATGAAAACACTGAATATTTAACATGGGAAACACCGTCTTTATTGCATTTTAGCCATACAACAAATGGATGATTACATTTTCTACAAAAGTAGTATATAATATAATTAGTGATACTTATATTTCAACGATAAGGAAATATTATGTCATTCGATATTAATGGTCCGAGCCCTGTAAACAAACCCATGATTCAAGAATCGCAGCACACAAGTGACGGTGGTGCCGGTAATCTTGGTTATTTTCAAAGAGGCAAACAGAAAAAGAAAAAGGACGATGAGTTCGATACCTTTGAATTTTCATCAGGCGAAGACAGTTTCGAAGAACAACTTGCTAATATTGATGAAGAACAGGCTGAAGCGGATTTCAAATCAATCGCAAATAAAATCAAAGGATTTTTCACAAAAAAACCGGAAGAAGATAAATAATTTTTTAGATTCTTCTTTTGGGGGATAATTCTAGTCAAGCAATTTCATTTATTCGGATGAAAAATCCCTTAACTTTTGTTTTCATTTGGCTTGACAGGTATTCATTGTTAACATTCATTAAACTAAATTTTTTTTATTAATTTATGACATATTAGCACTATTTAGAGGTTTCAATAGTATTTTAAAATTTATTAAAAGAAAAATATGTAAAATTTGAGTTAAAAAATAAACTCCAAATCTCATAAGGGTTTCAGGGGTACTACAAAAATAAAATTGTAAAAAAAATGTCATGTACGAATTAAAAATTGCCCAAGGCTCAAATTTTGTTTTATCATATTTAAACGATACTTAATTTTCTTTTTTGGTGAGGAGATAATCCAAATAAAGGATAAATCGGGGAAAAAATATGTTCATAATAATTTTATGAACGTGGACAAGTAGGAGATTTTAATCGTGTTAGAACATGGGTATATACAAATCTATACAGGAGATGGAAAAGGCAAAACTACCGCATCATTAGGCTTGGCTTTGAGAGCTTTGGGACACGGCTGGAAAGTTCTTGTTATTCAGTTTACAAAAGGTGATCAGGGTACTTGCTATGGTGAATTAGCTTCATCTTCAAAATTTCTTCCAAATCTTGACGTTGTTCAATTTGGTATGGACAGAGTTGTATATTCTCATAATATCTGCCTCGGTGATTTTAAAGAAGCAAAAAGAGGATTTGAATATGCCAAAAAAGCTATTCAAAGCGGTGAATATCAGTTAATCATCCTTGATGAAATCAACATTTGTGTTGATATGGGAATGATTAAAGTTGCAGACCTCAAAGAAGTTCTTCTGAACAAGCCTGAATCACTCGAAATTGTTCTGACCGGCAGACGTGCTCATCCTGAGCTTGTTGCTATGGCTCATCTTGTTACAGAGATGAAACCGATTAAGCACTATTTTGACATTGGTGTTCTTGCAAGGCAGGGGATTGAATATTAATTATAAAGTTTAGTTTTATTCAAATGCTGGACAAATGAGTATGTTTAATGTTTAATATCCGATAGGTGAGAGATTGAAATGTTAGCACAAGAATTAAGACCGAGCAATAACATTATTAACAAAAATAAAGCAATGGAAATACCCTTCTATCCTGAAGTGCCTTTGTATGACTTTGTTAATGTTGTCACGCTCCAAAAAAGAAAATTCTTATTCCGCTCTGTTCCTCAAACTTATAATATATATAAACGTTCATCTGTCAATCATATGCTTGAAAAGTACAAGATAGGTTTCAATCAGGATAATCCTGTTACTACTTTTTGGCTTAAAATATACAAAGATAGTGTTTATATTGTTGATTTAAAAATCAATTCGGATATTAATTTTACACAAATGCTCGAAAATATCGTTCAGATTGCTTCGGAGCGTGCGCTTGAAATGACAACAAGAAAAGAAGTCAGAGTTAATGTTGCTCCTTCTTTGTTCTCAAAAGTTGATCGTTATAAAGATTGTGATTTTGAATCCGAAGAAAAACAAACGGAATTTGAAAAGAAGTCTCTTGGTGAAGCTCTCATTTTGAAGGTTCTTAAATCGAACAAATTTATGAAACGAATTAAGAAAAACCCAATTTTAATTTAAAAACACAAGGAGAGCTTATGAACGTTAACTTGAACTATGGGAAATTAGCTGACAGCTATTTATTTTCGACTATTGCAAAAAAGGTTAATGAGTTCATAAAAAATAACCCCGATAAATCGGTTATAAGGCTTGGAATCGGTGATGTAACGCTTCCTTTAGCTCCGAAAGTTGTTGAAGCACTTAAAGAGGCATCAGACGAAATGGGAAAACAGGAAACCTTCAGAGGTTATGGTCCCGAGCAGGGTTATGATTTTCTCAGAGAAGCTATTGTTGGTTACTATAAAGAACACAGAGTTTCTCTTGAAATAGATGAAGTTTTCATCTCTGATGGTGCAAAGAGCGATTTAGGAAACATTTTGGATTTATTTTCCGCTGACAACACGGTTTTAGTGCCTGACCCTGTTTATCCCGTTTATGTTGATACAAATACAATGGGCGGAAGAAAAATTGTTTTTGCCGATGCAAATGAAGAAAACGGATTTTTACCGATGCCTGATAAGTCTGTTAAAGCGGATATAATTTATATTTGTTCTCCGAATAACCCGACAGGTGCTGTTTATACAAAACCTCAGCTAAAAGAATGGGTTGATTATGCAAACGCAAATGATGCAATAATCCTTTTTGACGCTGCATATGAATGCTTTATCAAAGATGAAAACTTGCCGAGAAGTATTTTTGAAATTGAAGGTGCAAAGACTTGCTCAATTGAGTTTTGTTCTCTTTCTAAAACGGCAGGATTTACCGGAACAAGAGCAGGCTATACAATTGTTCCTAAGACTCTGACAAGACAAAATATGAGCCTCAATAAAATGTGGGTTAGACGTCAGACAACGAAATTTAACGGCGTTCCTTATATTGTTCAGAGAGCTGCAGAGGCAGTTTTTTCAAAAGAGGGACGTGAGCAGATTAAGAAAAATATTGAATACTATTCAGAAAATGCCAAAATCATTTCATCAACTCTTGATGAACTCAATATTAAATACTTTGGCGGTAAACATTCCCCCTATATTTGGCTCAAATGCCCGAACAATATGAAATCTTGGGAATTTTTTGATTATCTTCTTGAAAATGCAGCGGTTGTAGGAACTCCCGGTGCAGGATTCGGAAACAATGGAGAAGGATTTTTCCGTTTAACTTCTTTTGGTAACAGAGAAAAAACCATTGAGGCTATGGAAAGATTTAAAAAACTTTTTAAATAGTTTTAAACAGTTATAATTATGGCTGGAATTCTTTTTCAGCCATTTTTTGCATTAAAATTTTCGTAACATGATTTAACAGATTTTTGGATTTTTTGTAAATTAACGTGTGAAAAAAATTTTTATATATATGGAATAGAGTATATTTTTTTCTACGAGGAAATTTTAATCAAGAAGAGGGGATAATATGTCAGGAACAGTATCGGGTTATGATGCGGCAGCGGCAGCAAAAGCGGCCGAAGAAGCACGCAAACGTGCAGAAGAAGAAGCTCGTAAACGTGCAGAAGAAGAAGCTCGAAAAAAAGCTGAAGCTGAAGCAAAGAAAAAAGCAGAACAAGAACAGCAGGAAAAACGAACAGAAGAAACCAGAAAAGCTGAAGCTGAAGATTCTGCAAAAGAAGTTCTTGGCACAAGCAGTGTCAGTGAAACGACAGTTGAAAGTATTTTTGGTGATGATTATTATAATGACAATACAAATATAAGCGCAAGTGAAGCTATTTCAAGAATGAAACAGAGCAGCCTGTATGATAATACAGTAGGTTGCTATTTTGATCGTATGTCAAGAGCTGCCGAAGGCTTAAGAAACAACGAAAGCTGGAGAATCAGTATGGATACTGACGGTGACGGACAAACAGAATCCGTTGCACTTGCGGAAGCAATTGCTTCATCATTCGACAGTGAATTAGACCTTTTCATTGAAGAAAAAGTTGAAGAAGTAATTAAAAAATACGGTCACTGTTCAAAACAATATTTATCAGAAGCAGCACTTAAAGAATTAGCTTCATACGGTATAAGAGTTGATGCTGTAGGAGATGATGGTAAAACAACAAACAGAGCTTATGCATTTTCTTTAGTTGAAGTACCTCCTGAACACAAGGACGATGCTTATAATTGGATGTATAAAACAGAAGAAGGAAAGAATGCAAAAGTTCTTGAAGATAAAAACGGCAAAAAGGGAAGCTACATTTTTGCAGATTGCTTAATTCCTGACGGATATGCACAGGGTGCAGAATTGAACCTTTCAAGTATTCTTGACCAAATGGGTTATGATTGTGTATCAAAAGCTGACTTTATCGGACGTGAAGGCGATTATAAAAAACTTATGTCTGAAGTTGAATCAAGACTTGCAAACGGTGAATATAAAGGCGGTCAATCAATGAATGACCTTTACGGCAACAGAAAAGATATCTTGACGGCAGTTTCAAATCTTTGGGGCGGTCACGGTTCAGCTCCTGGTGTTGGAAATTATGGCGGCGCAAAGAGTGCAGCTGATGCTCTTGAAGCAAAAGCCGAGGAACTTAAAGCAAAAGCAAATAAACTTAAAGACGAATTATTCTATCGTGAACTTTTAGTTGAACAATACAGAAGTGAAAATGGTCATATGCCGACAGGAAGTGCTCTTGTTGAAATTCAAAACAAGGCTAAAGATATGGCTGAAAACACTCACAAATATGATGACACTTTTGCTGTATTATGATAAAATCACAATATGAAAACATTGTTGATATTTCCACCACAATGGATGCCGGTTAGTCCGTATTTTGCATTACCGACTCTTTTGGGACAATTCACGGGGACAGAACTTGAAGCAAATGCTTTGGATTTGAATGTTGATTTCTACAATAAAATTTTAACATCCGAATACGTTCAGATGTCTTTAGATTTGGCAAAAAAACTTCTGCCTATGTTGAAGGACAATATCCGCTCATATTATAACAAAGAAAATAATTACACTTTTGAGCAGAAAATTGAAATTGCAAAAGCGTCAATTATCAACAATACTTTGCAAAAGTACGATAAAGATTTTAATCAGGTTATAACTCTGATTGAACAATCGGTTGAGATAATGAAATCAAAAAAACATTATTACAACCCGAAGTTATTTCTTCCTGCAATTAATACAATCAAAATTGCACTTGAAATATGTTCAATGCCTTATGCTCCGACAAGAATTGATTTTATTTCATACTCAAATCCTTTTCTGAATTTAGATTATGATACAATAAAATATTTTGTTTTTGATGATACAACTAATATTTTCAGAAAATATCTTGAATCTCAGGTTGAAAGAATAAAATCCTATAATGCCGAAAATATCGGAATTTCAATTAATTCATCCAATCAGATTGTTGCAGGGCTGACTCTTGCAAATATTTTGATGAAAGAAACGGAGGCATATATTTCAATCGGAGGTAATCACTTTGGAAGGGTTAAAGAGGCTCTGTTTGACCATCCTGAGTTTTTTGAACTGTTTTGTCATTCTTTGCAGGTTGAAGAAGGAGAAACTCCTTTTGTTCAGCTGTCTGAATATGTTAGCGGAAAAAGAAAAATTGAAGATGTTGCCAATCTTGTTTATTTTAAAGACGGAAAAGTTCAGGCAAATCCCGTAATAGAACCTAAAAAGCTCAATGACCTCAAACCTCCGAGTCTTGAAGGACTTGATTTAAAACAATATTTTGCACCCGAAATCGTTATGCCGTTTGTATCTTCAAGAGGGTGCTATTGGAGAAAATGCAGTTTTTGCGACCATGATTTCGGTATGCATTATAATATCAAAAACCTTGATAAATTAGTTGATGAAATCAAGTTATTCAAAGAAAAATATAACATAACAAAGTTTGAATTCATTGATGAAGCTATAAGTCCTAATTATTTGAAACAAATGGCTCAAAGGTTTATTGATGAAGATTTGAATATTCAGTTTTTCTGTGATGCAAGGCTTGAAAATGAATTTTCAAAAGAAATTCTTGAACTTGGTGCAAAAGCAGGGTTGAAGATGATGCTCTGGGGTTATGAATCAGGCTCAGATAAAATTATGAAACTCATTAATAAGGGAATTGATATAGATAAACGTCTTGAAATTATGAAAAGAGCAAATGATGCGGGGATATATAACTTTGCATTTATCTTTTTCGGTTTTCCCGCTGAAACAGTTGAAGATGCGATGAAAACCATTGATGTAATCTGTAAAAACACTGATATAATCCACTCATACGGCAAAAGTGTATTCACAATGGGCAAGCATACAAAATTACGTGAAGCACCCGAAAAATACGGTGTTATCGGGGAAACAAAACAAGTTGCTGAATTTTCTCCAACTTATGTATATAAGGCTTCTGGAATGACTCAAGAAGAATTAAATAATGTCGTTAATACATGTACAAAACGAGCAAATGAAGCTTACGGAAATTCTCTTTCTTTTCATCTGCTGAGCAGAGAAATACTTTTTCTCTATATTTGTAAATATGGCACGAAGGATTTATTGGAATACAAAGTTTAGGTTTAAATATGAGATTTAATGAAAATAATGATGATATTTTCAGCAGCTTTAATAACGGAAACGAAGAAATACCAAAAGAAGTCTTTGAACCGGATGCAGAGTTTATTGAGCAAAGAGAAGAAGATGAAGATATCAAAAGACAAAACCGAATAGAAAAACTCAAAAATAAACTCAAAAAGTTCTATGAAGATGAATATGAATTAAACGAGTTATTTGAACCGATTGATGAAAGTGAAAAAGCAGTTAGTAAAGCTAATGCAGTATATAAGGCACTAAGTATGGAATATAACAGTTTTATAGATAAGTTTTTTGATCCAGAAGATAAACAAGGCTTTAATAAAGTTATTTTTGAACGTCAAAATAAGCTTAAAGCATTAAAAGAAAGACTTAAACAGTATTATTTAAATGATCATGAACTTGATATTCTGTTCAAAATTGTTGAACGTGCGGAATTTGATATGGAAAAAGTCAAAAAGAAATTTCCCAAAGATTATGAAACAACAGATATGATGCGCCTTCAAAAAGATTTAGTTATGATTCAGAAGAAAATGAAAGAAGATTTTGAGAAAAAATTATCTGAAATGCTCAAAGCAAAATATGAACAAGCCAAAAAGATTAAAGAGGAATTAGATAGAAAACAAGGAAATAATCCTTCATAGTTTTGCTTTTTAAAACATATTTTAACATATTATTGAAACCTAAACATAAAAAGAATATAATCTGTTCATATTAAAAGGGAAACGGGGTGTGACTCCCTGACTGTGCCGCAGCCGTAAAGCCGGAATACCTTCTAATATTCAATAAGTACTTCGTGTCAAAGGAAAAGAGGTTACCCAAATGCAAATTGCCAGAATATCTCCCTGCTTTTTGCCTTCGTTTAGGCAGATGAAAGCTCCTGTTGTTGCAATTTCAAATGAAGTTGCAATTGATGCTCTTCAAAAGAAATTAGCTGAAACAATGACAAAAAGTGAAGTTCAAAAATGGACAGAAAGGGTTTTTTCTATTTGTGACAAATTAAAAATTGAGCCCAAACAACTTCCTATCAGTCCTGATTTACCGGGTAATTTAACCCCCGAACAAAATAGCCAAATATTTGAAGAAGTTCTGCTTGATATCAGGGCTTAATTTCTGTGTTTTGATTATAATTAATCTATGAAATGCAGGAGTTTTAAACCGTCAATAGATGATAGTTCAGAAATTTTGATTCTCGGCTCAATGCCGGGGGTTAAGTCGCTTGAAGAAAGCCAATATTATGCCCACCCTCAGAACAGATTTTGGAGGGTTATGGGAGCTTTGTGCGGTGATGAAAATTTGCCGTCTTTGAAATACAGCGAAAAATTAAAAGTGCTTTTAAAGAATAAGATTGCACTTTGGGATACAATCAAATCCTGCGAAAGAGAAGGCAGCCTTGACAGTGGAATTGAAAGAGAAATTCCAAATGATATTAATGGGCTTTTAAAAAAATTCAAAAATATCAAAATAATTTGTCTGAACGGAAATAAGTCATTTTCAATGTTCAAAAAA
>JAEEGL015672227.1_pt1 | contig 12678 bp, 11 predicted proteins | sample 9134231 | NCBI WGS metagenome assembly JAEEGL01 (sample SAMN16246548, study PRJNA631951) | gut metagenome | biome: gut microbiome; feature: rumen; material: fiber-attached | host: Bos | place: Iran: Karaj | collected 2018-10
AAATGAGTATATCAGGAATTTTACTGGCAGCAGTTATTGTTGGCGCTACCGGTTGTATTATTGGATTTTTCCTTTGCTTTGCTTCTGAAAAGTTTAAAGTTGAGGTTGACCCTAAGGAGGAGGCAGTACTTGCAGTTCTTCCAGGAAATAACTGTGGTGGATGTGGCTATGCAGGCTGTTCTGGTCTCGCAGCTGCCATCGCTAAGGGTGAAGCACCTGTAAATCAGTGTCCTGTTGGTGGAGCGCCTGTAGCAGCTCAGATTTCTGAGATTATGGCTGTGGCTGCAGAAGAGGGCGTTCGCAAGGTTGCATTTGTAATGTGTAATGGTACCTGCGAGAATGCAAAGCAGATGTACGAGTACACAGGTGTTGAGGATTGTAAGGCAATGGCTTACGTTCCAGGTGGCGGTCCTAAGGCTTGTTCTTATGGTTGTATGGGCTTTGGTTCTTGTGTAAAGGCTTGTCCATTTGATGCAATTCACATCATTGATGGGGTTGCTCTTGTAGACAAAGAAGCCTGCAAGGCCTGCGGCAAATGTGTGGCTGTTTGTCCTAACCACCTTATCGAACTTATTCCTTACGATTTTGGACATGCTGTTCGTTGTCACAACAATGACAAGGGCAAGGATGTAATGCAGGTTTGCAAGGTTGGTTGCATCGGCTGCCACAAATGCGAGAAGACCTGCGAAACTGGAGCTATCACTGTAGATGGTTTCTATGCTCACATTGATCAGTCAAAGTGTACAAGCTGCGGCAAGTGCGCTGAAGTTTGCCCACGTAAGATAATTCTTTAATACAGATAAAGCATCCTAGGATTTATTTAACACTTGTATATATCTATAGTATTTTCAATATCGGTCAAGCCTAAGACTTATTGAAAACACTAAGATATATTACAAGTGTTATTTTTAATTTATGAGCTTTATCCTATTATCATCTTGCGAACCGCACAACGTTAGTGGTATGATGTAGCGGATAATATACGGGAGATATGCTATGTACGGACACGATTTTACTAAAAAGAAGCGAATAATAGTTAAGGTTGGTTCATCAACCATTACACATGAAGCTACAGGTAATATTGATTACACAAAGCTTGAGCGTTTGGTTCGTCAGCTTTGTGACTTGAGAGCTCAAGGCAAGGATGTTTGTCTTGTATCATCAGGTGCGATTGCAGTAGGCAGATATGCTATTGGACTTAAGGAACGTCCAAAGGATTTAGCCACAAAACAGGCTTGTGCTTCAATTGGTCAGGCTTATTTGATGTCCGTTTATCAGAAGCTTTTTTCAGAATACAATCAGCGTGCTGGTCAGATTCTTATGACAAAGAAAACTATGACTGACCCTGAATCCAGAGAAAATGCCCGTAATACATTTAACCAGCTTTTTGAATTGGGAGTAATTCCTGTAGTAAATGAAAATGATACAGTTGCCACCCACGAGATTCAGTTTGGTGACAACGATTCCCTTTCAGCTATTGTAGCCGCCTTGGTAAAGGCAGATGCTTTAGTTTTACTCTCAGACATAGATGGTCTTTATACAGATGATCCAGCTTCAAATCCTGATGCGGAGTTTGTTCCAGTAGTAGAGGATATTGAAGCGGTTATGGACATGGCCAGCTCTGACAGTTCTTCAAATGTTGGTACTGGCGGAATGACAGCAAAGCTTCGTGCAGCACAAATTGCAACATATTCAGGCGCTGATATGGTCATTACAAATGGAGCTCACATCGGCAACATACATCGTATTTTTGAAAACAAAGACAAAGGAACTCTTTTTATCGCCAATAAGCGTGATGATGTTAGAGTTTTAGATTTATTAGAGGATTAAAATGATTACAGAGAAAGATATTGCAAGAATTAACGAACTTTACCACAAAAGTAAGGCAGAAGGTCTTACTGATGCTGAAAAAGAAGAGCAGGCAAAGCTCAGACGCGCTTACATCGACGCAATCAAAGGCAATGTAAGAGCTCAGCTTAATAATATTGATATTGTTGATGAAAATGGCAAGGTAGAAAACCTTGGCGAGAAATATGGTAATAAAGCAAAATAAGGAAACACGCAAAAAATTTAAGGCAATGAGAGAATCCCTTTCTGTTCAGGAGATAGAGGCTTACTCTTTGGCTGCGACTGATAATATCTTGGCTCTTTTAGATGATTTTAAAGGAGCTAATATTTTTTTATGCTTTAATCCCTTTGGAGCAGAGATAAATTTAAAAGAGCTTTATCAACAGCTGTTAGATAATGGTAAAAGTCTTTATTTTCCAAAGTCAGATGTAAAAACTCATCAGTTAACCTTTCTTAAAATTCAAAACCTGGAGGAGGATTTTATAGAAGGTACTTACGGTATATTAGAACCAAAGGATAATCTTGAAGCATTGACTGATTTTAATCAGCAAATTATATCAATTACTCCTGGTTTAATTTTTGATGAACAGGGAAATCGATGTGGTTATGGTGCTGGTTTTTATGATAGATATTTTGCAAGCAATCCTGAGATTATAAAAATAGGTGTAGCATTTGATTTTCAGGTAGTTAAATCCCTTGAAACAAATTCCTGGGATATACCTTTGGATTATATAGTAACTAATAACAGGCTTATAAAAAGGGGCAAATAATGACATTACTAGAATTAGCAACAAAGGCAAGAGATGTAAAATATGAAGTAGCTTCACTTAGCTCTGTGGACAAGGACAAAGCTATACTTTTAGTTGCAGATGCGCTTGAGGCAAATGCTGTAGACATTATCGAGGCTAATGGAATCGATATGAAAAATGGAGAAGCCAAGGGACTTTCCACAGGTCTACTGGATAGGCTTAAGCTTGATGAATCCCGTATCAAGGGAATGGCTTATGGTCTTCGTGAGGTAGTTAAGCTTTCAGATCCAATTGGTCAGGTTACAGAGGAATTCACAAGACCTAATGGCCTTGTTATCAAAAAACGCCTTGTTCCACTTGGAGTTGTTGGCGTTATCTATGAGGCCAGGCCAAATGTTACAGCTGATGTTTTTGGGCTCTGCTTTAAGACTGGAAATGCAGTTATTCTTAAGGGTGGAAGTGATGCTCTCGAATCTAACAAGGCTATTGTTAAGGTAATCAAGGATTCTTTGCAGGCAGGAGGTTTTCCTGTTGATGCAATCACTCTTATTGAGGATACTTCAAGAGAAACTGCCACGGCTATGATGCGTCTCAACGGTTATATTGATGTGCTTATTCCTAGGGGAAGTGCAGGACTTATTAGGTCAGTAGTAGAAAATGCTTCTGTACCTGTAATCGAAACAGGTTCAGGTAACTGCCATATTTACGTAGATTATGATGCAGACATTGATATGGCCATAAAAATTATCGTAAATGCGAAGACTCAGCGTATCGGTGTTTGCAACGCTGCAGAGTCACTTGTTATTCATGAGCAGATTGCTCCAAAGCTTTTACCTGAACTAAATAAAGTTCTTAGAGAAAAAGGGGTTCAGATTTTTGCAGACGAAAAATCAAGAAAGCTTATGGAAGGCTCTGAAGCTGCCACAGAAGAGGATTTCGGCACAGAGTACTTAGATTATATTATTTCAGTCAAAACTGTTTCATCTGTTGAGGAAGCAATTGCCCACATCAACAAATACAACACAGGTCACTCTGAAGCTATCATCACAAAGGATGATTCAAATGCAGAAAAGTTCCTTAATGGAATTGATGCAGCCTGCGTATATGTTAATGCATCAACACGTTTCACAGATGGCTTTGAGTTTGGTTTTGGTGCTGAGATTGGTATCAGCACTCAAAAACTTCACGCTAGAGGTCCAATGGGACTTTTAGCCCTTACAAGTTATAAATATACCATCTATGGAGATGGACAAATTAGAGGATAGATTTAGATAGGAATTATAAATGAGTATTACAGATTTATTAAACAATGCTCCTTCTGAGGAGCCAGAGCGTCAGTATTATTTTATCGCTGAGGCAAAGAAATTAATTGAGAAGAAGGAAGCAGAGCTTGGTCGCAAGCTTACTTGTTGCGTAACCACATTTGGTTGTCAGATGAATGCCAGAGACTCGGAGAAGCTTCTTGGCGTTCTTAAGGAAATTGGATATGTAGAAACAGACAATGAAAATGCAGATTTTGTCATCTATAATACCTGTACCGTCCGTGAAAATGCCAACAACAAGGTCTATGGTCACTTGGGAATTCTTCACGGTTATAAGAAAAAGAATAAGGATATGATGATTGGTCTCTGTGGTTGCATGATGCAGGAGCCTACAGTTATCGAGCATTTAAAGGCCAATTACAAGTTTGTTGACCTTATTTTTGGTACTCATAATCTTTATAAATTTGCAGAACTCTTCACTACAGCATTACTGAATAAAAAGGGAATGATTATCGATATTTGGAAGGATACAGATAAGATTGTTGAGAACCTTCCTATATCTCGTAAATTTCCATTTAAGTCAGGTGTTAACATCAGTTTCGGCTGAAACAATTTCTGTACATATTGTATCGTTCCTTATGTTCGTGGACGTGAACGTTCAAGAAAGCCTGAGGATATTGTAAATGAAATTAAGGGACTTGTAGCAGATGGCGTAGTTGAAATTATGCTTCTTGGCCAGAATGTTAATTCCTATGGTGTTGGTCTTGAAGAAAAGGTTACATTCGCTGAGCTTCTTAAAATGGTAAACGAAATTGAAGGCTTAGAGCGAATTCGTTTCATGACTCCTCATCCTAAGGATTTGTCAGATGAATTAATCGAGGCAATGGCTACCTGTGACAAGGTTTGCAAGCACATGCATTTGCCTCTTCAGTCTGGTAGCACAGAAATCTTAAAAAAGATGAACCGCCGCTACACAAAGGAGCATTATCTTGGATTGGTTGAAAAGCTTAGAGCCCGTATTCCTGATGTAGCTATCACAACTGATATTATCGTAGGTTTCCCTGGAGAGACAGAGGAAGACTTCCTTGAGACAATGGATGTAGTAGACAAGGTTCATTACGATTCAGCATTTACATTCATTTACTCAAAACGTACAGGTACACCAGCCGCTGCAATGGAAGACCAGGTACCAGAAGATGTTGTAAAGGATCGATTCGACAGACTTTTAGCCCTTGTTCAGAAGCATGGTCATGACAAAGTTCAGCAGCTTGAGGGTACAGTTCAAAAAGTTCTTGTAGAAGATATTAACGAACAGGATAGCAGTCTTGTTTCAGGAAAACTTGAGAATAATGTGACAGTTCATTTCCCAGGAGATGAATCTATGATTGGAAAAATCGTCAATGTTAGGTTAAACTGTTGTAAAGGGTTCTATTTTATAGGCGAGCTTGCCGATTAAAACCCTTTAGGGAGGATAACTTAATGTTTGCTTACATCAGAGGTACACTTGCTGATATTGATGATTACAATGTAGTAATAGAGAATAATGGAATTGGTTATGCTATAAGCTCATCAATGAACACTATCAGGCAGCTTCCTGCTATAGGTTCAGAGGTGAAACTATACACCAAACTAATTCCAAAGGAAGATTCTCTTACTTTATATGGATTTTTTGAAAAGGAGGAGCTTAAGATGTTTGAGCTTCTTCTTTCTGTTAGTGGAATTGGTCCTAAGGGGGCACTTGCCATTCTTAGTAATATGACTGTCAGTGACATACAGTTTGCTGTGGCAGGAGGGGACGCAAAAGCATTTGCGGCAGCACCTGGAGTTGGAAAGAAAACTGCTGAAAGAGTAATAATAGATTTGAAGGACAAGGTTGATATCATCGGAACTTTCGAAGCTAAAATTACGTCAGAGCTCTCAGGCGGTTCAAAGAAAGCCTCACCTGTCACAACAGTGAAAGAAGAGGTTTTAGAAGCTCTTGTTGCACTTGGATATTCAGCAAGCAATGCTGCTCGGGCTCTCGATAAAATGACCATCACTGAGTCTACTACGACAGAACAGCTTCTATCAGATACTTTGAAGCAAATGTCATTTTTATAAACTTAGGGGAAAATAATGCTTACTAACAAACAAATAACATCAACAATTGCAAGCCACGAGGATCTTGTAAATGATAATGCCCTTCGACCTAAGTCTTTTGATGGCTACATCGGTCAGACTAAGGTCAAGGAGAATATGAAAATTTATATTGAGGCAGCCAAAAAGCGTGGAGATGCCTTAGATCACGTTCTACTTTATGGACCTCCAGGACTTGGTAAAACCACTCTTGCTGGCATTGTAGCCGGAGAGATGGGCTCCAACATCAAGGTTACTTCAGGACCGGCCATTACAATCCCAGGAGAGATAGTGGCTGTTCTAATGACCTTAAAGGATGGAGACATTCTTTTTATTGATGAAATACATCGACTTTCGAAGCCTGTAGAAGAAACACTTTATTCTGCAATGGAGGATTTTGCTGTAGATATTGTAATGGGAAAGGACACCACCGCAAGGTCTATACACACCAAGCTTCCTAGATTTACTTTAATTGGCGCTACCACACGCCCAGGACTTCTATCTGCTCCTTTGAGAGACCGTTTTGGAATAATAGGACATATGGATTACTATACACCAGAGGAGCTTTCAACAATAGTTACTGCATCAGCTGGTAAACTTAATGCACCTATTGATTATGAGGGAGCCTATCAAATAGCTCTTCGTTCCAGAGGAACCCCACGTCTGGCCAATCGTTATTTAAAAAGGGTGAGAGATTATGCAGAGGTTAAATTCGAAGGGGCAATTACCAAAGAAGTTGCTGCAGCCACACTTGATTCTTTAGAGGTTGATACCTTAGGTCTTGATAATAACGATAGAAATATATTAATGGCTATAATAGAGCGATTTGGTGGCGGACCCGTTGGTCTTGATAATTTAGCTGCCACTGTAGGAGAGGATTCTGGAACCATTGAAGATGTGTATGAACCATACCTCTTACAGCATGGTCTAATTATACGTACACCAAAAGGACGAGTAGCAACAAAGGTTGCTTACGAGCATTTTAATATGCAGGTGCCTGAAAATCTGGCATAATTACATTAGAAAAGTCCTATAATGCTTGTTTTTAGGCTTAAAGAAATATATAATTATACTTGAATTTTCTGACGGGAGGATGCGTTATGGTTTCCGAAAAAAGCGCAAAGGTGCTTATAGGCGGAAAGGTTTATACGTTGAGCGGTTACGAGGAGGAAGAGTACCTTCAGAAGGTAGCCAACTACATCAATTCTAAGCTAGATGAATTTAATTCGATTGATGATTATAAGCGTATTTCAGCTGACCTTAAGGCCACATTATTAGAGCTGAATATTGCAGATGATTATTTCAAAGCAAAAACACAAGTTGAATCCCTTGAGTCAGATTTGGAGATTAGAGATAAAGAAATCTACAATCTCAAGCACGATTTAATTTCAGCTCAATTAAAAACGGAAACATTAGAAGAGACAATTTCAAAGCTTGAGAGGGAGAACAAAGAACTTCTTCTTAATAAAACAAAGCTTGAGGCTTCCCTAGAGGATGCTCTTCTAGGTTCGTTATCAGATGACTAATTATGAGTCCCAAACTATTGGGACTCTATTTCTTTTTTAAAGGATGAATATGAATCAATTAGAACTTTTATCACCAGCCGGTGACTTACAAATTTTTAAAGCTGTTGTAGACGCAGGAGCAGATGCGGTTTATTTTGGCGGCGATTTATTCGGTGCCAGAGCTTACGCCAAAAATTTTACAATCGAAGAAGCTTCAGAAGCAATTAAATACGCACATCTTCATGGCCGAAAAGCATATCTAACTGTAAATACCCTTTTAAAGAATTTAGAAATAGAAGAGAAGCTCTACGGTTACCTTCGTTCTTATGTGGAAAATGGAATTGATGCTTTTATTGTACAGGATTTCGGTGTTTTTAATTTCATACGTGAGTTTTTCCCGGACACACACATTCACGTTAGTACTCAAACCAGCCTTTGCACAGGCTACGGAGCATCATTTTTTGAAAATGCAGGAGCCACTCGTATTGTTACTGCAAGGGAAATTGGTATAGAAGAAATCGCAGAAATTCACAAAATGTGCCCGAACCTTGAAATAGAAAGTTTTATTCATGGTGCTCTATGTGTTTGCTATTCAGGTCAGTGTTTAATGTCGTCAATGTTAGGTGGTCGCTCCGGCAATCGCGGTCGCTGTGCTCAGCCTTGCCGTTTACCGTATGAGGCTTTTGATTCGAATGGTAAAAAGCTTAATAAAAAGGGAAGCTATATTCTTTCACCTAAGGACTTTTGTACAGTTGAACACCTTCCTGAAATGATCGAGGCTGGAGTAATGTCCTTCAAAATTGAAGGCAGAATGAAGCAATTAAGCTATGCAACAGGCGTTGTAAATATGTACAGACATTACCTGGACCAGTATTTATACAAAGGTGCAAAGAACTATTCAGTCACTGAAGAAGACATGAATAAACTTTTAGATTATGGCAATAGAAGTGGTTTCACTAGTTTATATCTTCATAAACACAATGGTCCCGAGATGATAACCTTTGAAGCTCCATCACATACTAAAAATCAAGAAAATGCTCCAATAATCAGCAGTTCAAAGATAAAGATTGACTGTAAAGTTAGTGCTTTGTTAAATAACGAATTTCAGGTTACCTTTTTTGATGAGTATGGACATGTAGGTAAGTCTACTGGAAGTACAATTGAAGCAGCCAGCACAAAGCCTACAACATACCAGGATATCGAAAAAGCAGTATCAGGTCTGGGAAATACTCCTTTTGAAATTGGAAAGCTTGTAATTGATTGTGATGACAATATTTTCCTTCCAGTTTCAGTTATTAAGAATGTCCGAAGAAGTGCACTTGCTGATTTTGAAGCATCACTTGAAAATTCTGTAGCTGAGCCTACTGTTTTGGAGTTTAAACCAAACGTATTTAAAGGCAACTTTATCTCACAAACGGATACATTTGTTACCATTTCAACTAAAGAGCAGCTTGATGCAATAAAAGAATTCGACTTTATAACAAGTATTGCCGTACCAGGCAGTTTATTTGAGCAGGCTTTAAAGCAATTTGATGGTCATATTTATATTTACTTGCCAACTGTTTTAAGAAAAGAATATGTGGATTCACTTGACATAGATGACAGAGCAGCAGGAGTTATTGCAGCATCTTTTGACGAGCTGGGTTGGCTTGAAAAGCAAAATTATCCTAAGGATAAAATTATTTTGGATCATAGACTTTATACCTTTAACAATAGGAGTATAAATGGCTTTTCAAATTTAAATATCCTTAATAATTGCATTCCGTACGAGCTTTCTCTTAAGGAACTAAAACACAGAGATAACTGTAACAGTCAAATTATTGTCTATAGTCGAATACCAATGATGGTAACTGCTAATTGTACAATAAAAAATACAGTTGGCTGCAGAAAAAACAATGATAGCTATACTCTTGTAGACAGGAAAAATGAAAATCTTATAGTTAAGTGCAACTGTGACTATTGCTACAATACCATCTATAATAGCAAAGTTTATATTGCATTTGATTTAAAGGAGCAGTTGAGGGAGCTGGGTGTGAAATCTCTCCGGTTAGACTTTACTGTGGAAAGCTACAAAGAAACTTTATCAATTTTAAAAAAATACAAAGAAGTAGTATTCGAAAATCAACCTTTAATAACAAATGAGGCCTTTACTAAAGGACACTTAAAAAGAGGAGTCGAATAATATTGGTTAGTGTAATCACGTCTTTTTCTAGAATAACAATACTGTCATATATGATAATTTTTTCAGTCCTGGACTGTATCCTTTTGTTTGAACCCAGGTTAAATGAGGCAGTTGTAAGTGTTTTAACCACGATACAGTCTGTAATGATTGTTCTATTCCTTGTAAATTCTTCAGTTGTTTTATATATGGCAAAAGATGATAAAAGCATTATCCTGCTTCTGATACTTGAATTGATATTTCTTATCGTATTTGCGGTAATAGTCAACGCTATTACCATTCCTACCTCCAAGGTATTAATTAACAATGTTTTACTTTTAATGTGTTTCAGCTTTGTTTTTCTTGAAAGGCTTAACATGGGAAAAGCCGTTCGACAGTTTATTTTTGCAGTAGTAGCACTGATCATTTCGACAATTGCAGTTTTTATACTTCGTAAAATACCACAAATAAACAGATTTGCTTTTCTGTTTGCTGCCTTGGGTATTTTGGCACTGTTGTTGGTTAATTTCCTTGGAATAGTAGAGTACGGAGCCAAGCTTTCAATTTCTATTGGAAGTGTTAGTCTTCAGCCAAGTGAATTTGTTAAGCTTTCATACATATTTTTTATTAGCGGATGCATTGTTAGCTTCAAGGATTTTAGAGGTTTTCTTTTTGCTGGAATTGGCGCTGCAGTACATGTGTTAATTCTTGTTATTTCCCATGACCTGGGAACTGCTTTAATTTTTCTTCTGACCTACGTTTTCTTAATTTTTATTGCATACAAAAACTATATTGTTCTTGCAATAGAGCTTTTTGTGGGAATCGTGGGTGGAATTTTGGCATATACCTTGTTTCCCCATGTTCAGACCCGATTTATCGCCTGGTCCGACCCACTTTCCGTTGTTGATAATCAAGGCTATCAGATATCCCAGTCTCTGTTTGCTATTGGAACAGGAGGATGGCTTGGTTCAGGGCTTTGCAATGGAATGCCAAATAAAATTCCGGTAGTGGTTAAGGATTTCATCTTTTCCGCAATTTCAGAGGAAATGGGAGCTATTGTGGCAATTTGTCTGATTGTAATTTACCTGTGCACCTTTGTCACTATATTTAACATTTCCTACAATTGCACTTACAGCTTTTATATGCTGGTGGTTAGCGGCTTTGCCATAATATTTGCTGTACAGACAATCCTCAACATTGGAGGTGTTATTAAATTTATTCCTTCAACGGGAGTTACCTTACCATTAATCAGCTACGGTGGAAGTTCACTTTTATCTTTGTTTGTGTTTATTTTTATTTCCCTTTGTAGTGAAGATTTATGGCATCTACCATCAAGAAAAGTTAGGGGAGCAGGACGACAATAATGGCAGAAAATAATCAACCTAAAAGAATAGTTAGAAGAGAAATATACATAACCGCAATTATCTTCGGGATGATTTTTATAGGAATGATATTTTCCCTTATTGATTATCTGCGAAATGATTCAAAGAATTTTATTTATAATTCTTATAATTCAAGGTTTTCCGTATTCGCAGATGATGTCACTCGAGGTAATATTTATTCAGAAGATGGACAAATCATCGCTAAAACAACAAAGGATGATAATGGCGAAGAGATACGTGTTTATCCAGATGGAAGGCTTTTTTGTCACGAGGTAGGATATGTAGGAAAGGGTATGGCTGGTTTGGAAGCTAAATACTCTTTCGATTTGCTAAAATCCCACATTACTCTAAAAGAACAGATTAACAACAGCCTGACAGGTCAAAAGAGTCCTGGGGACAATCTCTATACCACCTTGGATTACGATACTCAAAAAGCTGCTTTTGACGGATTGGGAATGTTCGATGGGGCTGTGGTTGCTATTGACCCGGAAACTGGAAAAGTAGTAGCTATGGTATCAAAGCCAGATTATGACCCAAACACCATTGCAAAATACTGGGATGATATTAATGATAGCAGCAAAAATAGCTCAGTACTCTTGAATAGAGCTACCAATGGCTCATATCCTCCAGGATCTACCTTTAAAATCGTAACCACTTTAGCTTACTTGCGGGCGAATAACGGGGATGACAGCTTTTCATATAATTGCAAAGGCAAGATAGATGTAGAGGATTACACTATCCATTGTAGTAGTAACAAAAGCCATGGGCAGCAGGATTTGCTAAGAGCATTTTCTAACTCTTGCAATTCAGCCTATGCTTATATTGGTGTAAATATGGATAGAAGCAAATTTGTAAAAACAGCAGAGGATTTGCTGTTTAATGGAAAACTGCCTACCTTGCTTGATAACACCAAAGCATCATCCTTTAAAATTGATAATAGCACCAAAGAAAGCATTGTGGCACAGACGGCTATAGGTCAAGGTGCAACAGCCGTTTCCCCTTTACATATGTGTATGCTTGTATCAGCAATCGCAAATGGCGGTGAGTTAATGGAGCCTTATATGGCTGATAAAATCGTCAGTACCGAGGATGAAGTTATTTATCAGACCGAGCCTGTGTCTTATGGCACAATTATGTCTGACAGCGAAGTACAGCTGTTAAATGAATACATGGAAGCGGTTGTAATGGATGGAACTGCAGGAAAAGTTGATTTTGGAGATTTAAGCGTATATGGCAAAACCGGCACCGCTGAGTACTCAGAGAACAAAAAGCTTACACATTCCTGGTTCGTAGGCTATGCCAAAAATGACAGTGGAAAACAATTGGCGATAGCAGTAATTATGGAAGGCGCTGGCTATGGTAGTAAATATGCAGCCCCTTTGGCAGCAAAGGTTTTTAATGCGTATTTTAACAATTAATATTTTTTCTTAAGTTATTTATGAAAAAACGTTGCAATTTCCAATTTGCTTTGCTATAATCCATTTGTTGCTTATGTGGCAACGTTGTTTTTGAAATAAAATACAAGGAGGTGCAATCATGGCAAAATGTGCAGTTTGTGGAAAAGGCGCTCATTTCGGTAACAATGTGAGCCATTCTCATAGAAGATCCAATCATATGTGGAAGTCTAATGTGAAGTCCGTTAAGTGTAATGTGAATGGA
>JAEEGL017382232.1_pt1 | contig 12678 bp, 10 predicted proteins | sample 9134231 | NCBI WGS metagenome assembly JAEEGL01 (sample SAMN16246548, study PRJNA631951) | gut metagenome | biome: gut microbiome; feature: rumen; material: fiber-attached | host: Bos | place: Iran: Karaj | collected 2018-10
AAGGTGGATGCATTTTTAAAGCTCCTTGAAGGCTATGAGATATTGGAGCTGGCAAGAACAGGTATCGCCGGACTTGGACGAGGAACTGATAAAGTCATTTATATTGATGAATGACGATGATTTGGTTATTGCCTGACTTTCAGATTGAGTAAATTATCTTGGAACTTAGTCAGGTATAGATAAAGCAAATAAAAATAATGGAGGATATCAACATGTCACAGGATGCACGTATTTTTTACCAGGAAGATTGTAACCTTTCACTCTTAGAGGGAAAGACCATTGCTATTATCGGATATGGCTCACAGGGTCATGCCCATGCCCTTAACCTTAAGGATTCAGGATGCAACGTTGTCATCGGTCTTTATGAAGGATCCAAGAGCAAGGCTAAGGCCGAGGCTCAGGGCCTTAAGGTTTATAACACAAAGGAAGCTGCAAAGATGGCTGACATCATCATGATCCTTATCAATGATGAGAAGCAGGCCAAGATGTACAAAGAGGATATCGAGCCAAACCTTCAGCCAGGAAATATGCTCATGTTTGCACACGGCTTTAATGTACACTTCGGACTTATCAAGGCACCTAAGGATGTTGACGTAGCAATGATCGCTCCTAAGGCTCCCGGACATACAGTTCGTTCTGAGTACCAGGCTGGTAAGGGAACTCCTTGTCTTGTAGCTGTTGAACAGGATGCTACAGGTAAAGCTCTTGATCTTGCACTTGCTTATGGCGCAGGTATCGGTGGCGCAAGAGCAGGTCTTTTGGAGACAACATTCAGAACAGAGACAGAAAGTGACCTCTTTGGTGAGCTGGCTGTTCTGTGCGGTGGCGTATGTGCTCTTATGCAGGCCGGTTTTGATACACTTGTTGAGGCTGGATATGATCCAAGAAATGCGTACTTTGAGTGCGTTCATGAGATGAAGCTCATTGTAGACCTCATCTATCAGTCAGGCTTTGCCGGAATGAGATACTCTATTTCCAATACAGCTGAGTATGGCGATTATGTAACAGGCCCTAAGCTCATCACAGATGAGACCAAGAAGACTATGAAGAAGATCCTTGCTGATATTCAGGATGGAACATTTGCCAAGGAATTCCTTCTTGATATGTCAGAAGCTGGCGGACAGGTTCATTTCCAGGCTATGCGTAAGCTCCATGCTGAGCATCCATCAGAGAAGATTGGTGAGGAAATCAGAAAGCTCTATAGCTGGAATAATGAGTCAGACAAGCTCATCAACAACTAATTAATTTGTGTTCATAATCCCTTTATTTATTGGTGGCCTCCTTGCGGACTTTTCCGCAGGGAGGTTTTTGCGTATAAGGATAAAAATGAGCTGAAAATAGAGTTTTCTTTTGTGCGATTAAATTTACAGCAATGTTCCTTTATGTGAAAAATCAAATATTATGCCGTCAGACGCCTAGTTTTTGGTTGATTTATAAATTGCACTTAAAACTTAATAGATATATCATGTTATTAAGTGTGTGCTCATGTATACAGGCTGGGATCATGCCTTTTTTGAGCCAAATTTATTAATATTTACAGGGAAAAAGAGAAAATGTCTGAGACAAAAGTTAATTATATGACCAATGAAAAGAAATGGTATGTACCGGTAATCGTATTTTTTAGTGCGTTTTTGATGTATGTGATATCGGCTCTGCCTATTTTTATAGGTAGGGGCCTTCCGTTTTTTTACTACGGAGACTATAACGTTCAGCAGATTCCATTCTATATTGCGGCTCATAGAGCTGTTGAAAATGGTGATTTCTTTTGGAACTGGAATATAGACCTTGGCGGTACAATGGCCGGGGATTTTGCTTTTTATCTGTGGGGAAGTCCTTTCTTTTGGATCACTATGCTGTTTGATGAGAGCATGATCCCTTATCTTATGCCGTTCCTTATGGCGCTTAAGTATGCCTGCGCAGCTACCTGTGCATATCTTTATATCAGAAGATATGTACATAAATACAGCTATGCAATGGTTGGCGGTTATTTGTATGCTTTTTCCGGCTTCAATGCCTGCAATATCGTATTTAACCACTTTACCGATTCTGTGGCATTTTTCCCATTATATCTTTTGACCTTTGAGAATTTGATGGCAGTTGATGATCAGGAAGAGCCAGGGTACAGATATTCCGGCTCTAAGTTTGTAGCCTTTGCCCTTATGACTGCGTTTATGGCTACAGTTAACTATTATTTCTTCTTTGGGCAGGTTGTTTTCCTTTTGATTTATTTTGTGGTCAGATATGCCAGAAATAACAAGCTGCTCAGTGTATTTGCCATGTTTAACAAAGCCCTCTTTGGCGGCGTTTTGGGAATAATGATTGCTGCATTTTTCCTTTTACAGGCATATGCCGGAATCAAGGGGAACACAAGACTTGATAACTACATAAATGGCTATAACATGCTGATCTACCCAAGTGAGAAACTGCTATGGGATATTGTTAAGAGCGTTTCAATGCTTCCTGACATTATCGGTAAGGGAACACTTTTTTACACAGGAACAGTCAAGAATGCGTCACTAGCAGCTTACATTCCTATGTTTGGAATGTCCGGAGTAATAGCATATTTCCTTCTCAATAGGAAAAAGAAAAACTGGGAAAAGACAATGCTGATAATCTGTTTTGTTACAGCATTTATGCCTGTTCTTAATGCGGCCTTTTCTATGTTTAATTCAGCTTACTATGCCAGATGGTATTATATGCCTATTCTTATCATGTGCCTTATGACGGCGCAGGTTGTGGAAAGGGGAAAGTCTCCACAGCTAAAAAAGGGAGCAGTAGCTGCAGTGCTTATGTTTCTCTTTTTCCTTGGAGTGTATTTCCTGCCTTCCAAGAATGATGATGGCGAAATGGTCATGTTCAACATGACAGAAAATAAGACTATCTTTTTACGAGATGTGCTTGGAACGGCTATTTTATGCCTGATGCTCCTTGTGATTGCTTTTGTGATCCCTAAGAATTTCAGAAAAAAATCTGAAAACGGAGATGGAAGAAGATTTGTAACCGGAATCAGAGATCAGATTATTTTGTGGGCAGTCGTTGTCAGTTGCATAATTTCTACATTTATTCCGCTTAAGAATGGCAGCGGAATAATCAGCGACAGGGGCAAGACAATGTGGCAGACGCAGATGCTCTTTAACAAGGTAGAGGTTGATCAGAGTGATTTCTGCAGAGGCGAGGTAGATAGCACATCGACGAATTACGATATGGTTTGGGGAATACCTTCAATTCACTGCTTCCTTAGTACGGTTCCTTCAGAAATCTTTGATTTTCTCTATGGAAGCTGTGGCATAACAAGGACTGTAGAAACAAATCTTCCGGTGGAAAGAAGCGGCGCAAGAGCCATTCTTTCGGGCAAGTATTATTTTGAAAATGCTGAGATCAGCAAGAACAGGGTATTCCACAATGGTGAGGGAACAGATGGCTATTTTTATTTAAAAAATGAGAATGGCTTTGATGTATTTGAAAATCTTAACTTTATTCCGATGGGATTTACTTTTGACTACTACATCACTGAATCTGAATGGGAAGATCTTGAGGCCAAGGAACATGACCTTGATCTGACAAGGGTTTTGATACTACCGGATGAAGTGGCTGATGAGTATGGTGACAAACTCATAATGACTGAGATGACAGCGGAGGAAATCTCAGAGAATCCTATATCTTATCTTGAATTTACAGATGAGTGTACAAAGAGAGCCCAGACTTCATGTACCGAGTTTACAACTGATACATATGGCTTTACTGCCAGGACAGCGATGCTCAAAGACAACACACTTGTCTTTTTCTCAGTTCCGATGACTGAAGGCTTTAGCTGCACAGTAGATGGAGTAGATACACCGATAATTAAGGCTGATTACGGACTAATGGCTATTCCTGTTTCCGGAGGCAGCCACGAGATCAGGGTTACATATACTCCTGAAGGCTTTAGATCCGGATTGGCACTGAGCCTTGCCGGAATAGTTCTTTTAGCAGGCTATATTCTTGTGTTAAAAAACATCAAGAAAAACGATTAAATTTGTTATGTGTTTTTAATTTTGTGTCTATGTTATATTTGCAATAGTTGTTTTGATATAAATTAAGGAGACATAAGTGTATGAGCAAGATGACCATGAGCCAAAAGATTCTGGCAGCCCACGCAGGGCTTACAGAAGTGCATGCCGGACAGCTTATCGAGGCTGATCTTGATCTGGTGCTAGGGAATGATATCACCAGTCCGGTAGCTATCAAGGAGTTACAGAAATTTACCAAAGAAGGAGTTTTTGACAAGGACAAGATTGCGCTTGTTCCGGATCATTTCGTTCCTAATAAGGATATTAAGTCTGCCGAAAACTGCAAATGTGTAAGAGAATTTGCGATCAAGAACAAGATAACCAATTATTTTGAAGTAGGTAAGATGGGAATTGAGCATGCTCTTTTACCGGAGCAGGGGCTTACTGTTGCAGGAGATCTGATAATTGGCGCGGATTCTCATACCTGTACTTATGGCGCACTTGGAGCTTTTTCTACTGGAATCGGTTCAACTGATATGGCTGCAGGAATGGCTACCGGTAAGGCCTGGTTCAAGGTCCCTTCAGCTATAAAGTTCAATATTATTGGCAAGCCATCTAAGTGGGTAAGTGGGAAAGACGTTATCCTTCATATTATTGGACTGATTGGAGTTGACGGAGCCCTTTATAAGTCTATGGAATTTGTTGGAGAAGGCATCAGAAACCTTTCTATGGATGATAGATTCACTATTGCTAATATGGCTATAGAAGCAGGTGGCAAAAATGGCATTTTCCCTGTAGATGATATTGCTATGACATACATGAAAGAGCATGCGCCTAATAGGCAGTTTACTGTTTATGAGGCTGATGAGGATGCTGAGTATGATGAGGAGTATACTATTGATCTTAGTGCTCTTACTCCAACAGTTGCATTTCCGCATCTTCCGGAAAATACTCATACTTTTGATGATATAGAAGATATTAAGATTGACCAGGTTGTGATTGGATCCTGTACTAACGGAAGAATTGACGATCTCAGAATTGCTGCGGAGGTTCTTACAGATCATCATGTTGCTGATGGCGTAAGATGTATTGTGATTCCTGCGACTCAGAAGATTTATCTTCTGGCTATGGAAGAAGGGCTGATCAAGACGTTTATTGAAGCAGGTGCTATTGTTTCTACACCTACTTGCGGACCATGCCTTGGTGGTTATATGGGCGTTCTTGCTTCCGGAGAGAGATGCGTATCTACTACGAACAGAAACTTTGTAGGCAGAATGGGTGCTATAGATTCTGAAATCTATCTTGCATCTCCGGCTGTTGCTGCTGCAAGTGCTGCAACCGGCAAGATTTCACAGCCTTCAGAACTTGGCTTGTAAATAATAGTTGATCAGACAGGTAACTGATGAAGATTTTAAAGTGAGGATAAATGTATGAAAGCTGCTAAAGGAACAGTTTTTAGATATGGGGACAATGTAGATACAGATGTTATCATTCCTGCCAGATATCTCAACAGCACAGATGCAGGTGAGCTTGCTGCTCATTGCATGGAGGATATAGACAAAGACTTTGCTAAAAAAGTTAAGGCAGGGGACATTATTGTTGCAGATAAAAACTTTGGATGCGGTTCATCCAGAGAACATGCACCTATAGCAATCAAGGCCAGTGGTGTCAGCTGCGTTATCGCAAGGAGTTTTGCAAGAATCTTTTACAGGAACAGTATCAATATAGGACTTCCTATAATTGAATGTGAAGAGGCTGCAGATGCTATCAAGGCAGGAGATGTAGTCAGTATTGATTTTGATAGTGGCATAATTACTGATGAAACAACCGGGAAGAGCTTCCAGGGACAGGCGTTTCCTCCTTTCATGCAGAAGATAATTGATTCTGAAGGCTTAATCAATTATATTAATGCTAAGGATTAATTTTGGGAGGATATTTATAAATGAACAGGTTGTTCTGCGTTATTCCCTGCTACAATGAGCAGGAAGTCTTGCCTGAGACGTCTAAGAGGCTCCAAGAGAAAATGGAAACTCTCATCAGGAAGGGTAAGATTTCAGAGGATAGCAGAGTCGTTTTTGTAAATGATGGATCCAAGGATAATACCTGGAAGATGATTCAAAGGTTGCACGAAGAGAATCCTCTTTTTCAGGGTATCAATTTATCCAAAAACATGGGACATCAGAATGCGCTTCTGGCTGGGCTTTTAACAGCAAAGGATGTTTGTGATGCAGCAATATCAATGGATGCTGATCTTCAGGATGACATTAATGCTATTGATGAAATGGTAGATAAATTTCTTGAGGGTGCGGATGTTGTATATGGTGTTCGCTCCAAGAGAGCTACAGATACTTTCTTTAAGAGGTTTACAGCAGAGAGCTACTATAAATTGGTTAATGCGCTAGGCGCCAAGACTGTTTATAATCACGCTGACTTCAGACTTATGAGTAGGCGCGCTCTTTTAGGACTTGCAGAGTTTGGGGAGGTTAATCTTTTCCTCAGGGGTATTGTACCGATGGTAGGCTACAATACAGAGATTGTCTATTATGAAAGGGCAGAGCGTTTTGCCGGAGAGAGTAAATATCCTCTCAAGAAGATGCTGAGCTTTGCGGTAGAGGGCATAACAAGCCTTAGTACCAAACCAATCAAGATGATAACAGGACTTGGTATATTCATATTCTTCGTGAGCATAGCGGTTCTGATATATAGTCTGGTGAGATATTTTACAGGCCATACCATTACAGGATGGACAACTACGGTGATCTCTGTATGGGCTATTGGCGGCCTTATGATGATTTCTCTTGGAGTTATCGGCGAGTACGTCGGTAAGATCTATCTTGAGACCAAGAACAGACCTAGATTTATAATTGAATCTTATATAGCTGATGAACAGGATGAGGCTGTATTTAAAGATAACGAGCACAGGTAATTACTTGTGCTCTTTATGTGCGTTTGCACAAAAAATATAAAGGTAGGAAAAATTAAAATGGCAAATGGACACGGAAAGAAACCGGAAGATTTTAAAAAGCAGATGGAGGAGAACTTTAAAGTTGCGCCATCTGAGTTTTCTCATGTTAAAAAAGTAATTGGAATTGTCAGTGGTAAAGGCGGTGTAGGAAAGAGCCTTGTAACAGGTCTTTCTGCCAGTGCTATGAACAAAAAGGGATATAAGACAGCTATTATGGATGCTGATATTACAGGCCCTTCAATACCTAAAATGTTTGGTATCGGTAAGGCAAATTATGCTGATGAAAATCAGCTTCTGATTCCTGCAAGTTCTGAGGGCGGTATTAAGATCATGTCTCTTAATATGCTCATGGAAAATGAAACAGATCCTGTAGTATGGAGAGGCCCTGTTATTGCAGGCATTGTTAAGCAGTTCTGGTCAGATGTTAACTGGGGAGATGTTGATTTTATGTTTGTAGATATGCCTCCGGGAACAGGTGATGTACCGCTTACAGTATTCCAGTCTCTGCCTGTTGATGGAATTATTGTAGTTTCTACACCACAGGAACTGGTTGAGATGATAGTAGAAAAGGCTATCAATATGGCTAATATGATGAATATACCTGTGCTTGGCGTAGTTGAGAACATGAGCTATATGAAGTGTCCTCACTGCGGCGAACCTATTAATATTTTTGGCGAGAGCGGAATAGAGAAATATGCTGCTTCCAAAGGTCTTGATATTCTTGGCAGAATCCCGCTTGATCCAGCTGTGGCAGGGCTTTGTGATGCCGGTAAGGCTGAAGATATTGAGAATGAGTATATGGACAGCCTTGTATATGTTCTTGAAGGCCTTCTTGAGGATAAAGAATAATACGTTTATATATTTTTGTTTGGGGGAACTTTTATGAAGATGAAGCCGGAGAAAAACCAAGTAACCTGGGGAATTACCATTTTTGTTTTGTGTGTATGCCTCATGCTGGCTTACTATGTAATCTTTGATGGTAAAACGATAGCCAAAAATCTTGGTAATATAGTTGATTCTTTATCAGGAATCATTATAGGAATTGTCCTTGCCTTTATCCTGATTCCGCTTATGGAAGGAATAGAACACCGCATTCTTATTCCTATTTATAAAAAGCGTGGAATTGATGTTTCCATGGCAATAAGCGCAGATAAGAAAAAGAGATCTCAGATGCGTAAGATTTCTATTCTTATAACGATGGCTATTTTTCTTTTTATGGCTTATAGCCTATTTAGGGTCATTATTCCTCAGCTTGTGAGCAGCATACGTGAAATCGCTAATAATCTGCCAATATATATCAAAAATGTTGATGATTATTCTAATTTGTTTTTGGCAAATAATCCTGAACTTCAGCAGATAATTGATTCACAGCTTGATAACTACTACGAGACTCTTAGCAGCTACCTGACCCAGAAACTCCTTCCGCTTCTTCCGGGAAACGTCAATACTATCGTGAGATATGCTTCCAGAAGCTTTATTTCAGGTATCAAGATTGTCTTTGACCTTGTAGTTGGCTTTATTGTTGCTATATACGTACTTAATTCCAAGGAACGTTTTACTACAAGAGGCAAAAAGATGGCTTACGCTGTCCTCAAAGAAGATGCTGCTAACGAACTGATAAGTGGCTTTAGATTTGTGAACTATACTTTTCAGGGCTTTATAGGCGGCAAACTTGTCGATTCTCTTATAATAGGAGTTATTTGTTACATAGGCTGCATGATTCTCAAGATACCATATCCTGTGCTGATTTCAGTTATTGTAGGAGTGACCAATATTATCCCATTTTTTGGTCCATATATCGGAGGCGGAATGGGAGCTCTTATCCTTGTGCTGATAAGCCCTGTGAAAGCATTGGTATTCCTTATTTTTGTAATTGTCCTGCAGCAGTTTGACGGCAATATCCTTGGACCTACTATCCTTGGAAACTCCACCGGACTATCTAGCTTTTGGGTTATTTTCGCAATTACTTTATTTGGCGGATTGTGGGGAGTTGTTGGATGGCTTGTCGGAGTTCCGATTTTTGCTATATTCTATGCGCTTGTTTCAAGAATTACAAATGTCCTTCTGACCAGGCGGGGACTCTCTGTTCAGACTAACGAATATACTGATCTGGCCTACATAGAAAATGGAGAGTACAAGCTTCTTAGTGACAAGAATAATACCAAGCACAATGCCAGAAAGAATACCTCTGCGTTTAAAAAGCTGTTTCATTTTGATCTTAATGTGAAGAAAAACAATAAGAAATCAAATGATACCAAGAAGTAAACTGCGATGTATTTCTTTAGCGTTTAACGGTTTGTTATTGAAAAATTGCTGCATATTTTTTGCTTGACGTAGATACATAAAGGTATATAATTAAAAAATATTAGTACATCAACGCATTAAAGTGTGACATCTTGGATGTATAATTCAAGAAAGTATGAATAAAAATCTGGATGATTCATATCCATGTTTTGGAAGGGGATTGGAAGATGAGTAAAAAGAATTTGGACTGGGCCAATATTGGTTTTAGCTACATGGTTGCAGACAAGCGCTATGTTTCTAATTACAAGGATGGTAAGTGGGATGATGGAACACTTACAGAGAATTCGATGATAACAATTAGTGAGGACGCGGGTGTTCTTCACTATGCGCAGGAATGCTTTGAAGGATTAAAGGCTTATGAAACAGAGGATGGCAGAATTGTTACATTCAGACCTGATCTCAATGCCAAGAGAATGGTTGATTCAGCCAACAGACTTGAGATGCCTCCTTTTCCTGAAGATAGATTTATCAAGGCTGTAGAGGAAGTTGTTGCTGCCAATAAGGATTGGGTTCCTCCATACGGAAGCGGTGCTACTCTTTATGTAAGACCAGTTATGTTTGCAACAGGCAATGTTATCGGTGTTAAGCCGGCTGATGAATATCAGTTCAGGATTTTTGTAACTCCTGTTGGACCTTACTTTAAAGGTGGCGCTAAGCCTATAGTAGTTAAGATATCTGATTTTGACAGAGCTGCTCCTCATGGAACAGGCAATATCAAAGCAGGTCTTAACTATGCGATGAGTCTTCATGCTATTGTTACTGCTCATGAAGAAGGCTTTGCTGAGAATGTATACCTTGATGCTGAGTCTCGTACATACATCGAAGAGACTGGCGGAGCAAATATCATATTTGTTACCAAGGACGGAGGGCTTGTTGTACCTCAGTCACACACAGATTCAATTCTTCCTTCTATTACCAGAAGATCGATCGTTTATGTTGCAAGAGAAATCCTTGGCATGAAGGTTGAGGAGAGACCAGTTAAACTTTCAGAAGTACCGGAATTTGTAGAAATGGGTCTCTGCGGAACTGCTGCTGTTATCAGCCCTGTAGGAAAGATAAATGATCACGGCAAGGAAATATGCTTTGCAAGTGGAATGGATGATATGGGACCTGTTATGAAGAAACTCTATGATACTCTTACAGGTATTCAGATGGGTACAGTTCCAGCACCTGAGGGATGGATACACGAAATCAAATAATCTGATCAAGATAATTGTTTAGAAGAGATAACAGACTGGAATTTACGTTTTATGTAAGTTTCGGTCTGTTTTTGTATTTGAACTAAATCGAAAATGAAACATCTGTTCACTATTTTGGGAAGTAATGTGTTAAAATAATTAGGAGTTTTGAAATAGTATTTAGTCGGGGGACTTTTTGATTTGATTGCTTACGTAAATGGAATTCTCGAGAATCTGGAAGAGGGCAATGCCGTTATCGATGTGAACGGAATTGGCTATAACGTTAATATTTCAGGATCCACAATGGATAGAATGCCCGGTATTGGAGAAATGGTCAAACTTTATACCTATACCAATGTCAAAGAGGACGCATTTACATTGTTCGGATTTCTATCCAGAGATGAACTTAATTTGTTTAAACTTCTGATAACAGTTAATGGTATTGGCCCCAAAGGAGGACTTGCCATTTTATCAGTAATGACACCGGATGACCTTAGGTTTGCCATTTTGGCAGGTGACAGTAAGTCTCTTTCCAAGGCACCGGGAATTGGCAAGAAGACTGCGGAGAGAATTACTCTTGAGCTTAGAGACAAGCTTAAACTTTCTGAGGATGAGCTTCTTGGAGGAACCAGTGCCAGTGCTGCTGACATTGGCTCAATGGATGGAGATAACAGTGCCAGAGATGAAGCTGTTGCTGCTCTGGTAGCTCTTGGCTATAATTCTTCAGATGCCATGAAGGCTGTCAGAAAGGTTCTTGCTTCTTCCAAGGAAGCTGGAGAAGATACTGAGATTCTTCTTAAACTAGCACTTAAGGAAATGTTCTAGTTACAGTCTTGCAGGAAGATATATGTTTATTAATGAAAAGCTTACAGGGTGATTTATACATGGAGAAAAGAAAGATAAATACAACCGCAAGAGGTATAGATACAGCGGCTAATCAGGAAGATGCCAGAATAGAGGGATCACTTCGTCCAAAGCGTCTGGATAATTATATAGGCCAAAAGAAAATAAAAGAGAGCCTCAAGATTTATATTGAGGCTGCCAAGAAGAGGGGAGACAGTCTTGATCATCTTCTCTTTTACGGCCCGCCGGGTCTTGGTAAGACAACTCTTGCAGGCATTATAGCTGCTGAAATGGGTGTTAATATCAAGATTACCAGCGGTCCGGCTATAGAGAAACCCGGAGATATGGCAGCTATCCTTAATAACCTTCAGGAAGGGGATGTCCTGTTTGTAGATGAGATACACCGGCTTAACAGGCAGGTTGAGGAAGTCCTTTATCCGGCAATGGAAGATTATGCTATTGATATCATGATTGGTAAGGGACCTACAGCCAGATCGATAAGGCTTGACCTTCCACATTTTACTCTGATTGGAGCAACAACCAGAGCAGGAATGCTCTCTGCACCTCTCCGCGACAGATTCGGCATGATCCACAGGATGGAATACTACGACATAGATGAATTATCGACAATTATCATGCAGTCAGCAGGCGTACTAGGAGTTGAAGTTGATGAAAAGGGCGCTGTTGAGATGGCAAGGCGCAGCCGTGGTACACCAAGACTTGCCAACAGAATTCTAAAAAGAGTCCGTGATTTTGCCCAGGTTAAATATGATGGCAGGATCACCGAAGACATTGCGATTACTGCCCTTGACCTTATGGATGTCGACAAAATGGGACTTGATCATACAGATAGAAACCTTTTGATGACAATGATTGGGAAGTTTGGCGGGGGGCCTGTCGGACTTGATACTCTTGCTGCTGCGATAGGAGAGGATTCGGGTACTATAGAAGATGTATATGAGCCTTACCTTATCAAGAACGGATTTCTCAACAGGACGCCCAGAGGCCGCGTGGTTACTGAGGAAGCATATCACCATTTGGGGCTTGAAATGCCTGCCCGCGCTGATATATAATATCTTTAATGCGTTGGTAATATAGGGATGAGTGCGCATATAAATGCACATTTTTTATTGTGAGGGGAGTACATATGGCGTCCAAGACAGATACAGAGGTAATAATCGGGGGAAAAGTTTTTACCTTAAGTGGATATGAGAGTGAGGAATACCTTCAGAAGGTAGCTTCATATATCAATAATAAGATTGCTGAGTATAACAAGATAGATGGGTTCAAGAGACAGCCGATTGATACTCAGAATGTTCTTTTACAGCTTAATATCGCTGATGACTATTTTAAGTCCAAGAAGCAGATAGAGCTTATGGAAGAGCAGCTCTCCGAGAAG
>JAEEGL017420947.1_pt1 | contig 12678 bp, 7 predicted proteins | sample 9134231 | NCBI WGS metagenome assembly JAEEGL01 (sample SAMN16246548, study PRJNA631951) | gut metagenome | biome: gut microbiome; feature: rumen; material: fiber-attached | host: Bos | place: Iran: Karaj | collected 2018-10
CGGCGACCTCCTCGCGCTGGTGCGCGACGTCGGCCGCCGCGGCATCAGCATCCAGCGCTACAAAGGCTTGGGCGAAATGAACCCCGAGCAGCTCTGGGAGACCACCCTCGAACCCACCAAGCGCATCCTCGTCCGCGTCACGATGGCCGACGCCGTCAAGGCCGACCAGATCTTCACCGTCCTGATGGGCGACGACGTCGAACCCCGCCGCGCCTTTATCGAGGAAAACGCCCTCAACGTGCGCAACCTGGACATCTGACGGCCGAGCGCCCCCTCCACCCCTCCCGCCTAGCCCTAGATACCTAGATATCTAGATATCTAGAAAACCTAGGCCCACCCCAAGAAAGGACCCCTCCCATGGAACTCACCGGCCTTGAAACCGAATTCCGCAACCAGCGCCTCGCCCACCTCGACGCCCTGAAAGCCGCGGGCCAGCGCCCCTACGGCCGCGCGTTCGAGCGCAGCGGCAGCCTCGCCGACATCCGCGCCGGCTACGAAGAAGGCAAGACCGTGCGCGCCGCCGGCCGCCTGGTGGCGATCCGCCTGATGGGCAAGAGCCTCTTCGCGCACCTGCAGGACGGCACCGACCGCTTCCAGATCTACGTCCAGCGCGACGCCGTGGGCGAAGACTCCTACAAAGCCTTCAAGCACACCGACCTCGGCGACTTTGTCGGCGTCGAAGGCACATATTTTTCCACCAAGACCGGCGAGCCCACCCTGCGCGTCGCCTCTTGGGAACTCCTCTCCAAGGCCCTCCTGCCGCTGCCCGGCAAGTGGCACGGCCTCCAGGACCAGGAACTCCGCTACCGCCAGCGCTACCTCGACCTCATCGCCAACCCCGACGTAAGAAAGGTCTTCGACGCGCGCAGCCGCACCCTCTCCTTCTGCCGCCGCTACCTGGAAGAGCGCGGATTCTTCGAAGTCGAGACGCCGATCCTGCAATCCATCGCCGGCGGCGCCACGGCCAACCCCTTCGTGACCCGCTACGAAGCGCTGGGCCAGGACGTCTACATGCGCATCGCCCCCGAACTCTACCTCAAAAAACTCCTCGTCGGCGGCTACGACAAAGTCTTCGAGCTGGGCAAGGACTTCCGCAACGAAGGCCTCGACCGCTCCCACAACCCCGAATTCACCGTCCTCGAAATCTACCAGGCCTACGGCGACTGCCGCACCATGATGGAACTCATCGAAGGCCTCGTCAGCGGCGCCGCGCAGGCCGTCCGCGGCACCATGAAACTTCCGCCCGCCTCCGAGGGCGCCGAATCCATCGACCTCACCCCGCCCTGGCGCGTCGTCCCCTACCGCGACCTCGTCAAGGAGCGCCTCGGCGCCGACTGGTTCGACCGCAGCGCCGACGACGTCCGCGCCTGGGGCCGCGCGCAGGGCCTCGACCTCCCCGACGGCACCACGCACGCCGACGTCACCCACGAAGCCTACGACAAACTCATCGAAAAGACCCTCATCCAGCCCACCTTCGTCACGCGCCTGCCGTACGAACTCGTCCCGCTCGCCAAGCGGTGCGAAGACGACCCCTCGCTGGTGGACGTCTACGAACTGGTCGTCAACGGCCGCGAACTCTGCCCCGGCTACACCGAACTCAACGACCCCATCGACCAGCGCGCCCGCCTGATGGAGCAGGCGGCCGGCGACGAATCCAAACTCGACGAAGACTTCCTCTGCGCCCTGGAGCACGGCATGCCCCCCGCGGGCGGCCTGGGCATCGGCATCGACCGCCTCGTCATGATCCTCACCGGCCAGGAAAGCATCCGCGACGTCCTCCTCTTCCCCCAGATGAAGACCATCGCCGCCGCCCCCGCCCAGCCCGCCGACGAACCCGCAAAGGAGTAAGCCCGCGTGCCGCCCACGGCCGGCCCCGGCGATTGGTCCGGCGGATGGCCCATTTGAGCGGGTTCAGGAATAGTGTGGCCGCCTCCATTGTGTTGCCACCTTTTCTTTCGCGGACGCGCATCCCTCCCCGTGGAGAGCGCAGCGGGAGGGTCGCGCTTCCGCGCGACCTTGTTGTTGGGCAACGCCTGTAAAGCGGCAGAAAACTTAACCCACTTTCAGGGCGCGCAATGAGGAGTTGCGAGTGCCGCGTTTGCGGTGCGCCCTGCGGGCGGTTTGGTGGGGCGAGCTCTCCGAGTGAGCCGCGCGTACGAGGGACGAGTTTGCGGTGGCGTTTGTCAGATTCAGTAGACAAGAGCGCCGGGGCGGAAGGAGAGCGGATGGAGGGAGGAAGAATGTCTCACGCAAAGTCCGCCAAGGCCGCAAAGGGGGCGGGAGGGATGCCAACATTGAAAACCATTAAAACCGCTTCGCGGACATGGAAAAGCGGGAGGGCCGCGGCTGTGCAGTCAGTGCGCGGGCGTCCCGCCTGCTTGCTTTCCACTCCCCGCCCGCAGGGCGCACCGCTTCGGAAACAAAAAGAACAAAAAGGACGACAAAACAAGCGGTCGATGCTTGCCGTCACGGAAACATTGATATGGGAAGCGAATCCGTGGCATAATCCCCCGCACGAAGGACGCCAAGCGCATGCTCCCGGAAGAAAAAGCCCGTGTCAAAATCGACAAGCAGCTGACGAGTGCCGGATGGGACATCGTCTCGCGGGAGGAGTACGTCCCGAAGAGCACGGTTGCCGTCAAGGAAGCCCTGATGCAGGGGAACACGGAGAGCGATTACCTGCTGTTCGTGGACGGCAAGGCCATCGCCGTCGTCGAAGCGAAGCGCGAAGAGAATCCGCTCGGCGAAAAAGTCCAGGGACAGGCCGAGGCCTACGCCCGCCATCCCCAAAACTGGTACGGGCTGTGGTTCCCGGACCAAATCCCGTTGGTGTACCTCGCCAACGGCCAAAAAATCTTCTTCAAGAACCTCCTGCAGCCGGATGGCGACTACGTGGAGCTGCCGGAAATGCACTCCCCCAAGAAGATGCTGCGGCTGATTGGCCGCTCGTCCGAGTTCGGAGCCCTTCCGCGTCTCGACCCGCGCGGCCTCCGCGACTGCCAGTACCGGGCGGAAACCGAGTTCGAGAACTCCCTGAAAGCGGGCCAGAAGAAGTGCCTCGCCGTGCTGGCGACCGGCTCCGGCAAGACCTACCTCGCCTGCCTCGCCGCCTACCGGCTCTTGAACTACACGCCCGTCCGGCGGATCCTGTTCCTCGCGGACCGCAACAACCTGGCGCGCCAGGCGGAAAGCGAATTCAGCGCCTTCAACCGCACCGAAGGCCGGCGCGAAATGAACTCGCTCTACGAAATCAAGCGCCTCAGGAAGGACAAGGACATCCAGGCGGACATCGTGGTTTCCACGATCCAGAAGCTCTTCGCCGTCCTGACGGGCGCCCCCGTCCCCGGCGACGAGGACGAAGACGCGGAGGACGAGAGGAACGCGGCGGACGGGGAAAAGGACGCCCGGGACCCCGTCCGGCTAGGCGACGACCTGAAACTGCCGCCGGACCACTTTCAGCTCATCATCGTCGACGAGTGCCACCGCTCGATCTACGGCAAGTGGCGCGCCGTCCTGGATTACTTCTCCGGCGCCCGCGTGCTGGGCCTGACCGCCACTCCCACCCCCGAAGCGTACGCCTTCTTCGACGCCAACGTCATCGAAAAATACACCTACGACGATTCCGTCGTGGACGGCGTCAACGTCCCCTCCCGCGTCTACCGGATCAAGACCCGGGTCACCGAGCACGGCGGCGCCCTCCGGGAAGGCACGGTGGTCGCGGAAACCTCGCGCCGCACGGGTGCGGAAACCTTCTGCGTGATGGAAGACCGCGTCGACTACCAGCCGGGCGCCCTCGACCGTTCCGTCGTCAACCCGGACCAGATCCGCAAGGTCCTGGAGGCCTACAAGAAAGCCGTCTACGACGAACTCTACCCCGACCGCGAAAAGAACTGGGCCTTCCTCCCGAAGACCCTCGTCTTCGCCAAGGACGACAACCACGCCACGCAGATTGCGCGAATCGCCCGGGAGGTGTTCGGCAAAGAATTCCCCGGCGGCGTCCCGCCGGAGCGCTTCGTGCAGAAAATCACCTACACCGCCGGGGATTCCAACGCCCTGATCCGCGATTTCAGGACCGAGAAGGACTTCCGCATCGCCGTCACCGTCACGCTGGTGGCGACCGGCACCGACGTCCGCCCCCTGGAAGTCGTGCTCTTCATGAAAGACGTCCAATCCGACGTCCTCTACACCCAGATGAAGGGCCGCGGCTGCCGCGTCATCGACGACGACCGCCTGCGCGAAGCGACCCCCAACGCCAACACCAAGGAGTGCTACTACATCGTCGACGCCGTCGGCGTGACCGAGCACGAGAAGTTCATGCCCAGGCCCTCCGCCGGCGACCCGGAGACCGCGGTGCCCACCCTCGAAGCCCTCCTGGAGCGCCTGGCCCACAACGAAGCCAGCGACGAAAACCTATGGCTCCTCCGCGACTACTGCTCCACGATCCACCGCCGCTACGAAAACAACCCCCTCTTCGGACGCCACCTCGATTCCTTCGTCGCCGCCTTCGGCTTCGCGCCCAAGACCATCGCCTTCCGGATCCAGGAAGCCTTCGACCGCGGCACCCTCCCCCCGTATCAAACCCCCTCCGACCCGAACACCGAGCGCATGGACCTGGTCGCCGGCCTGCTCGCCAGCGTCCCGTCCCGCCGCAAGCTCCTGGAGATGCAGCGCGGCTACGTCGTGCGCACCCGCGACGACCCCGACGAACTCATCTACGCGGGCTTCTCGAAAGAGGACGCCCGGACCTTCATCGCCAACTTCGAGCGCTACCTGGACGAAAACAAGGACGCCATCGAAGCCCTCCGCATCCTCTACAACTCCGGCGAAACCCCGGTCCCCCACGCCCTGCTCCTCGACCTCCGCGACCGCCTGCTGGCCGAAAACCGCCAGTACGCCGTCTACCCCCTCTGGAAGACCTACAAGATCCTCGACGAAACCGGCGACGTCGACGAACCCGACCTCAAGACCGACGTCAACGCCCTCACGAACCTCATCCCGATCGTCCGCTACGCCTTCGGCAAGACCCGCAAACTCGCCGGCCTGGCCAAAGGCTTCGCCCAGCGCTTCAACCTCTACTGCGGGCAGGCCCAGCGCCTCCTGACGGACGACCAGACCGACATCATGCGCCGCATCGCCGCCTACGTCGCCCACGACGGCGCCCTCTCCGTCGTGGAACTCAACGAAATCGACACCGACCTCTGGCGCCGCGGCGTCCTCGCCCTCTCCGCGCCCGTCCTCGACGAAGAAATGCAGTCGCTGGCAAGATTCCTCCTGAGAACGGCTTGACAAGGAGCACCCCATGGCACCGAACCGCAAAACCGAATCCGCCCTCCTGAAAAAAGTCTGGGACATCGCCAACGTCCTCGCCGCCGCGGGCGTCGGCTTCACCGACTACATCACCCAGCTCACCTACGTCCTCTTCCTCAAGATGGACGACGAAAAGGAAGCCATGGGCCTTCCCGGCCACCTCCCGGAGGGCTGCCGTTGGAAAGACCTCGCCGGCCTCTCCGGCACCGACCTCGTCGACAAATACGAAGAAATCCTCAAGGAACTCTCCCAGTGCGGCGGCCTCGTCGGCACCATCTTCACCAAGGCCTCCAACAAAATCTACCGCCCCGTCCTGCTCAAGAAAGTCGTCGACATGGTCGCCGAGGACAACTGGTACATGATGGAGGACGACTTCAAGGGCGCCATCTACGAAAAAATCCTCGAGAAGAACGGCCAGGACAAAAAGAGCGGCGCCGGCCAGTACTTCACCCCCCGCGCCCTCATCTCCGCCATCGTCGAGGTCGTCGACCCCAAGATCGCCGAGACCGTCGGCGACCCCTGCTGCGGCACCGGCGGCTTCCTCCTCGCCGCCTACGAACACATGCGCACCCAGAGCCGCGACGTCGAAAAACAGCGCTTCCTCAAGAACGACGCCCTCTTCGGTGCCGACAACACCGACCTCGTCGTCACCCTCGCCTCCATGAACCTCTACCTCCACGACATCGGCGTCGACAAAAGCCCCGTCGTCCACCGCGATTCCCTGGTCGACACCTCCGACCGCATGTTTCAGGTCGTCATGACCAATCCACCCTTCGGCACCCGCCCCCAGGGCAGCGTCGACGTATCCGCCAACCGCCCCGAATTCGTCAAGACCTCCGACAACCAGGTCAACTTCCTCCAGCACATCATGACCATCGTCAAGACCGGCGGCCGTGCCGGCGTCGTCCTCCCCGACAGCGTCCTCACCGACGGCGGCGCCACCGCCAAGGTCCGCGAAAAACTCCTCCGCGACTACAACCTCCACACCATCCTCCGCCTCCCCACCGGCATCTTCTACGCCGGCGGCGTCAAGACCAACGTCCTCTTTTTCCGGAAAGGCGAACCCACCCGCGACATCTGGGTCTACGACTACCGCACCGGCGTCAAACACACCCAGGTCACCAAGCCCCTGACCCGCGCCGATTTGCAGGACTTCGTCGACTGCTACCGCACCGGCCACATGGAAGACCGCCGCGAAACCTACGACCCCCAAACCAACCCCAACGGCCGCTGGCGCCGCTTCCCCGAGGCCGAAGTCAAGGCCCGCGGCGACCTCAACTTCAAGTGGCTCGACTTCACCGAAGAAGACGACCGCTCCGTCTCCGGCATCCTCGACGAAATGCTGCAGCAGGCCAACGGCATTACCGTCGCTGTCGCCCGCCTCAAGGACCTCCTCGGAGGAATCGGGCTGTGATCGACACCCAAGCCATACGAAGCAAAATCCTCGACCTCGCCTTGCGCGGCAAGCTGACCGCGCAGCTGCCCGAAGACGGCTCGGCGGAAGACCTCTACCGACAAATCCATGCGAAAAAATCCGCACTCATCAAAGAAGGCAAGATCAAGAAAGAAAAGCAGTTGCCGGAGATTGCTCCGGATGAGGTCCAGTTTGAGATTCCGAGTAGTTGGAAGTGGGTAAGGATGGGGTGCCTTTTGCGAGTCATCAGTGGCGTATCATATGAAAAAGCAGATGTTGCAGCCAGTGGAATGAGGATACTTCGTGGCGGTAATATCCAAAACATGGGTATCGTGCTAGATAGTTCAGATGTCTTTCTTCCTCGGGCCTACAGAGATGAAGATAAAATTGTCCAAAAGGGGGATGTGGTCATTGTTGCGTCAACAGGAAGTGAAACGGCAATAGGTAGAGCTGGATACGTTGATAAAGACTATGAAAGCACAATGATAGGTGCTTTTTTAAGAATATGCCGTCCGATAGATGCCAAAATTTCGATGTATCTTCGCACCATATTTATGGGGGATTATTATCGTCAACACATTAGGCACGAAATCAGGGGAATGAACATCAACAATGTGAAGGAAAAATATATAACACATTTTATTGTTCCCCTTCCTCCTCTCGCCGAGCAGCAGCGCATCGTTGAAAAAATTGAGCAGACATTTTCCATCCTCGACAACATCGACGCCCTCCAGTCTCAATACGCCGACAACCTCACCGTCCTGAAAACCAAACTGATTGATGCCGCCATCCAAGGCAAACTGACCGCCCAACTCCCAGAAGACGGCACCGCGGAAGACCTCTACCGCCAGATTCAGTCGCAAAAACAAACCCTCATCCAAGCGGGCAAGCTCAAGAAAGAAAAACCTCTGGCAATAATCACAGCAGATGAGATTCCATTTGAGATACCGAAAAACTGGAAGTGGGTGCGGCTGGCAAGCATATGTTCTATCATTAACGGCGATCGGGGGAAGAACTATCCTGCAAAATCCACGTTGAAACACGAGGGGATACCGTTTATCAGTGCCCTCAATCTGAATGGCGTGAGTGTAACGCAGGATGAACACCTGCTTTGTTTGGACAATCGTCAATACGAATTGTTGGGCAATGGAAAGCTCCAGAAAGATGATATTGTGATTTGCATAAGAGGTTCCCTTGGCAAACACGGGAGGTATCCGTTTGACAAAGGCGCAATTGCATCGTCATTGGTAATTTGCCGGTTGCCTTATTCCAAGGAGATCATGGGCGATTATGTGATGATTTGGCTTGATTCCTCTGCGTTTCCTGCCGAAATCAAACGCTATGACAGCGGAACGGCCCAGCCAAACTTGGCCGCCAACAGCCTTGAACAATTTCTCATTCCCCTTCCACCCCTCGCCGAGCAAAAGCGCATCGCTGCCAAACTGGAAGAACTTTTGCTACTGTGTATGCGAACGAGTTGTTCTGGAAGGATTTAATATGAGTCCGATTGCATCATATTATAGGGTGATAAGGTAAGCAGATGAATGAAGGGTGTTCAATATGACGGAAGAAAGTGAAAAGAGGATGGTTCTAATCAAGGGAATTCAAGGGGAAAGTGATGTGCCCGCTGACGTGGTTCGGAAGGAAATTTGTGATGCCTTGCGGGTCGAGAACTTGAATTTCCTATTAGGAGCGGGGTGTTCAAGTTTAAAAGTCGAGAAAGACCCAGGGGGGAAAGAAGAGGAGATAGGCATCCCCGCCATGAGGGATCTTTTTGATGGGTTTCTTCGAGAAAACAAGTCGTTTACAGTCGCCCATTCGCGTCAGGAGGTGCTAAAGTTATGTGGGCAAAGCCTCGAAAAGCTTCTTGAAATACTGGAAGCCTCATCTCAATTAAATCAATATCTGAAATTAGATACAAGATCTGACAAAAAAATTTCCCGAATCAAGCGATATCTTCGTGAACAAATAATAAAGGGGATGAAATGTCCAAAACTGCGCACTATATACAAAACGTTTTACGAGCGAATCTCGCAGCAAATGCGCAGAACGACACCAATCAACATCTTCACGACAAATTATGACATGTTGAGTGAGTTGGCCTTGGATGATTTACGATTCCCATATAATAACGGTTTCATGGGATTATCTCGCAGGCAGTTTGTTCCTGCAAGTTTTGATTATACATTTGTTGAAAACATGAATCTAAAACGCGAATCCTGGGAGCCTGTTTCTTCATATTTCAACTTGATTAAATTACATGGGTCAATATCTTGGAAAAAAGAAAACGATGAGTTGATTGAAGTACAAAAAGTGGATGGAGATTCTGATCGACAGATGATGATTTACCCGTCGCCGTTAAAAGATCGTTCCACGTTGATGACTCCTTATTCTGACTTGTTCCGTGTAATGGAAAACAGACTGGCGAGGAAAAACGCCGTATTAATTGCGATAGGATATAGTTTTGGTGATGATCATATAAATCGATTGATTTACAATGCGCTTGCCTCTACATCTTTTCGCTTAATAATTCTGAATTCTTCAGAAACTGTTAAAAAATTGGCGCGATTGGGAAACCCGCATATTACGGTTGCATATACGAGCACGGGGAAAAAACTTCACTATTTTGAAAACTTCGTCGAAGAATTGCTCCCTAAACCTCATCCGGAAGCAGAAGAGAGCAGATTGGTTCTCCAAAAATTTGGAGAATTACTTGAAGCCAGCAAAAAGGGGGAACTCTAATGGGCACACGGAGCGTTGGCAGGATTATTGCAATCAGGCGATCCATCATTGAGGCTGAACTGTATGCATCTGTCGGCTCTTATATAAACACAAATGACGGAACGCGGTTCGTGGGTGAGGTCGGAACCTATGTCTCCATATATGACGTTGAGAGAATAGTCATAGGAGAAATTGTTGGCATAGGAGACTATGCCGAGGACGTAAAGGATGGGGGGCTTAAAAAACCATCGGTTCGGAGAAGATTGGAGATTTCTCTTGTCGGCGAAATTGTTGGGAATGTGTTTACATTCGGAGTGTCTAGAATGCCGTTGATATACTCCGAAGTGAATCTCATTGCTGAAGAAGAACTACAGATAATGTTTTCACGCGGGACACCTCATGCAAAGGATATGGGGGATTTGACAATAGGACAGTCCGTGTATTTCTCGGATACGCCGATAACGGTTGATATTGATAAATTCTTTGGCTTCCATTTTGCTGTATTCGGAAATACAGGATCTGGAAAATCAAATACGATTGCAGGAATAGTTCAAAAAATTTTGGGTTGCAGGAATCAAGTGGCTCATAATGCAAGGATTGTAGTGTTTGATTCGAATGGAGAGTATGGCGCCGCTTTCAAGACTTTGGCGAATGATGAATTGTCGATAGGAACAAAATTTATATATGCCGATATAGATGGCGAAGAAACAGGTGACTGCGAGAAACTGCAAATTCCGGTTTGGGCGTTGGGGGTGGATGACTGGGCCATCTTATTGCGAGCATCAGAAAAGACGCAATTGCCCATAATTAAGCGCGCATTGGATTTGATGCCATATTATCTTTCCCGTGACAATGTCGGAAAGGATGTAAAAAATCACATATTGGCATCCGTAATCATTTCATTGTTGCTAAGTAGTGATACTACTGCCTCCAAGTCTGATAAGGTCATGAGTCTCATGACCTGTTTTTATACGGACGACATCTCACTTGATAAATCAATTTCTGGCATAGGAACATTACGTGCATGTCTTAGTGTAAACTATGGCAAGATGAATAATGTTGAAAAGATAATTGGATATCTACAAGAATTCTTGAAGCCAGACATACTCGCTTCGCATGAAAAAATTGAATGTCCCCCATATGATTTAAATGATTTTTACAAAGCCATTGAATTGGCATCCCTTTATGAAGGTAGTGTGAGAACCCAAAGGATTCAGGAGTATACAGCCACCTTGGTTACCCGCTTGGAAGCATTACGTGATAACGGGAAGGGACGGCTTCTTGCCAAAACGGCATTTTCGAATTTGAATGAATATGTCGATGATTTGATAGGGAAAAGTCAGCTTGTTAACATAGATATAAGTTCGCTTGATGACTCTGAGGGGGAAATGGTAGTAAAGGTAATATCAAAACTGTTACTAGATTACGTCAAATCTATCTCTCCACGCGCGACGAAACCAATTAATTTGATTGTTGAGGAGGCACATAGATATATCAAGAATGTGCGAGACTATGGCGCTGTTGGATATGACATTTTTGAGAAAATATCAAAAGAGGGGCGAAAGTTTGGATTGCTTCTCGGAATTTCATCACAAAGGCCGAGGGATTTGTCTGAAACGGTTGTGTCTCAATGTAGTAATTTTATCATACATAGGATTCAAAGTCCGGAAGACCTCAATTATATATCACGGATGGTGCCCTATATTGATAAGGCCGGAATTGACAGATTAACCTATTTGCAAACAGGACATGGTTTGGTTTTTGGTACCGCCGTAAAGATACCTTCGCTAACTATTTTCCCCCTTGCCAACCCACAGCCAGATAGCAAGAATGCACAAATCAAAAAAACATGGTATCGGAAGACTTAAGGAAACAGATTCCGCAAAAGTTCTTTTGCATTTGATGTTCTCTGTCCCACATTTTTTTCAGGTCACCGCGTGGGGGCTTCCTCCTGCTTGCCAGACGTGGCATTTCCGTCCGCAGGACGAATATCCCGTTTGCTATTTGTCTCTTTCGAAAGTGGGGCTTGCGGGAAGGAAGGGGGCAAGAAGAGGGCAAAAACAAAATAGGAATCGGCGTTCTCAAGGGATGGCATGAATTCATTTACAAGGTGATCGCATGACGTTGGACGAGTTGAAAGCGTTGGTGATGGCGGGCGAAGGGGAAGGCCTGGAGTTGAAAGAAACTACGGGGCAGCGTTCTGAAGCGTGCAAGGCGTTGTGCGCGTTTTTGAACAAGGACGGCGGATGCGTCGTGTTCGGTGCGACGGACAGCAGGAGATGAAAGGAGCAACGGAGATGAATGGCACTGCCTTTGTCGAGGACGTGAAGGGCATCATAGCGGAAGGCATGCGCAATGCGTACCGTTCCGTCCATGCGGCGGCCCTGGCCACGTATTGGAGGGTCGGGCGGCGGATCGTGGAGGAAGAGCAGTCGGGAGAAGCCAGGGCCCGGTATGGGCAGCGTCTGGTTGCAGGGCTTTCGGCCGAACTGCTTGCCGAATTCGGCGAAAGCTACTCGGAACGGAACCTCAGGAGCTACCGCCAGTTCTACCGGCTCTTCCCCGATTTCGAGATTTGGAACGCGCGCGTTCCAAATCTGACTTGGACGCATTTCAGGGAATTGCTGCCGGTCGCGAACGACGATGCCAGGTACTGGTACGTCCGGGAGGCCTCCCGCGAGAATTGGAGCGCCAAGCAGCTCGGACGGAATGTCGGCGCGCAGTATTACCAGCGGCTCCTGCAGTCGCCGAAGAAAGAGGCGGTCGTCGCCGAGATGCTCGAGAAAACCGCGGCGTTCACTCCGGCCGCCGAGGAATTCGTGAAGAACCCGGTCTGTGCGGAGTTCCTGAATCTTCCCGCCAACACGAATTACAACGAAAGCGAATTGGAACAGGCGATACTGACGCACATCGAGAACTTCGTCCGGGAACTGGGGAGGGGGTTCGCGTTTGTTTCGCGGCAACAGCACATCGCCACGGACTGCGGCGATTTCTTCATCGACCTGGTGTTCTACAACTACATCCTGAAATGTTTCTTCCTCATCGATCTCAAGACGTCCCGGCTCACGCACCAGGACGTCGGGCAAATGGACATGTACGTTCGGATGTACGACGACCTGAAGCGGACGGAAGGCGACAACCCCACAATCGGCCTGCTCCTGTGCGCCGACACGAGCCGCGACATCGCCCGGTATTCGGTCCTGCACGGCAGCAAGCAGCTGTTTGCCGCGAAATAC
>JAEEGL010049277.1_pt1 | contig 12677 bp, 6 predicted proteins | sample 9134231 | NCBI WGS metagenome assembly JAEEGL01 (sample SAMN16246548, study PRJNA631951) | gut metagenome | biome: gut microbiome; feature: rumen; material: fiber-attached | host: Bos | place: Iran: Karaj | collected 2018-10
TAAGATTATCTAAATTTTTAATTTTATTTTCTAAATTATTCATTTCTTCTTCTAATTTTTTTTTTGATTCTTCTGAATAATTAAATTTAGATAAATCAATTAAATTATGAAATTCATGATTTGGTTTACAATAAATACATAAATTTTTTTTACATTTTAAACAATAAGAACAAAATGTATTTGAATGAATTTTACATAAAGAATCATATCTTTCATAATTTGATATATTATGTTTCTCTTTATATGGATGATTTCCTATACATAAATTGCATACAAATGTATTACATTTAGAACAATAAAAAAAATCTCCTTTAATTTCTTTAATTGTTTTTCCACATTCAGCACATTTTTCTTTTGAAAGAGCAAATTTATTATATTTTAATATATAATCTTGTAAATTAATATTTCCTTTATGTCCATTTTCACATTCAAAATTAATTATAGATTTTCCTTCAATATAATTGAATTGAAGTGAACAAATTAAATTACAATCAGGACATCTTGGAATATCATCATCATTTAATTTATTTATTATTGGTGCAGCTTCATTTGGTGCATCTTTTATTTTTTCCATTTATAATTTTAATAAAAAAAAAAAGCAATTTTTTTTGAAATAATTAAAATTATTGATTAATTTATTTTTAATAGTTAGAATTTTTATATATTTTTTGTTTTTGTTTTTCTTTTAATTTCATTTAATAAAAATGTTAATTCATTTTCTTCAAATCTAATTAAATCACCATTTTCAGAAATAATATAAAATATGTTATTTTTCTCATAATATAAGAAATTATTTATTTTATCATTTCCTATTTTATATACTTTAATTATATCATTAAATAAACAATAATAAAAAACTTTATTATTAGATTTTATAGTAAAAATTATTTTACCATTATCAATACAGTAAAAATTTTGAATATATAAATCACAATTTTTTTGGATAATATTTATTCCATTAATTGAATAAATATCAAAATTAAATTTCATATTATTTTTATTAAATTTCAATATATAATACATATCATAATTAGATAATAAAATTTCATTGGCATATTCATTTTTACTTAATTTAATAATTGTTAATAATTCAAAATTATAATATTTCCTAATATAAATATTTCCATCTTCTGCCGAAGTAGCTAAAATATTATGTTTATTTATATAATTAATTGCACAAATCATTGTATCATTATGTGCAAATATATCTCTTTTTATTGTTAATTGTAAATTATTATTTATTTCCCATTCCATTATTCTTCCATTTAAATGTCCTGATATAAAATTGTTTTCATTTATTTTATATAATGTTGATATGAAAGATTCAATTTTTATTTTTTTAGGAAAATTTTTAAAATCTTTTTGTTTTTCGTTTAATGAATAAATTTTCAATGAATTATCATCATTTCTTCCTACAAAAAAATATTGACAATTTAAGATTTCAAACATAATAAATTTTGGATTTAATTTATATATATAAAATATATTTACTTTATTTATGGATTTTTCTTCTACTTTTTTTCTGAATAATTTAATACTACTAATATTAATTGAATTTATAAATTTAAATTTTTTGTTAAATTCCCAAATACTAATTGAATAATTTTTATTTAATTTTGAATTATCTCTTATAAGAAAATAAAATAATTCTTTTTCATTTTTCACAAACCAAAAATTAATAACTTCATTTTTACTAATATTAACATTTTTTTTAAAATTATTTATGATTAATAAATTATCAATAAGTGGATCAATAATTTTTTCTTTTTCATTTTCTTTATAAATATATTTAGTACTTTTATTAAAAATTTGTTCTGGCGTTTGTCCAAAATATAAACAATTAATTTTCCTCATTAAAATAGTATTTTTTTTTTTATTTTCATCTAAATCTTTATTATTAAAAATATCCATAAATTTATTATATTGTCCATAAGAATAAGGATTAAATGTATTATAATATTCAATTTTAGGTTTACTATCATATTGATTTATTCCAAAAATATTATCAATCCATTCATTTATTGTTTCTTTTATTTGTTGATCATTTATAAATAAATATTTCATATAATAAACATATTCAGCAGGAGAATTAAAAGAATATGGAATTTTAATATTATTTATTAATTCTTTATTCTTTCCAATGAAAATTCCAAAAAAATTATAATTCAAATTATAAAAATATTCAAATGAAACAAATAAATTTGGAATTAATTCTCTATTATCTTTTCCAATTAATAAAATATAAAGTAAATCATCAAATGAAATAAATTGTCTATTAGGATTATCAAATTGATTATTTTGTAATTTTATTTGACATTCAGTAAAAGGAGATAATCTTGATAAATATAATATTACATAACTACCATTTGAATAATGTAAATTATAATGATATTGAAAATCAGGAAACTCTTCTTTTGATTCAATAAACATTTTTTTTACTTTTTCTTTTTGATTTTCATCTTGTATTGATATTGGAAATACTAAATTTCTATATTTATAAATATAAATATTATCTTTTGGTATAAATTCTAATATAATCCATGGAATAATTGGATATTGAGATATATCATTATAAGTTCTTCCACCATATTTATTTACATATAATAAAAATTGAAATGTATCAATTTCACGTTCATACCATTTTGATTGAATTTTTGATTTTTTTAAATGCTCTATTGGATTTTCTATTATTAAAAAATTTAATTTATTTAATTCTTTTATATATTTTAAACTATCAATCAATTTATTTGCTTTTTCTATTTTAAAAAAATTGAAAAAGTAACTTTTACCATTTAAAAGAAAAAATTCTAAAGCTTGATACATAAAAAGAAATCTTCTCATAAATATTTCTTCAATTTCTTGATATTTAATTATGATTTGTTTTTCTCTTATTGTTAAATCTTTTTTACCAGTTGAAAATATATATTCTATATTATTGTCATATTCTTTAAAATCATTTTTTGATAAAAATATACAATATTGTTTTGTTATTTTTAAAGTTCCAAAAATTATGTCTTTATTGGTAATTAATTCACAATCATATATTAATATTATTTCATTTGGATAATAGAAATTATCTCCATAAAATAATAAACCATTATCATTAATTGGGAGATAATGGGAAATTAATGGCTTTAATTTTTTTAATTTTTCTATTTTAAAATATGGATGACCAATATGAAAAGTAGGTGATTCAAAAAATTTAGTATCATAAGTTAAAAAAATTTTTGGAATAAACAGATTAGAATTTGAAAAATTTTTTATTTTTGAAGGGAATTGAATATGAAATTCATTATTATAGATTTGTGAATTATTTAAATTTTCATATTTAATATAATTTTCATTAAATGATAAAAATAAAAAATAAAAGTATTTATCATTAAAATAAATATTATTAAAAAAAATAGAAAGATCAGTAAGAAGTAAATCTCTTTTTAAACAAATGATTGAATTATATATATTAATATCAAAAAAAGAAGTAATTTTATTATTTACATTTTCCAATTTTAAATTATTATTTTCTAATTTTAAATCTAATTCCTTAAATAATTCTTCATTTTCAGCTATAATATCATGAATATCAAATTTAATATCATTATTAGAAAATAATAATTTCATTAAATTTATATATTCAATTTTTATCTTTTCATGATTAAATTTTAATATTTGTTTTAAAATATTTTTATCATAAATTTCTTTATTCGCATATTTTAAAAATAGATAAATAATTTTTAAGCTATCTTCTATTTCATATAAATCTGGATATAATAAAGATATTAATAATTGATTTTTAATATTTTCATAATAATTATGTTTTTTTTTGTCTAAAATTGAGATTTGATTATAAAAAATTTGAAATAAATCATTATTTAAAAATCCCTTTTTATAATAGCATATCTATATTTAAAAAAAATTAAAATTTACAATGTTTAAAAGTTTAAATAAACTAAAATATAATTTATCAAAAATTCCTTTTTTTGTTTTGTCTTCAATTTCAGAATCTATTATTACATAATTAAAAAATATAATTATATTTTTTAATGAAATATAACTATAATTTATAATTTAATATAAGCTTACATTTCCTTTTCAAATTGTAATTCTTTAGAATTGAAAATTAAATTATAAAAATATTCAAAAACTAATGTTATAAAATTAATTCCTTCATTTATTAAAAACCATTCAATTAAATTATTATTTTTAAATATTATATAATCATTCATATTTTTATTTTTTTTTTTTATAAAAAAATTATTTATTTTCACTGAATCAATTCTTAATATAATTGAAGAATAAATATCCATTAATTCAGTATTATTAAATGTGATTGTATAAGGATTTTTTATTTTTATTCCATAATATTTATTTTGAATATCTTCAAAATCTGGAAATAATTGTTCATTAAATAAAAAATATAAATTTTTTAGATTATTTTGATTTACTTTTTCATTAATTATATAAATTGGTCCTAAAATTCCTTTAAAATTATTAAAATTTGCTTTTTCAATATTTTTTATTTTTTGATTCTTATATCCTAAAAATATTGAATATTTTTCTTTTTCTATTATATTTACATTCATTTTTACTTTATTTAATTGTTCTTTATGAAAATAAATATCTATTTTTGTTTGAAAAATTTTTGCTATATAAAATATTATGCAAACAAAATATTCCTTTTTGTTTTTAATTTCTATGTTTGAATTTAATTTAATTTTAGATTTTTCATTTTTTATATATAATATATTTTTTTCAAGGATAATTGAAAAAACTTCTTCATCATTTTTATTTGTTAATGAGAATAAAACTTGAATATTTGATATATCAAATGTTAAAAAAGAAAAATTTATAGCAAATTTATTTTTTAAAAAAATATTATCAAATTTTATTTGTGAATAAATATTTTTATTTCCAAGAAAAATTATTCCATTATTTATTTTAAAGTTAGAAGTATTATCATTATTTTCAATTTCATATATTTCATTAAAACTTTTAAATATATCATTTATGAAAAGAATGTCTAAATTCTTTGTTGTTGATTTTAATAATAACTTTTTTACTTCAAAAAATAAATATTTCATATGTTCAAAATTTAATTTAAAAGGAATAAATGATTTCAAATAAAAAGATATTTTAATTTTATTTTGCTCTGAAATTTTATTAAATTTCAATAATTTAAAAATTTTTGGATATTTTGAAAAAGAATAAAATAAATTATTATCATCTAATGATAAATAATAAAAAAATGAGAATATTTTTTCAATAAAAATATTATATTCATCTATATTTGAATAAAACTTTTCTATATCTAAACAATTATTTATAAAGATATCAATAAATTGAATAAAATTATTTGTATTTTTATAAAAAAAAAATTGAAGTTTAATAATAATTTCATAAAATCCAATTTTAATTAAATTATTCTTTAGAAAATAAATACATATAATTTGAAATAATTGGTCAAAAAATTTATTTGATAAAAAATATATATTTTTATATTCTTTAATATCAATAATATTATTAAAATTTTTATTATGAATAAAACTAAATAAAAATATTAAAAATTTTTCACAATTAATTTTTTCACTTTTAATTGTTTTATCAGAATTGATGATTTTACAAATATTTTTCAATTTTATTATTTTTTTACTAAATATTATATAATAAATTATCAAATCATTTTCAGTTAAAATTAAATTATTTAGTTCTAAATCATTATCTGAATATGGAACATAATTTTGCATAGATTGAATAGTATATTCATTTATAGATTTTATCGAATTAATATTATTTTTATCATTAAAAAAATCTTTTAATGTTATTTCATTCAAACTTCTTTTTCTTGAATTAGTTTTTATAATAATTTCACTTTTCATTTTAATGATTTATAATTTAATTAAAAAAATATATAATTTAATAAATTATAATAAATAACTTAAAGAAAATAATAATAAATGAGTTCAGATAATTCTAATAAAAACCTTCCTCCAGTTTTAGAAGATATCAATAGTGAAATGAAAAGTAGTAATATACAAAGTCCTAAAGACATTATGAATAGTCAAGAAAGTTTAAAGAAAATTACATATGATTTAAATAAAGAAAAAGAAGATAATAAAGAAAAAGAAGATAATAAAGAAAAAGAAGATAATAAAGAAAAAGATGAAAATAAAGAAAAAGATGAAAATAAAGAAAAAGATGAAAATAAAGAAAAATCAGATGAAAATTCAGTAGCAAAATCAAATAGTTTAGATATGGATTCAGTAAATATATTATTAAAAGAAATTGAAAATGAAAAAATAAATCATATAGAAAATATTAAACAATTAAAAAATAAACTTAATACACAAACTAAAAGTGTTCAAAATTTAAGATTAAAGAATTCAAAATTAAGAGCATCTCTTCAAGATTTAAATTATGAAATGGATAAAATTATAAAAAAAACAGGAAATAGATTAAAAATAAAAAGACCTATAAAAAGTCCTCAAAAAAGTTTAGAAGTAATAAATAATGAAATTAAAAATTCAAAAACATTAGCAAATATATTATTAAAAGATAATATTAGAATAAAAAAATTAATTGAATATCAAACTCAAATAACAACTACTGAATTGGATAATAAAATAAACGAAAAAAAAAATGAAAATGAGGAATTAAAAAAAGAAATAAAACAATTAAAAAATATTCATATTTCTCATTTAAAATGTCAATCAGAAAAATTAGAATTAAAAAGAAAAATTAAAGAAGTTGAATTAGAAATTTTAAGACAAAAAGATTCTTTAAATAAAATAAAAAATAATTTTGAAACTTTAGAAAATGTTAATCAAAAAAGTAATATTGCATTTACCCAATTTAAAGAAAATATAAAACAAAGAAAAATAATTGAAGAAAAAAAGAAATTAAAACCAATAAAAATAACATTTGAAAATTCAAAATTAAATGATGATTATATTAATAAATTAAAAGAAGATATTACTTCATTATCAAAAGAAGAAATTGAAATAATGGAAGAATATTATAAAGAAAATCAAAATAAATTTGAAGAATTTTTAAGAAAAGTTTTTTATATTGAAAAATATTTTTCTCATAGAAAAAATGAAGAACAAGAAATTGAAAAAGAAAATGATGATAATTATAATGAAAAAATTGAAGAATTAAATTCATTAGAAAATAATATAAAACAAAATGAAGATAAAATTCAAGTTTATGAAATTCAAGTTTCAGATTGTAAAAATTCAAAAATTGCACTTGAAAAAAAATTTGAAAGTATATCAAATTCAATTAAACAAATAAATAAAAAAATTAATATTAAAGAAAAAGAAAATGCAGAATTATTTATAGAATTAAATAATTTGTCAAATTTTTTAAAAGAAAAAAAATATGATCCTTCAAATAAAGCTGAAATGAATTCTATTTTAATGAAAGATGCTGCAACTAATTATGATTTTGAAAATGAGGCAGTTAATTTTCATGATAATCTGAAATGAAAATAATGAAAATAATAATATTAAGGTTTTTATATTATTAAAAATATTATAAATAATTTTTTAATTTATTTTTATTTATTGAGATAAAATTGATTGTTTAACAATATTAAATTTATATTTTCTTTTTTATTTTTTTATTATTAATTATTAATTTTAATTAGATTTATAATTGATTAATTTTTTTATATATGATTTAATTTATAATAATATTTTTAATTCATTTTATTTTATTATTTTACACATAAATATATTTAATGTAAAATTTGATTTTTATTGAAATAATATTTTATTAATAATTGTAAATTCTTTCTTAATTTTATTATAAATATAAACATTTATTTTTATTTTTAAAAAAATGGATAAAAAAAAAGAAATAATAAATAATTTAAATCCAGAAGAAACAACAGAAAAAACTAAAAATAATAACAACATTACCAAACATAAAAAAAACTATTTAAAAAACATATCAAAACTAAAAAACGAAAATGAATTTATATTAGGAAAAAAATTAGGTGAAGGAACATTTGGAACAGTTCGTTTAGGAACACATAAAATAACAGGAGAAAAAGTCGCAATAAAAATATTAGACAAAAAGAAAATATTAGAAGAAACAGATAAAACAAGATTAGAAAGAGAAATAAAAATAATGAAAATAATTCGTCATCCAAACATAGTACATTTATATAATGTAATTCAAACAAATCAATTTATATATTTAATAATGGAATATATAAGTGGAAAAGAATTATTTGATTACATAATAAAAAAAGGTAAATTAAAAGAAAAAGAAGCTTGTAAATTTTATCAACAAATAATAAGTGGAATAGAATATTTAAATAAATTAAAGATAGTACATCGAGATTTAAAACCAGAAAATTTATTATTAGATAGTAAAAAAAATATAAAATTAGTTGATTTTGGTTTAAGTAATAATTATTCAAATAATAATTTATTATTAACTGCATGTGGAAGTCCTTGTTACGCAGCACCAGAAATGATTAATGGAGAAAAATATAATGGATTATTAGTTGATATTTGGAGTTCTGGTATTGTTTTATATGCAATGATTTGTGGTTTTTTACCTTTTGAAGATAAGGATAATGATATTTTATATGATAAAATTTGTGAAGGAAAATTTAATGTTCCTAATTTTATTTCTGATTTAGGAAATGATTTTTTACATAGAATTTTAAATGTTGATCCTAATAAAAGATATAATTTAATTCAAATTAAAAATCATCCTTGGTTTAATTTAATTAATATGAAAAATAATATTTGGGAAGGATTAAATATTAATGAAATTATTATTCCTATTGATGATGATTTAATTGATAAAATGGAAGAGTTGAATTATAAAAAGGAAGAAGTTAAAAAATGTATTTTGAGTAATAGACATAATCATATTACGACTACTTATTATTTGTTATTAAATCAGAAAATTAAAAAAGGTTTGGAAAGTGTTTCTGATCTTAAATCTAAATCTTTTAAAAAATATATTAATGATCCTTGTAATTTATTATCTTCTTATGATTATGATTTAAATAAAATTATTAATGAAAGAGTTTATAATAATAAAAATTCTAAGGAATTTTTAACTGAAAAATTAGCTATGGATATTATAAATAAATATAGATCTGATAATAATAAAAAATTAATTCAAGTTTCTACTTGTGATAGTGTTGAACAAAATTCTAATGGATATTTTAATGAAAATAATGGATTAAATGGAAGTGAGAATTTAAAAAAAGGAAATTTTGATAAAAATTTTGGCGGTAAAAATAATAATAATTTAAATAATAAAAATAATGGAGAAAATATAATTAAAATTCCTAAAACACAAAAAACTAAACAAAAACAAGAAAATGAAATAAGGAAAAATATTGAATTTTTTACTGAAAGAAACGAAAATAAATATTTGAATAAAAATGATATTAATAATAATATTAATAATTATAATAATAATATAAATATAAATAAAGTAACAAATAAAAAAAAAGATATAAATCAAAAAACAAGAAATAATAATAATTTTAATAAATTTTCAAATTCAATAAGTTTACCAAAAGAAGATAAAAAAACTATTATTCCTAAAATTTCTTTAACATTAAGAAAAGATATTAATATCAATCAATTTTTAAATGAACAAAATCAATTTTCTACAAATGACAAAAAAAAAGAAAATAAAACAACAAAGAAAAAGTTCAATAACAGTGTCGATTTACAAAATCATTGTTATATAACTGAAAAAATAAATGAAATTCCTTCCATTGAAAAAAAAGTAGATATGAAATTAAAAAATAACCTTGGATTTGGAGAAAAAAAGGATAAAACATTGAATAAAAAAGTAAAAAAAGATTTATATTTAAATACTAAATCCTTTAATAATTCTAAAGAAAAAAAATTAAATATAAAGGAAAAAATACATTCACAAAATAAAACAAAATATTCTCCTAATTTAACATTACAAAATATTTCACTAAATGAAAATAATGGTAAATATAATGAGAGTGATAAATTAAATATAATTTTAACAAAAATTATAAATATTCAAAAGAGATATAATAATTTTAATAGAATGAAAAATAATAATAATAATAACAATAAAAAAAGGTTTTTTAATACTAGTTTAAGTTTTGAAAGAACTTTTGATGATTCACATCAAATAAGTGCTAGAAGAGAAACTTCAAATGATAAATCAGCTTCAATTATTGAAGAAAAAGAATCAAAATCTCAAAAAAAAATGAAAGATTTAAAATACTTATCAATTAAGTCAAAACATAAAAAATTTAATATAATGAAAAGTAAAGAAAAAGATAATGATAAAAACAAAATAAAAAGCACAGAAAAAAATGTAAGACTAAATACAAGTGCTAATTCAAATAAAAATTCAAATTTGAATTTTACAAAATATGTTATTAATTCTACAACAATAAATAATAATAAAAATCTTAATAGATCTTTAAATCATTATTTAAATGATGTTTCAATTCAATCAAATAGAGTTAATACAGATATTGATGAGTTTAAATTAATTAATACTTCTGAATTTAAAAGAAAAGAAAATTTACCTTTTGATTTAGGAACAATTTACTTTGATAAATTATCAATTTTAAAAAATAAAATTATAAAAGAAATAAAAAAACTTAAAATTCTTTATACAATTATAAAAAATAAAATTATATGTAGAAGAGATGATATACATTTTGAAATTAATATAATAAAATTAACTGATATTGAAAATGGATATATTTTAAAATTTATGAATAAAAATCTCACAAAAATCAATCTATTTAAAGAAACAATAAAAAATTTAATGGATCGAATAAATAATTTATAAAATTTAATTATCATAAAAGTTTATAAAAATTAATATTTATTCAATTTAAAAATATTTTTAAAATTAATTTAAAAATGATAGATATTAATAATGATAGAATAGAAAATATTAAATTATTTGAAAATATTGAAAAACAAGATACATTTTCAAAATATACAGATGAATTAAATAGAATATTTGGAGATAGATCTTTTGATAAATTTTATGATAATTTAATATCAAATAGAAGAATACATGATGATATTTTTTTTCAAATGTTTGAAAAAACTAATAAATTAAAAAGATATCATAATTTTGATATTAAAAGATATAAACATTTTATAACTGAATTAAAAAATGAAGAAATAAAAGAAGAAGAAAAAAGAAAAAATTTTAGAAATCAATTTAAATTTAGTAAAAGAGAAATTAAAGACTATTCCGTTAAATCATATGATTCAGATAAAAAATCCAATTCAAAAGAAAAAAAATTTAGTCCTATTGCAGATATAGGAAGATATAATCCAAATTATAATTCAATAAGAAAAAATGAACCAAAAATTTTTATAAGTAAAAATGGATTTATTCCTAATATAAGATTAAAAGATAATTTATCAAAAAGAAAAAAAAAATTTTACTCTTCTCCAAGTGAACCTAATATTATAAAAAATAATAATAATATTAATAATAATAAAAAAGAAAATAAAGTTTTAAATAAAGCACAAAGAAATAATAGTGAAATATTATTAACAACTCAAAATTCAAAATTTAAAAAGAGATTAATAAATAATAATAAATCAAATCATGCATTAAGATTTAGTAAATATATAAATAGAAAACCATTAATAAATGATTCAAATAATAATTATTCAGATTCAAATAATCATATAATAAATTCAAAATCACAAAATAATATAAAAGGTTTAATTGAATTTAATAAAATGTCTTCAAATTTAAAAATGAATTCTTATATTATAAATAATGAAGATTTTCCTCCTTTAGGTGCATATGAACCAAAATATGATTTTATAAGAACTAAATCTCCTGATTTTTTTATTAGTAAAAAACCAATTAAAGAAAAACAAATTAAATTGAAAAAAATATTATCTGAATATAATGTACCATTACAATATAAATTAATTACTAATTTAAATTTATAAAACTCTTAAATTATTCTTTATACTTTTAAAAATATATATTTATCTTAGCAATAAATCATTAATAAAGTTAAAAATAATCAATCATTTCTTCTTTTATATAAATTTGAATGAAATTGCTTTTTAATTCGCATTATTTTAACAATTAAAAAATAAACACAAATTTAGAATGTATAATTTTTTTGCACATATTCAAAACAAATATTTATAAAACAAACACATATATATAAAATAAATATATTACAAAATTTTTAAAGTATTCACAAAACAAATATTCACATACAAAAACAATCTAAAAGTTAAATTAATATTTTATATTTACATTTTATAATATCATTTTTTATTATTAATATTAATTCTATTAGACCTATTTTCATTACTAATATTTTAAAAAGAGGAAGAAGAAAATTTACTATTTGATTCATTTTCTTCATTTTCAATTTCTTCATCTTCTTCTTCCTCTTCAAAATTATTTTCTTTTTTTTTATCTTTTTGAATATGTGCTTTACTATATAAATAATAAAAACAAAAATTATTTGCAACAAATTCATATAAAATCCCATTTCTTTTTCCATCATGAGTTTTTACTTCATTAATATCTCTCTTAAATCTATCACTTTTAATATAAGTTTCATAAAGATTATAAAAATCAGTATTTAAAATTTCTTTTAAAATATCAATTTTATCTTCATTACATAATTTTTTAGAAATAATTTCTTTTAAAGA
>JAEEGL012747676.1_pt1 | contig 12677 bp, 5 predicted proteins | sample 9134231 | NCBI WGS metagenome assembly JAEEGL01 (sample SAMN16246548, study PRJNA631951) | gut metagenome | biome: gut microbiome; feature: rumen; material: fiber-attached | host: Bos | place: Iran: Karaj | collected 2018-10
ACTCCGGCAGTGAATCCATCAATACCTATAAGTATAACAAAGCAGGCGACCTTATTAGTGAAACATATACTTCTGAAGGATATTCAGATACAACAAATTATACTTACGATGATTTAGGTTATCTTGTAGAAATGTAATCTATGATCCGCTATTCTGCAAACAGGGTAGCGGATTTTTTTATTTGTGTATTGAAGTAAATCGTGTTTTTTGATATAATTTGGCTATGAAATTTTAAGCTCTGAGTGAATAAATGATAGGGGCATATAAAATATTGGGATTGATAAGGAGGCAAATGATGCATATTACATTAACCGGTAATTTGGGAAGCGGAAAGTCGACCATCGCAAAGATAATGGCTGAAAAGTATGGGTATGAGATATATTCTACAGGCAAGATCCAGAGGGAGCTGGCAGAGGAAAGAGGACTTACTGTTCTGGAGATGAACAAGCTTATGCAGCAGGATCACTCCTTTGACAACATCATAGATGAAAAGGTTACCCAGCTGTCAAAGGAGAGCAAGAAGGATCTGTTCTTTGATTCGAGACTTGCGTGGCATTTCGCAGAAAATGCTTTTAAGGTATTCCTTACCGTCAGCATAGATGAGGCGGCCCGCCGTGTGTACAATGATGATAAGCGTGGTGATGTAGAGAAGTACAGCTCACAGGAGGAGGCCAAGGCAAATCTTATTGAGAGAGCTCATACAGAGGATGTAAGATATAAGGAAATCTATGGTCTTGATTATTTCAACCTGAACAACTATGACCTCGTGCTGGATTCTACCTTTACCAAGCCGGAGCTTTTAGCAGAGATACTTGTGAGCGAGAAGAGAAGATACGAGGAGACACTCAGTGCTAAAGGACTTTCAAACTTTGATAAAAACAAGACTGATGATCCTGACTTAAAGAAGATGTTTTTGCCAAGGATACTCCTGGCTCCAGCCAGACTCCTTGGAGCATCATCGGGCAACACCAGAGATAACGATGAGATATTTGATTCAACCATAGTTGTTAAACGTGGTGACGCAGATATCGAAGTTGTATCAGGTCTTGACCAGATAGATAAGGCTGCAAGGGAAGGCTATGAATTTATATCCGTAGGATATGCAGGTTGATATTGATAAATAGGAGAAAAGAGTATGGGAACAAAAACTTTTGGCAGAATGCGAGCATTTAGAAAAATGGTTGGCATGATACTATGTATGGTAATGATAGTTGGCATTATGCCGTTTGCATCTTTAAAAGCAGAGCTAACAGTAACAGAACCGGTGGATGATACATTATATGTCGGTGATGTAGACGGTGATGGTAGCGTTACTCCAAAGGATGTCACAAAGATGAGACGTTTTCTGGCCGGAGGCTGGAATGTGGATGTTGCAACTGAAGATGGAGATGTTGACGGAGATGGTGCGATTACCCCTAAAGATGTTACAAAACTTAGAAGATATCTAGCCGGTGGTTGGGGAGTTGGATTACCTATAAAGGAAGAACCGATACCTACTATGCCTCCTATAGATGAATTTATGAACAAGGATACTGAGATTCCATTAGAGAATGGAGAATGGACTATCCTTGATTTAAGTTCGATTTATGATTGGTTTTATGATGCTTATGGAACTCGGTATAGAAATGTATACCAAATAGCAAAAACAGACGAAAATGGATTAGTTAGCGAAAAAATTTATATTATATGTGATGATTTGCTGAACTATACCTATTCTTCCTGCGTTGACATGATTGAGAGAGATGCTTTTGGCAGAATAGTATCCGAAAGATTTATAAATATGAGCAACATCTCAGAAAGAGATTTTTACATCCCGCAAGAAGAGATGGATTCCAAGACTATTGCCTGGACGTTTTATAATTATGATGAAGAAGGGAATTTAATAAAGCGTGTTCATACCGATGAAACGCATTGCTATATATGGAGTGAAAATTATGAGTATGATAATGGGGGAAAAGTAGTTAGGAAGACAAGGGATGAACTTGGTAAAGATACAATTACGGGTTCATACATTTATGATGCAAATGGGAATTTGATAAAGGAAGAAGAAAGAAACGACGAGATTCTTTCGACTGTGTTCTATTATGACAATAATGGAAATATTAATAAGGCAATAACGGTTTCAAATGAGGTTGATTTTACTATTTCGGAGGATGGAACTAAAGTAACAGTTTCTAATATGTACAGAAACGGGTACGGATCACAGGAATATAATGAAACATATTACTTGACATTGAAAAACGGTCAGCTTACAGTTGATAGTTATGATGAATATGGAACATTAAATACAATATACTCTGCCGAGTATAATAATGTAGGACAGTTAGTTTGTGAGAGTAAGTATCGTCCTTATTCGAATAAAGATTATAATCGGACAACAAACAACGTTTATAGGGAGCATGATAGCAATGGAAATTTGACAAAAATGGTTTTCCTCAAAGATGAACAAAGTCATTCAAATGGTGAAGATCACGTTTATTCAACAGCTAGAACATTTGAAAAAGAAGGTCAGATTTTAGTTGAAAAGAACTATTATAGAAATGAATTAGATGGTGAATGCTATTATACATTTGATAGTAATGGACTTATTATTGAAGAAAATGATAATGGACGTTACAGATATGTCTATGAATATGATGCGCAAGGGAAAAAAATAAAAGAATATTGTTTTGACGGAGATAACGAAATTCCTCGAGAGACCTATGATTTAACTTATGATTCGCTTGGACGAGTAACCAAGGATGAATGGTATAGTTATGAATATGATGCCGATGGATATGGAAAAAAAGAACAGAAACATGATAAAACTGAAATGACAAATTATCCTGATGGAAGTATATCCTCTGAAGTAGAAACCTATGATAATGAGACTAAATATACGTACTATTATGATCCTGATGGTGCAATCACTAAGATATCATTGGCTACAAGGGAAGGCGATGAAATCATTTATGAAAGAGAGTGCGATAGTGAAGGAAAAGTATTGAAGCAACCTATAAAGAAGGATGTATTAAGTAGTTGGGGATATGTCTATTATTTCCCTGAAGTTGAACTTGTTGATGCTGATGATCAAATTTTGAAAAGATCAAAATGGGATGGAAGCTGGTTTGAATATGAGTATGATTCTGAAAAAAGGGTAATAAAAGAAGTTAATAGATCTGGCAGCTGTGAGTATGAATATATGACAGGTATCAACGGAGCTGAGGTAAAGTCGGTCAATTATAATAATGAAGGGAAAAAAACAGGTGAAAAGTATTGCTGGTATAACGAGGATGGAAAGTTAACGACAAGGAAAACATATTTTTATTCTACGGATTATGAATTAAATCCATTATATGAGGAATGGGATATTTACACTTATGATGATGAAAGAATAATTCAATATAAATGGCTGAGTACAAGAGATAATGGTAGTTCAGGCGGATATACATATTCTTTGGATGAGTATGGATTCTTGGTTAGTTATAGTATCCCGGGTATAGATGGGTTTAAGATAACAGCTGAGCGAGTCCCTGACGAAACGTTTAGAAATTATATTTTGAATTATGATACTGATGGAAATAAATTCCTTACCTATGATGAGATTAAGGATGTGACTTATTTGGATTGTTCCAATATGGGGATTAAAGATCTGACCGGTATAAAATTTCTTACTGAGTTAAAGAGCATAAATTGTTGTGGAAATCCAATCAAGGTAGTTGATGTAAGTTATAATATTAATGCTGATATTGATGTGACATGCGATAGCGGGGTAACAGTTATAAATGCTGTTTCTATTGATGAAAAGAATTTCCCTGATACCGCATTTAGGAATATGATCTTAAAAAGGTATGATAAGGACGATAATGGGTACCTTCAGGAAAATGAATTGAGTGTAGAAAGAGTTAGTCTTTCAAGTACCAGTTGGGATGATGATGAGATTTCCTATGGTTCTATAGAAGGAATAAACTGTTTTTGGAACATGAATGAATTAGTAGGAAGCGAGTGTTCTGCAAAGAAATTAGATCTCGGTGGTTGTTATAATCTTGAAAAAATTGATTTTAGTGAATGTTACTTTAACGAAATAAATTTGAGCGACTGTATAAATCTCAAAGATATTGTTTTGGATGACTTTGGGAACTACAATACCCTTGATATATCAAATTGTGTAAATTTAAAAAGTATTTACATGTTAGATGGAAGTATTAGTAGTTTAGATATATCAAAATGTGTAAATCTTGAAAAATTATACATAGCTTATACGGGAATAAAGACGGTCGATGTAAGCAACAATCCTATGCTAAAAGAGAATACTGTTATTTATGAAGACGAAGATGATTAGTAATTTCACGGATGATCAAACTCGTAGGAGGTTTTTGAAATGAAAAACAACAATAGACAGAAGATATTAATGGTTTTGATACTATGTATATCCATAATTTTGGGCTTATTACCGGGTTTTTCTGTGGCTGCAAAGGCGGCAGAGACGGAACTTGATACTGCCGGAGATGTGGATGGAGACGGTAGTGTAACACCAAAGGATGTTACTATGCTCAGACGATATCTGGCCGGTGGCTGGGGTGTTAATGTTGACGAAGAGGACGCAGATGTAGATGGAGACGGCAAAGTAACACCAAAGGATGTTACTATGCTCAGGAGATATCTGGCCGGTGGCTGGAATGTTACATTGTCTGGGAAAGATGTAGATGAGCGTAAAGGCTGGTTTAAAGCTGGCTATGGATCTGTGACATATGTTATAAATGAATATGATGAACAAGGAAATATTATAAAGGCATATAATTATCGCTTAGGGTCTGATTCCGGGCGAGATGATTATGTTTATGATGCCCATGGCCACTCATATACGGTCAGAGATGGACGATTCAATAATTATTTATATGATGAGAATGATATATATATTGGATGGTATGAAGGCTTCCTGGATAAAAAGCTTTGTGGTTTCAACTGGGAGAAGACCGAAACAAGTGGAAATATTACATTGAGAACAGGATCATATTTCCTTCGAGATGGCAGTATAGATTGGACAGAGGTGGATGAGTATGATAATACTTATATCACAAAAGATGATCCATTTGGCAGACTGTTAAAATCAACTACTACATATGGTGACGGAAGGATCAACTATAGTGAATCCAAGTATGGTTCTGATGGAAAGCTTTCTGAAAGAGTATCTTATGATGAAGACGGAAATATCACAGGGGTAAGAGAGTACACATATAGCGCTGATGGAAAGACAGAAACTCAGACATATAAGGATAAAGAGGGTAACGTTGCTGAAGAGTATATTTATGAATATGATGAAAATGGTAATACATTAAGATATTCATATACGTCGAAAAATAATAGTTATTCACATGAATATGAATACTACGCTAATGGTAAGACAAAGAAAAGCATAGAAAAAGATGCAAAGGGTGAAGTATCATCAGTAACAGAGTATGATGATAAAGAAAGGCAGGTTAGAGTTAATAGTAGTGCTTATACTGATTATGATTATGAATATGATGATAAAACAGGTAAAGCTTCTATTACAACAGTAGATCATTATAATAATGATTGGAAAACCGAAACGGAATATTCCTTTAATGAGAAAAGACACAAAATGCAGGCCAAGCATTTTGATGAAAAGGGGAATGTATCCTATTATGAGATCGGTGAGTATGATGAAAACGCTAAACTTATAAAATTAACTAAGCTTGACCCGGACAGAAACATTATATCTACGAGCGAATACACATATAATACTGTAGGACAGATTATCGAGCAGATAAATAAGGATGAGGATGCTCAGGAGGATTATTATTATTTTATCAGTTCTATAGAGTATAAATATAATGAGTATGGTCAGCAATTGGAAATAATTAGTTACAGTTTATCGGGAGACATAAGAAAGAGCCAAAAGTACGAGTACTATGATAATGGCAGGATAAAAAAGAGCGTAAACAAGTATTCATGGGGCTATTCATATTACGAGTATGATGAAAATGGATGGTTTATCGAAAGTGGAGATATGGACAATGATGGTAATAAGACCAGTTATACGAAATATGTTCATGATGAAAAGGGAAATACTATAAAGACAATAAAATATAATGATGGCATAATAACAGAAACCGTTCAGGAGGATGGAAAATCAACAGAGTCCGTTGAAACAGATACAGATGGAAATGTGGTCTCAAGGACAAAATATGAATACAATGAAGACGGGAAGATAACCAAAGAAACTAAAACGGATAAGGATGGAGCAATTATTTCTACGGCTGATTATACCTATGACTCTAATGGAAATGAGACCGGATATGTGTGCGAATATGCGGATGGATCAAAGGATACCCAAGAACATAGTTATTATGCTAATGGCAATACAGAATATTATAGATCGGTTTCTCGTGATGGCACAAATGAGGAAGGTTACTATTACGAAAATGGCAACAATAAACTTAGAGTGTATAACTATTCAGATGGGAGCAGTAGAAGACATGAATATTATGAAAATGGATATTCTAAGTTAGAAATTTATATAGGTGAGGATGGCAGCAAGCAACAGTCTGAATATAATGAAGATGGTAATGAAACATTGTATGTGGCTAATGATAAGGAAGGAAGTGAAAAAGAAAGACGCGAAACAAAATACAATGATGATGGAAAAGAGATATCATATTTTAGGTATGTTGAAGGAAAACTAGATTATAGTAAAACGAACGAATATCATGAGAATGGTAAATTGGCCGAATCGGTAACTGCATATAACTCTGGAGAAAAGTATGTTTATAAATATAATGACAAGGAACAACAGATTTCCTATGTTGCTTATGATAAGGATGGTAAGGAAACTTATTCAAGTGCTTATACATATGATGAAAACAATAAGCAAAAAAGTTATATTTATAAGCAGTCTGATGGCAGTAGTACAGAACACTACTATAAGGACGGCAACACAATAAAAATAATATGTAAAAATGCTGATGGCAATATATATGCAGTATATAGTGATTATACTTATGATGCAAAAAACAGGGCAACCGGATATAAACAGACAAGGTATAATCCTAATACGGGTGAAGCTGAATCTGTAACCACATATTTTAAAGAGTATTATGATAGTGGTAATGTTAAAACAGAGAAAGAAGTATTGCTGGATGGTACAAGTGAAGTATATACATATTTGGATGATTATAGAGAAATATGTTCATCTGCAATATATTATGATTCCCAGAATAATATGACATCGTCATATGTTTACGAATATGATGAAAAAGGTAAGAAAATTGGTGAAAAACACACCCTTTCTGATGGAAATGTAGAAAACATAGCGTATGAATATGATGCCGATGGATGGCAGATAAAAGAAACACATACTTATTCTGATGTCAGAGAAAAAGATGATAGAGTAGATTATATTGAATGGGTACGTGATGGCGGTAATTCTACATCTTCAAGGAAAGTTTACAAAAACGGTAATATTGATGAGTTTTATTATGGTGTTAAAAAAGTGAAGATAGTTGGAATAGATTATTCAATATATCCATATTTCTCGGGACAAGCTGGAGGATATTATAGCAGCTATCTTAATGATACAGAATTTGGAAAGAATGATCTGACTCAGGCGGATGGAGATGTTAAATATCTGAAACTGGAAATTAATTATGATGAGGATGGATACGTTGGAAGTGCTATTTATATTTTGGATAAAGACAAAAATGAGAAATTGTATGTGACCATAACTCATGATTTTAATGATGGTGGCATGATTAATAGAACGGTATGGAAATATACTGATGGAAGAACTAAAAGGTGGACTTGGAGTGAAGCCGGCGATGAATATTATGAATATAGAGCTGCAGATGGAACGTTACTGGATGAATGTATTATAAATCCTTAATCTCTTTCAAATGACCTTAAAAACCCGATAAAAAATTCCTGGAGCGTATAGCTTCAGGAATTTTTTTGACTAATCTATATATGTGAAACTGTTACCGGCGATATCTGTAAGACCGAATGCCTTATCGGTTTTTACCGTGCTTACAGCGGGAGAGAGCTGGGCGTCAGGTGATATCCAAAGCTCACTTTTTGTTCCGGGATTATAGAAGATATTATTGCTGATCTCCCCTTTGGCATCGGATAGGACAGTAACTGATTTGCCTTCAGATTCGTTTTGGCAGTTATAAGCGAATATGTTTTCAGATAGGTAAATATATCCGCCGTTTATATGAACCGCATTACCGAGATTGTTTCTTATGCTGCATCCTTTTAGATTAACAGTGGAATTTTGTTGAGCGGAAACAGCATGTTGAGTAACGCCTGTAATAGTGCTATCATTGTTTGTGAACTCGGAGTTCATGATAGTGATGCCGTTTAATCCTGAATCGGTAATGGTATTATTGCTGCCGCCTGTTACTGTACTTCCGTCGTAAATACCAAAACCTGATTTGGTTGTGGCGTTAACAGTATTGGAACTAATAGTAACATTCTTGCAGCCTTCACGTAGAGCAATGCCATTCTCAAATTTGGTCGAGGTAATACCCGAGATAACATTTCCTGTGATAGTAGCATTGCTAGAATCCAGGAGCTTTATGGCATCCTCGGCAAATTTCGTATCTTCGCTTGAGTATGTATTTGAAAAGCGATCAAGAGTATTCTCGGAGATTTTTGCCGAATCCACATAACGCAGATAAACACCGGAGGAACCGCATCTGATGATATTATCACGGATGGCTGCATTTTTTATAGGATAAACATCAGAACCATAAATGAAGATACCGATCGAGTTACCATAATCTTTATCGGTTTGAGAGACTTCTTCTGAAAGTTTAATAGTATTACCGGTAAGGATTATCTTAAAATCACCGCCTGATACAGACATGGCTTTGATGCCATTATTTCTTGATACTTTGGTGTTCTTTTCTGTGGAATCGGTTTTAAGCTGTATGCCGCAACCTACATTAGTCATCGTGTTATTCTTTACGGTAAGATTTATATAATTATATCCATAGATACCTGCTTTGGGTATATCTTTGAAAGTGTTTCCGGTAATCTTTATATTTTTGTGATAAATACCTTCAACCATGATATGAGAACCTATACCTCGTGAATAATCATGGATGTTGCAACCTGTTATGGTTATTTTCTGACAGGGAGTATCATCGAATGGTTCTCCATAAGTGAGTAGTGTGGAATCGTGGCAGACATCAAGCTGTATAGCTTCTTTCTGAGTTTTATCGTCCGATGCCTTAAATCCATAAAACTCACAGTTCTTGACGGTGCAATCCTTTACACCCCCAAGCTCTAACAGATGGGTACCATAACTGTTACACATCGTAACATTAAGTATCTTAAGCTTATTGGTATGAGCAAACATAAATACCGAACCGCTGGTCTTACTGTTATAAAGGATATATTCAGCATCCCATACGCCACCCTCAACGGTTATGCGGGCATTGTCGGCATATTTCCCCTTCTTGCCCTGTTTTGCATGGAGCATGTGTAAGATGGGATCCTTTGCATTTTTGCTTTTCTTGATATATGTTTTCTTGTCAAGCTTCAAATATGTATTTGAGCCTATGACCAAGGTCTTACTTATATAATAGGTGCCTGCAGGGACTTTTACCAGTGCCTGCTTCTTTTTTGTACCTGCCTTGGCAGCAGCATCAAGTGCAGCTTGGATTTCTTTTGTTGCATCCTGCCCGTCCGTCAACTTAACCTCTATGGTTTTGGCATAGGATGCTGCAAATACCTTGTTAAATTTTGTGGAGATAAATATAGTGAGCATGATAATAAAGGAAAAAAAGGCAACTTTCAGTATACGAAAACGGCTGCGATGATTAGACTTATCCATTTCTGCCTCCTTGAGTGTTTTTTATATTTATTCTAACATATTTTTCTATATATTCAAGGTAAAAAGGTGAATTTAACAAAATTAATATCATTTAGGTATAAATTTTTATAAAGAGTATTGTTTTTTTGAATGTATTCATATAAAATGATATCATGGTTTGTATAGGGCGCTTTAGATAGGAAAAGGTATTTCTTATGGATGATAATAATAGAAATATAAATGAAATAACTGAAGACGGATTTGAAATAATAGCTGCATCAGAAAATGAAATAGATGAGTCGGATGATGATATGTTTTACTCAGGCTACCAACGTCAACGAAATATGGCAGAGAGGATCGCTTTAGCTCAGGAGGAGGTCAAAAAGGATCAGTTTGCTTCAGCTCCGGAAATAAAAAAGACCGAAGACGAAGAAATGCCTGAACAGACTCGTACGCCTGAAGAAATCTTTAACGAAAGCTATGCAATATTGGGTGAAATCGGATCCGGTGAGGGAACAGCATATAAGGCTTTAGATCGAAGGACTGCCAGACAGGTAGTGATCAAAAAGGTTCATCTGCAGATTCAGAATTTAAAAGAAATTAAGCCTCTGGTTGAGAAATTAAAAAGACTCGATCATCCTTCACTTCCTAAAGTGATAGATTATGTAATGTATAACGGATATGTATACTCGGTTATGGAGTATATTGAGGGACGGTCTGTATTCCGTTCGATGGCAGATGGAACAAGGTATCCGGAGAAGCAGGTTAAAAATTGGGCTATACAGATAGCGGAGGCATTAAAATACCTGCATAATTCATCGCCCAGAGTTATTCATGGTGATATCAAACCGTCGAATATTATAATATCATCAAATAATAGGGTATTTCTTGTGGATTTCAATATAGGTATCCAGGAGGAAAGTGGAGCGCATTCCATAGGCTATTCTGACGGATATGCTCCACCTGAACAGTATGATTTTATCTCGGCTAATCAGTACTCCGCTTCAGGAAGATATGATGACAGGTATGCAAAGACTATTACTACAAATCCGGACGGAATCTATACCTGTCAAGATGGCTTTACGTACGATGCTTCATCCAGGGCATATGCTGTTATAGATGAAAGGTCTGATATTTATTCATTTGGAGCAACCTTCTATTATATTATCACCGGAAAAATGCCGGGTTCCTCTATGGATAAGGTTACTGCAATATCGGATACAGGAGCTCATACAAGTCGAAAATTTAAAAAGATTATTACGCGGTGCATGGAACGTTCTGCTAAAAAACGTTTTCAATCAGCATCTGTTTTGCTGGATTCATTAAAGAAAAAAATGGTTACTTTACCCGTGGTTGGTGCTGCGGTGCTCTTTGTGGCTCTCGTAGTTTTTGGAGCGATTTTTACTTCAGATTTATTTGATAAGAAAAAGACAAAGCCTAAAATGCCTTCACCGGGGAAGAGTGATGTGGATAACATTGGGGTGCCTACACCGGTTTCTGATGTAGATTCTTTTATAAGCAATGTTAATGAAGATGACTTAAATACCTTCAAGATGATTGAAGAAATAACAGGAACCCCTGAACCAACTGCGACACCAAAGCCTACAGCTACCCCGAAGCCTACAACTACTCCTGAACCGACTGAAGAGCCTGACCATGAGATATCAATTATACCGGAAGATGTTCATGAGGTAACAGTAACCGCTCAGCCTATATTTATAGATTCTCATATATACAAAGAGAATGAAATTGGGTTTGTTTATAAAGATGGCAGATATGATTTTAGATCCATATCCGAAATGTTGGATATAGATTTGTCAGATATAGATTTTGTATATTTTGGAGGATATCCGACGGACCTTGTGACTGATGAAGAAACCAAAAAGGATTTAGAGAAAATATCGTTTAAGAGTAGTGGCATAGGCACTTTGAATGGAGTTCGCTACAACAGAGTAAAATATGCTGATGGTTCCGGAAGTGTTGAGACGATCTATTTCGTAAATGAAGCTGTACAGTGGAGGGTTCTTGGGATAGAAGATGGAGTGATTACTCTGGTTTCTGAGAATATAATAGATTATGAGCCCGTAAAGAAGGATGTAGTAATGACCAGATGGTCCGATAGTAAACTGTTTAAGTATCTGAATACCAATATTCTTTCATCCTTAGTTTCTGATAAGGAAAAGACTTGTATAGTCAGTGGACCTGACCTGCTTACGATCGGTGAATTAGCTAATGAGAATTTGGTGTTAAAAGCAAGCCCTAGTTCGTATGCGGAGATGGGATATAATTATGGGAAAGCGTCATATAATGCGTCTGCTCCGAGTTCTTGGTGGTTAAAGCCGGATACCGATGAGGAACTGTTCGAATATGAATATATAGCTCCGGATGGGAGTGTGTCATCTTCAAAAGTGGCTTATGCTCAGATGAAAGGTATAAGACCGGTAATTAGGATTAATTTGGGTTAAAAAAATCCCCTCGTTTTATTGAGGGGATTTTATAAATTTATTATGCACTGATGCTGTCCAGGATTTTATCATACTTTTCTTCAAAATCTGAATGTAATTTCTTGTATTCTTCACTGTTGGCTTTGATATCCTTTGTGTAGGCATGCATATCAAAGATTTCTCCCGCACTGTGACGCTCGATGACATGCAGTGCTACGTTTGAGCAGTAAGCCGAGATACGTTCAAAGCTGGTCAGGCATTCTACTAAGGAAATACCGCTCTGTACGGTACATTGGCCGTTTTGGAGCCTGTGCACATGACGTTCCCTGATCTTTTCGCTCATGGAGGAAATGACATCTCTTAATGGCTCTACCTTATGAGCCAGATTGGGTTCATCCATCGTAAGTGAGCCAACGGTG
>JAEEGL013467193.1_pt1 | contig 12677 bp, 14 predicted proteins | sample 9134231 | NCBI WGS metagenome assembly JAEEGL01 (sample SAMN16246548, study PRJNA631951) | gut metagenome | biome: gut microbiome; feature: rumen; material: fiber-attached | host: Bos | place: Iran: Karaj | collected 2018-10
AAAAAATAATAACGTCCAAATATTTGCGGGGATTTTTTCACCCAAAACGGAAAATTTTCAGCTTTCTTGACATAAATCAAAACAAGCAAGGATGAATCAGGGACTCACAAGGGACAAGACAACACGGAAAAAGGCAGAAAAGCCCACCGGATGACACAACATGTTACCGAAAAAGAAACTTCTGTGGATTAAAAACAGTTACTTCTTTGATAACCTATTACGCTCTTGCATGTCAAGAAAATCACTCACCTGCTCCACTGTACTACGTGTAATGGCGATTCTTCCAGAACGGGTATATTGAAGCACACAATCAAATTTTTCCAATGCATAATATAAATTGGTGATGTCTTCTGTCATACCACTAAGCACCACAGAACAATATGTAGGATTTACCTCCACGATCTGAGCATCGGCTCTTCGAATCAGTCTGGATATCTCAGAATTTTCCAGTACGACAGGAGTTGAAAGCTTATATAAACCTACTTCTCTTATGAAAAGTTGTTCATCCGTATAATAACTGGCTTTTACAACATCTATCTTTTTCTCAATCTGCCTAGTTATCTTTATAATTTCCCGTTCATCGTTATGCCAAGCTGTTATCGTGTATTTATGAACACCAGGAATACTGGATGCCGAAACATTCAGGCTTTCTATATTAACCTGCCGACGGGTAAACACGGCGGTTATCTGATTAAGGATACCCGCGATATTCTCCGAGTATACCAACAACGTATATAATTTCTTATCTTCCATCTCAATTTCCTTTTCATCAGTTGGCTTTCATTTCGAGCATCATATCATCGACGTTCATCCCCGGTGGAGTCATTGGCAGCACATCATCGTCTTCTTTGATAGCACATTCCAAAATGAATGGACCTTTTGTAGCAAGCATTCGATCTACGGCAGCATGCAAAGTATTGCGGTCTGTAACCACTTCATAAGGAATTCCATAACCTTTAGCAATCATCTCGTAACGGGGATTGAGCATCCTTGTGAATGACTTTCGCTTCCGCCAAAACATATCCTGCCACTGACGGACATTACCCAAATAGTTATTATTTAAGAGTATCATCTTTACGGGAGACTTGTTTTCCATAATAGTGCCCAATTCCTGGATATTCATCTGGAAACCACCATCGCCCATAAAACAGATCACGGTACGATCAGTAACAAATGTCGCTCCAATTGCTGCGGGCATAGCATAGCCCATTGTTCCCAAACCTCCACTAGTGCAAATACTTCGTTTCTGGTTAAATTTGAAATAACGCGTGGCAAAAAGCTGATTCTGCCCTACATCAGTTACAAGAACGGCATCACCCTTAGTAGCTTCAGCCACAACATTTACCACCTCTCCCATCAACAAAGGACCTTCTTTTGGATGAATAGCAGGCTCAATGACCTTAATACGCTCATTTTCAGCCAAAGCCTTAAAGCTTTCCTTCCATTCCTTATGGTTATTCTTATTCAATAAAGCAGTAATAGCCGGCAGTGATTCTTTGCAATCTGCCACAACTGCCACTGAAGTCTTCACATTCTTATCGATTTCACTTTTATCAATATCGAGATGAATCACCTTTGCCTGTTTAGCATAAGTCTTCAAACTACCCGTTACCCGGTCACTAAAGCGCATACCAATAGCAATAAGCACATCACATTGCTGCTCCTTCAAATTAGGCGCATAGTTTCCATGCATACCGAGCATACCCACATTCAAGGGATGATTAGAAGGAAGAGCCGAAAGACCTAACATTGTACGACCCGCCGGAATGTCAGCTTTCTCCAAGAATTCTTTCAATTCTTCCTGAGCATTACCCAATTCTACCCCCTGACCAACTAATGCCAATGGTTTCTTAGCGTTGTTAATCAAATCGGCAGCCTCTTTCACAGACTCTTCATCAAGTTGAGGATAAGCTATATAGGAACGTACAAAGTCAACCTTTTGAGGTTCAAACTCCACAAGTTCAGTCTGTGCATTTTTGGGAAAATCAAGCACAACAGGTCCAGGCCGTCCACTACGTGCGATATAAAAGGCGCGACTCACTGCCCATGCGATATCCTCAGCATGGCGAATCTGATAGCTCCATTTGGAAATAGGCTGTGCCACACCCACAAGATCAACTTCCTGAAAAGCATCCGTTCCCAAAGCGCCAATTGGTACCTGTCCAGCTATCATAACGATAGGCGTAGAATCAAGCATGGCATCTGCAATGCCTGTCAACGTGTTTGTCGCTCCAGGGCCACTGGTCACAAGTGCCACGCCAACCTCGCCACTTACCCGTGCATAACCTTCTGCGGCATGAGTTGCACCTTGTTCATGTCGTACCAAGATATGATCAAAAGCCTTCTTTTCACCACGCGTATAGTCGTATAAAGCATCATACACAGGCATAATGCTTCCACCTGGATAACCGAAAATGGTCTTCACACCTTCTGCTTGCAAGGCACGCATCAGAGCCTCAGAGCCTGTTATCTTTTCTTTCATTTTAATAAATTAATCTATAATTCTTATTCCTCCCTTGTCAGCGCTGCTCACACTCTGAGCATAGGCACGCAAAGCCTTACTAACTATGCGACTGCGCTTTAATGGCTGCTGAGGACGATCCTCGAGTTCTTCATCGGAAAGCTTGACATTGATGCTGCGGTTGGGAATATCAATCACAATGATATCTCCATCCTTTATCTTTCCAATATTACCACCCGAAGCAGCTTCGGGAGAAATATGCCCTATACTCAAGCCAGATGTTCCGCCAGAGAATCGTCCGTCGGTAATCAGAGCACACTCTTTACCGAGATGCATGGATTTAATATAAGATGTGGGATAAAGCATTTCCTGCATGCCAGGACCTCCTTTTGGTCCTTCGTGCGTGATCACCACACAATCACCACTCTTAACCTTTCCACCTAAAATACCATCACAGGCATCTTCCTGAGAATCAAAGACTACGGCTGGTCCTTCGAAATGCCATATGCTTTCATCAACTCCAGCTGTCTTTACGACACATCCATCTTGGGCAATATTACCAAAAAGAACCGCCAATCCACCATCTTTTGTATATGCATGTTCAAGGTCACGGATGCAACCATTGGCGCGATCTTTGTCTAAATTACCCCAATGTTCATTTTGGCTTCCCATCTTAGTAGAGAAACGATTACCAGGAGCACTTTGATAGATACGATTTGCTTCATCGTCAATGACATCTTTCATGATATCGTATTTCTCCAGTTGCTCGCCGAGTGTTTTACCATCCACTCGCTTACAATCTTTATGAATCAAACCACCTTTAGCCAATTCGTTAATGATACCAAGAATACCTCCTGCACGTCCGCATTCCTGAACAGAATACTTTTGGGTATTGGGAGCCAGTTTACAAAGGCAAGGTGTCTTACGACTCAACTTATCAATATCATTAATAGTAAAGTCTGTGCCAGCTTCTTGTGCAACTGCCAATAAATGGAGCACGGTATTCGTACTGCCACCCATGGCAATATCTAGTGTCATGGCATTTAGGAACGCATCTCGGGTCGCAATATTTCGAGGCAAAACGCTTTCATCTCCATCACGATAATACTTCCAGGCATTCTCCACAATCTGACGAGCAGCGTCTTTAAAGAGCTGGATACGATTTTCATGAGTAGCCAAAATCGTTCCATTACCAGGTAATGAAAGTCCTATCGCCTCCGTAAGAGAATTCATTGAATTGGCTGTGAACATACCTGAACAACTACCACATCCAGGACAAGCACAACCTTCCAACTCCATCATTTCCTCATCGCTTATTTCGGGATCGGCACCTTTTATCATGGCAGTAACTAAGTCTGCATTCTCGCCACGCCATCTACCAGCTTCCATCGGACCACCAGAACAGAACACGGTAGGTATATTCAAGCGCATGGCTGCCATCAGCATACCAGGAGTAACTTTGTCACAATTAGAAATGCAAATCATGGCATCTGCCTTATGAGCATTTACCATATATTCCACTGAATCTGCTATGATGTCACGTGAAGGCAATGAATAAAGCATCCCATCATGTCCCATAGCTATTCCATCATCGATTGCAATTGTGTTGAATTCAGCTGCATAGCAGCCCATCTTCTCTATTTCCTCTCGTACTATTTGCCCTATCTCATGCAGGTGAGTATGGCCTGGAACGAACTGAGTGAATGAATTAACAATAGCTATAATGGGTTTACCAAACTGTTCATGTTTCATACCTGTAGCTACCCACAAGGCGCGGGAACCTGCCATTCTCCTTCCTTCTGTACAAACAGCGCTACGTAATTGATGCTTCATAATGTTTATCTATTGCTTTATATATTTGGGATGCAAAGTTAGCAAGTTTTTATTGAACGGCCAACAAATTCCGTGCAAAAATTGTTTTGTGGCTATTATTCATAAGTTTTTCGGCCGTAATACTTTCAATTCGTCACAAAGTGACATAAAAAAGAATCTCCACTCAAGGAGCAGAGATTCTTCTTATTAGTATTTTTAAATGATTACTTTACGTAAACTACAGCCAGACGGTTAGAGGTTGTACCCTGAACACCCTTACCAGTAGCCTCATCAACTTTGACGCCACGAGCCTTCAGATAGTCAGCAACAACATCTGCACGTGCCTGAGACAGACGGTCGTTGAGTTCCTTGCTTCCTTCAGGAGAAGCTGTACCAACAATCTGTACATGCTTGCCCTCTGCAATCTCGTCAAGAGCCTTCTTTGCATCGGCAGTCAGAGCGCTCTTACCCTGTGCGAAGGTAACGAATACAAGATTCTCAACCTTAACCTCACGAACGCCACCTTCCTTTTCAACGATCTTCTCAACAATCTTCTCCTTCTCAATTACCTGAGGTTTGCGGTTACGGAGTTCGTTGATCTGAGCATTCAGAGCATCGATCTCAGCCTGATCGCGAAGCTCTTCAATTGCAAAGTTGTGAGTGCCGTTAGAAGTCATGAACTTGTAGTTTATACCAAGATTCAACTGGAAATTACTGTTGTTGATATCATACTTCATGCCAGATCCAATGGTAGCGCCCAGAGCATCGGTCCATCCCGCAAGACCATAGTTCAGAGAGGGCTCCAGATAGATCTGCCAAGCTTTATCCTCACCAAGATTAAGAGTAAAGTCAAGAGCCACTTTAGAAGTCAGCGCGTTGGACTTATAGTCAATGCCATAGATATGTCCCCAGCCAAAACCATACAGACCTATTACCTCAAAATTACGAGGCTTGCCCTGATAACGACCGAAGAGGTTACTCAAGTTAAAGGTACCCAGTAAGTTAATATCTGTTGCGTCAATGAAAGTCTTGGTGTCATAGTTAGGACCCTTACCATCACAAGCAGATTTCATATATGCATTTGCTTCCAAAGCAAGACCAAAGACGGTATTCAGATTCTTACCAAGACGAAGGCCGAAATTCGGTGTGAGGTCTTTCATCCAAGCATGACCCTTGGTAGGAGTAGCAACACCTCCATTCAGACCGATGTACCAGTTGTCACCAAAATAGTTACTAGTTACTGCAGTATTCTGAGCAGAAACAGAAGCAGTCATCATTACGGCTGCAAAGAGTACAAATAATTTTTTCATTTCTCTCTTTTTTTAATGAATAATATTTAAATTATAAAATATCTTTACTTTATCGGGTGCAAAGTAATAAAAAATTAACGAGACTTCCAAATTTTTCCGACAGAAATCTATGTTATAGAACACAATACTTGACTTATTTCGGATATTTATAATAATAACAATAACATTTTAAACAAATAATTATTAACTTTGTGGCATGATGAAGAAGATTATTCTTATTACGGGCGGACAGCGTTCAGGCAAGAGTCTACAAGCGGAAACGCTTGCTTTAAGTCTCTCTGATCATCCCGTCTATTTAGCTACAGCGCATATCTGGGATGAAGAATTCCGCCAACGGGTTAACCGCCATCAAGAACGGAGAGGGCCACAATGGACCAATATTGAGGAGGAAAAACAGCTCTCCCTTCATTGTGACTATATATATAATAAGGTAGTTGTCGTGGATTGCATCACGCTCTGGTGTACAAATTTCTTTTTTGACCGTACAGCCAACGAATGGGAACAACCTTCTGTTGAAGAAGCACTCCAAGCTTTGAAAGACGAATTCGACCGTTTCACTTCCGTTGATGCCACCTTTATTTTTGTCACCAATGAAATCGGTAGTGGCGGAGTAAGTACAGATGCCGTTCAACGCCGCTTCACAGACTTACAAGGATGGTTCAACCAATATGTCGCCTCGAAAGCCGATGAGGTTATTCTTATGGTCAGCGGAATACCTGTAAAATTAAAAGGGTAAATAGTAAAAAGGCAAAAAGAAATGAGAGATTTCAACATAGAAAGACCTAACGAATCTTTAAGGGATGCTATTCGGGAGAAGATAGACAACCTGAATAAGCCCAAAGGGTCGTTGGGACGTTTGGAAACACTGGCTGAACAGATCTGCATGATTCAGCAGAATCTTAGTCCTACCCTTCACCATCCCTGCCATTTACTTTTCGGTGGCGACCATGGCATTGAGCAAGAAAAGGTAAGTATTTCTCCACGTGATGTCACGTGGCAACAGATGATTAACTTTACCCGCGGGGGCGGTGGTGTGAATATGTTTTGTCGCCAGCATGGTTTCACCTTATATATAATAGATATGGGGGTGGACCACGATTTGACAGCTTATCCGGCTATTTTGAACCGTAAAATAGGCTACGGCACAAAGAATTTCCTTTATGAACCCGCCATGAGTGAAGCCGAATTCAACCATGCCATCGAAACGGGATGCGATTTGGTAGACCAATGCTACCAAGATGGTTGTAATATTATCTGCATGGGAGAAATGGGCATTGCCAATACCTCACCCTCCAGTATCTGGATGCATCTTTTCGGAAATATTCCCCTTGATGAATGTATTGGCGTAGGGGCAGGCCTCGACAATCCAGGCCTTCAGCATAAGCGCATAATACTCAAAAAAGCCGTAGATAACTATTCTCTCTCCTCTCCGCATTCTCCTCTCTCCCATATTATCTACTTTGCCGGTTTTGAAATGGCAGGAGCTATTGGTGCCATGCTTCGTGCAGCAGAATTAAAGATGACAATAATGGTAGATGGGTTCATCATGACAGCTTGTATGTTAGCAGCTTCTCAACTATACCCCCAAGTGCTTGAATATGCGGTATTCGGCCATTGTGGGGACGAGAGTGGACATAAACGGATGTTGGATTTGATGAAAGCTGAACCTCTACTCTATCTAGGCATGCGTTTAGGAGAAGGAACTGGAGCACTCTGTGCCTATCCTATTATCGAAAGTGCTGTCCGAATGGTAAACGAAATGAACAACTTTCAAAATGCACATATCACAAAATACTTCTGATTAATGGAAATCAATATTGACCAGACTCGATGGTGGCAACGTGTTTATGCCGCTTTCATCTTCTTTACACGACTTCCCCTTTGGCGATGGTATCAGCCACCGAAGAACTGTTACAGCACCGTGGTAGAGCACTGGCCCTTGGTAGGATGGCTTACGGGTTCATGTATGTCAGCCACGCTCTATTTTGGCAGTATGGTCATGCCGTGGAGTGTTGCTGTTGTTTTGGCTATCCTTATTAGGCTTTTGCTCACGGGAGCTTTACATGAAGACGGACTCGCTGATTTCTGTGATGGATTTGGTGGAGGTGGAAATGACCGTAAACGTATCCTGGCCATCATGAAGGACTCTCATATCGGTACCTATGGCATTCTCGGTCTCCTTTTCTATTTTGCCTTGTTCTTTGCATGTCTTTTCAGCCTTACTCCTTTCCAAGCAGCTATGGCAGTATTAGCTGGTGACGCTTATAGCAAGATGCTCGCGGCTCAAATCATCATGTTTCTTCCCTACGCACGAACAGAAGACACGGCCAAAAACAAAACCGTATATCGCAAGATGAGTATCAAGGCCGGTCTGATTCTTTTTATTGAAGGAATACTCCCCATGATACCCTTATTCTATTATTTCGGGTTCAATAGCCTACTTATTTTTGTTCCATGCATCGTTATGTATTTTTTTTATTACATGATGAACAGCAAGATTCGGGGTTATACGGGTGACTGTTGCGGAGCTTTGTTCCTACTGATTGAACTCTCTTTTAACCTAACCATAGTAGTATTGTAATGGAAGTATATATGATCCGACATACCAGCGTAGGCGTTCCCAAAGGAATATGCTACGGCTGGACAGACGTACCTACAGCAGCTACCTTTGAACAAGAAGCCGCCGTGACGAAAAAGAATCTCGAAGAAATGCTCCACGGAAAGACTTTCGACATGGTGTATTCTTCCCCACTCTCTCGTGCAAGCAAGTTGGCTGCTTTCTGCGGATATCCTTATCCCAAGCTGGACAGTCGTCTGAAGGAAATGTTTATGGGTGATTGGGAAATGCGGTCCTATGATGAGATTGCTAAGACGGACCCACACATTCTGAAATGGTATGACGACTTCATGCACTTGGCAGCTACCAATGGAGAAAGTTTCCCACAACTCTTTGAACGAGTTGCTGAGTTTTTGGACGAATTAAAAAAGCAACCCTACGAGAGGGTTGCTATCTTTGCCCACGGCGGCGTTTTAATTTGCGGTGGAGTCTATGCAGGACTTTTTCCTTTAGAAAATTGTTTCAGCCACCATGTTGAATACGGCGGCATTCAAATATGCCACATCTGAACTCCACAGTTTCGAACTTTACAATTTCTCAATGATTTCCTTGCCAGCTTTCACGGCTTCCATATTCAGCGGAATCAATGAATGATGGCGTTCTGGAAGTGTTTTAAACAGAGCCTTTTCCACACCCTTGTCGCTCACTACGGGGCAAACCTCAAGAAGACCACCCAAAACGATCATATTGAACACCTTGGAGTTCTTCATCTCAGCAGCCTTTTCCATAGCGTTGACACGATACACCGTGATATCAGTACGCTGAGGAGGATTGATGATTCCAAAACCATCATAGATGAGAATTCCGCCGGGCTTGATTTTCGGCAGGAACTTATCCAGTGAGGGTTGGTTAAGCACGATAGCCACGTCATATTTACTAAGGATGGGCGATGAAATGCGCTTGTCGCTCACAATCACCGTCACATTGGCTGTTCCGCCACGCTGCTCAGGTCCGTAAGCAGGCATCCAAGTTACCTCCTTATCCTCCATCAGTCCACTATAGGCCAGGATTTTACCCATCGAAAGAACACCCTGTCCACCAAATCCGGATATAATGATTTCTTTTGTCATAATTTCTGTAGAATTTTAATGGTTTATTCTTTCGTTGTATCCTTCAGGTCACCCTGTGGGTAGAACGGGAACATATTTTCTTCCATCCATTTGTTAGCCTTCGACGGAGACATCTTCCAACCACTATTACAAGTAGAAGTGAACTCAATCAGACAAGAACCCTTGCCAGCCATATTAGCCTCAAAGCACTTTCGGAGAGCCTTCTTTGCCTTATTAATATGGCCTACGGTGTTCACGCTCTGGCGAGTCACGTAACAGGTACCCTCCAACTGAGCAGCAATCTCAGGCATCTTGAGTGGATAGCCATGAAGTTCAGCCACACGGCCATAAGGACAGGTTGCCGTCTTCTGGCCCATCAAAGTCGTAGGAGCCATCTGACCGCCCGTCATGCCATAGATGGCGTTGTTCACGAATACAATAGTAATGTTCTCACCACGGTTCAAGGCATGGATGGTCTCGGCTGTACCGATACAAGCCATATCTCCGTCACCCTGATAAGTGAATACCAGACGATCAGGCCACAGACGCTTAATAGCTGTTGCAATTGCGGGTGCACGACCGTGGGCAGCCTCCTGCCAGTCAATATCAATATAACGATAGGCAAATACAGCACAACCTACAGGTGAAACACCTATAGACTTCTCCTCCATACCCATCTCTTCAATGACTTCTGCAATCAGTTTATGTACGACACCATGTGAACATCCAGGGCAATAGTGCATGTTCATGTCGTTCATCAGTTTCGGCTTCTGGTAAACCAGATTCTCCGGAGCAATTATCTTGTTGTCTTCCATAATTACATCAATTTTGTTTTAATGGCATTGACAATTTCATCGGGCTCAGGCACAATACCACCCAGACGTCCGAAATGTTCTACTGGCACGGCACCATTGATGGCAAGGCGTACGTCCTCCACCATCTGTCCGGCATTAATCTCTGCTACGAGCACACCTTTCTTTCCACGGGCCATCTCAGCAATCTGCATTGAGGGGAACGGCCATACGGTGATAGGACGGAACAAACCAACCTTCAGACCTTCTTCACGTGCAATCTCGATAGCTTTCTGGGAGATGCGGGCAGCCGAACCGAAACTTACAATCATATAATCGGCGTCCTCCAGATTCTGAGTTTCATAGCGCACTTCCTTCTCGCGGATTTCCTGATACTTTTCCTGCAGATGGATGTTGCGCTTCTCCATCTCTTCTGAACGGAGTTCCAGAGAGGTAATTACATTGATATCGCGGTCCTTCGTATGGCCTGTTGAAGCCCAAGGACATTGCTTAATAACTTCCTCTTCCGTGCGACGTGGCTTATAGGGAGGCAATACAACCTTCTCCATCATCTGACCAATCACACCATCTGAGAGAATCATGGCGGGGTTACGATACTTGAATGCCAGTTCGAAAGCCAGGTCAACGAAGTCGGCCATCTCCTGTACGCTATTCGGAGCCAGGGTAATCACATAATAGTCACCATTACCACCACCACGGGTCGACTGGAAATAATCAGCCTGTGAAGGCTGAATGGTTCCCAAGCCAGGACCACCACGCTGAACGTTCACAAATATACCTGGAAGTTCTGCACCGGCCATATAGGCGATACCTTCCTGCATCAGAGCCACACCAGGACTACTTGAAGAGGTCATCACCTTCTTACCGGCACCAGCACCACCGTAAACCATGTTAATACTAGCCACCTCACTCTCAGCCTGAAGCACCACCATTCCCGTGGTCTCCCAAGGCTTCAATTCAGCCAGTGTTTCAATCACTTCACTCTGTGGTGTGATGGGATAACCGAAGTACCCGTCGCAACCGCAGCGGATGGCGGCATGGGCAATCGCCTCATTGCCTTTCATCAATACAACTTCTCTTTCTTCTGCCATGGTGCTTAGTCCTCCATACGTTTTTTGTAAACACTGATACATCCGTCTGGACACACAATGGCGCACGAAGCACAACCGATGCAGTCATCGGGGCGCACGGCTTCCACATAGGGGTATCCGTGGACATTAACTTTCTTTGCGGCCAAGGCAATCACACCCTTCGGGCAGGCTTCAGCACAAAGTGCACAGCCCTTGCAACGGTCGGTGTTGACCACGATGGCTCCTTTAAATTTTGCCATATCTTGTTCGTTTATGGATTATACATATCCTTGCAATAATAATTATAGATGTCTTCCAGCATCTGCTTGGCGTGGACGGCAGGACTCTCGGGGTCCAATGCGATAGCCTCCATATAGTTGTTGAGGGCTTCCTGGTAGTTCCCTTGTCTGCGGTATTCATTGCCCCGCTCGTAATACTCCTGCGCCGTCATTCGCTTCTTTTTCGTAAAAGTTCACTTTGGGGACCTTAAAGCCCTTAAGGTCTCACTTGTAATATTCCTTCTTTCCGGCTGCCAACGTATTCTTCATCAGCGAGCAAATGGTCATCGGGCCAACACCTCCTGGTACGGGAGTGATGAATGAGCACTTTGGAGCCACTTCATCAAACTTCACATCACCATTCAGACGAAAACCGCTCTTACGACTGCTGTCAGGCACACGGGTGGTACCTACGTCGATGATGGTAGCACCCTCCTTTACCATATCTGCCGTTACGAAGTTAGGACTTCCAATAGCAGCTATAATAATATCAGCCTCGCGGCATTCGTCCTTCAAGGTCTTAGAGTGTGAGTGGCACACGGTCACCGTAGCATCGCCATATTGCTTCTGCATCATCAGTTGAGCCATAGGCTTACCCACGATGTTAGAACGGCCCAGAATGACACACTTCTTGCCACTGGTCTCCACGCCATAACGCTTCAGCAGGGTGATGATACCAAGCGGAGTAGCCGAAATGAAGCAAGGCAGACCTATTGACATACGCCCTACGTTGATGGGATGGAATCCGTCCACATCTTTGCGATAATCAATGGCCATAATCACCTTCTGCTCATTGATATGCTTGGGCAGAGGCAGCTGTACGATGAATCCATCGACATCCTTATCCTCGTTGAGCTGGTGCACTTTGGAGAGCAATTCCTCTTCTTTCACGTCATCCTCAAAGCGGATGAGTGTTGAGGTAAAGCCACAGGCCTCACAAGCCAGCACCTTGTTTTTCACATAGGTCTCCGAACCTCCATCGTGGCCTACCAGAATAGCTGCCAGATGGGGTCTTTTGCCGCCGGCAGCCACAATCTGCCTAACCTCTTCGGCAATCTCTTCCTTAATTTTGGCCGCGGTGGCCTTTCCGTCAATCAGTGTCATTTTTATATATTTTTTAGCCGGTTTGCCGGATAGTCGGACGCCGGATACAATTTTATATTTTTGGCATACCACCCTTCATGCCCTTCATGGCGCCCATCATATTTTTCATGCCGGCTCCAGTCACCATCTTCATCATCTTGCGCGTCTGGTCGAACTGCTTAATC
>JAEEGL014436268.1_pt1 | contig 12677 bp, 11 predicted proteins | sample 9134231 | NCBI WGS metagenome assembly JAEEGL01 (sample SAMN16246548, study PRJNA631951) | gut metagenome | biome: gut microbiome; feature: rumen; material: fiber-attached | host: Bos | place: Iran: Karaj | collected 2018-10
ATGAATGCCATCATCTTGTTAAAAATTCTACGACGTTCAATAACATCCATATTTTTATATATTTCTTCTTTGCGAATTATTGGACCAGTATGAATACAAAGATTATTTAACCCCAAATAAGAAAGTTCAGTATCAAGATGTTCAACCTGATTTTGGATATTTACACTTTGATCATGAAATATCATAGTGATTATATAATATGGAGAATGGAAACTATATTCACCAAAATCACCTGATTCATCAATAAAAACACTAAGTTCTTTCAAAGAAAATCTCCATATATAAAAAAAAGGCGAGGAACTTCCTCGCCGGTAGATGGACCTGGGTCTCTCGACCAGCCCTATATTTTAATTATAGGGCATTACGGGGTTTTGTCAAGCGTTATATGTTTATTCTTTTATACAATTGATGTTCTACTGAAAGAATGGTTGGCACCTCTTTTGGGAAGTTTGACACCGACAGCAACAACGGTGTCAATGGAACAGCCTGAATTACTCTACAAAGTTCATAAGACTGGAAGGTTTGTTATTGCTGATAATGCCCCTCGAACCAATATCTATTTACTTCGATTTTTTATAATTTCCGCAACTTTCTTTACATCCTGAATCTTGCCTTTAGCAGCTACAAGTAAAGAATCATCGCTATCTACAATCACAACATCATCAAGTCCGATTGTAGCAATTGTGCGTTTACCACCGCGGATATAGCTTGAAGTTGTATCAAGGGCAATTATATCATCCCCTTTAACAACATTCATATTTTCATCTTTTTTGCTGATATCGTACAGGGCACTCCATGAACCAACATCATCCCAGCCAGCGTTCAGCTTTACGATTTTTCCTTTTGTTGTTTTTTCCATTACAGCGTAGTCAATAGAGTCGCCTTTTATCTGACTAAAAGACTCGCTATCCAAACGGATAAAATCAGTTTCTACGGTTGCTTTTTCAAAAGATTTAATTGCAAGGTCTGCCATTTGAGGATTATGAGTTTTTAATTCATCAAGGAAAACAGAAGCCTTAAAAACGAACATTCCGCTGTTCCAGGAATATTCACCACTGGCAAGATATTCCTGTGCTTTTTCAAGACAAGGTTTTTCTACAAACTTTTCGAGAGTATACGCACCATCTGTTTCTGAGCCACTTGCTTTTACATAGCCGTAACCAGTTGCAGGGAAAGTTGGAACAATTCCAAAGGTTACAAGAGCACCTTTTTCGGCATTCTTTGCAGCTGTAATTACTGCCTTTTGGAATACAGGAACATCTGCAATAACGTGATCACTAGGGAGAACCACAACAACAGCATCCTTATCCTGTTTTATAGCGGCACAACAGGCAGCTGCAATTGCAGGCGCTGTATTCTTTGCCATCGGCTCAAGAATAATTGTAGGTTTTGTATTACTAACCTCTCCAATCTGTTGGGCAACCATAAAACGATGTCCTTCTCCACAAGAGATAATCGAAGAACCAAGTTCAAGACCTTTAAGACGAAGAAGAGTTTCTTGAATCATAGTACGCTCGGTAACAAGAGGAAGAAACTGTTTTGGGTGATCGCCCCATGAAAGAGGCCATAAACGAGAACCAGTACCGCCAGAAAGTATGATTGGAATAAAAGCCATAATGTATTAGATTATATGAAAAAAAATATGGGGAATCAAGGAGAAGATAGTATACCCAAAATATCGATTCTGATTAACGGATTATCATTGTAGTTTGAAATTACAGTTTTACACCATTCACCTTCAGCAACTCCCTAGCAGAATCTACGCTGTCAGTACCGTGAAGATTCTTAATTGGAGCAAACTCTTTTTCTCTTGCAACTTCGAATGCGAGGTTGTTATCCATCATGTGAATCATATCTAAAACAAGAAGTTCAAACTTGTAGCCGTTTGGTTCTGTTGGGGTAATTAAATCGCCGTTTTCGTCGATGTGTGGAATCTTCTTTTCTACAACATGAACAGCCAGCTGGTTATTTACAATTTCCTCAAGCTTATCAAGAGCAAAAAGATAGTTGAGGGTTACACCATATTTATATTCCAGACTTCCATCGGAAGCTCTGGCTTCGGCCATTTCTTTGGACATTTCGTAATATTCAACAATCGAAGGTTTTCCATCTTCCAGACACAAAAGCCCCATTCTTTCAAGAGGTTCAACTTTGCGGACAACTTTTGAAGCACTTTGATAATTAACAAGAATAGTTGCACCAATAAAAGCAGGATCGGCAATACGCTGCAAGACGTTATCAACAGCAAAGATGTTAATCCATTTTATATTCTTCTGATGCAAATCTTTATCAAGCCCGGCCTTTACCATAGAAGTAAACCAGCCGCCATTTCCGTTTGGAGAAGTAGCAAGACGGCCTTTTTCTTCAAGAAGAAGTTTACCATTGTAATCAACAGCACAAGCCATATCCTGAATAAAAAACTTAATATAATTTTTGTCGTAACCAAAGTAATTATGTTCAGCAAAAAACTTCTGGGTAACCTCATCATTTTTTTCACTCGTCATAATGTAGAGGGGAACATAAACTCCGCATTGCTTTACAACATCCATCAGATTATTGATAAGGCATTCAAAAATAAACAATTCGTGAGTCAGCCCTACATTAAAACACCCCTTTGGTAAATCAAATCCAAGACGAGTTCCCATACCACCAGCAAGAAGGACTGCGGCAACTTCACCTTTCTTAATAGCAGCAATACCAGCTTCCAGATACTTATCTTTATTCTGTTCAATTTCTGCAATAGAAACAGCAGGAGGAACAGAAAACTTTCCTCTCACTGTTGAAGTATTCTGACCAATCATTTTTATGTCAGACCAGTTGATATTTTCAATTTGTTTTAGAAACTCAGTCTTCTTTGAATCAGAAAGAGAATCAAAATCTTTTAAAATGTGCTGCTGATTGTTTTCAGCAAGGATTTTTTCTGCATCTTGTTTTGTGAACATTTTTTAGGCTCCTTTTATCCATAGTTTTTCTTTACAAATCTATCAATATACCTAAAAAATCGTTGTTTTATTCACAACTAAAAGTATGCCCTTGCACATTCTGAACAAACTCATAATCAATAGTTCGTCTTAAACCTTCTTCAAGAGCAACAGGAGCTTTAAAATCTGTTTTTTTAATGTTGTTTCCTACAAAATATGTATTCTGAGTGAACTTCTTTATACGAATAGAACTAATTGCAAACTTACGTCGTGTGATGAATGCCAGTAAGTCAAAGCATAAGCCTCCACAATAAGCTAACCAGAATGGGAAGTGGAACAACTTTGTTTTTGGTTTTCCTAGAGCTTTGTAGCAATCCAAAACTAAATGATTCATATCATAAGCAGGTTCATCACAATAATTATACAAATGCTCGCCAGGTTCAGTATCATGCGAAAGCTCATACTCAATAAATGCAGCTACATTTTCTACATAGTTCATACTTTTACGGTTTGTACCTTTTCCAACCATAGGAAAACGTCCGCTTGCAATTTGACGTAGGAGATTGTAAACATTACCCCTATTCTGTTCACCAAAAATTACAGTTGGCCGAATAATAGTAACATTGTTAGAACTATCTGATTTTAACCAATCACGGTACTTACCTTCCGCTAAATATTTTGTTCTACCATAGTCGTTGAAGTAATTAATTTCACCAGTTTCATCCGTACCAACAGGAGCAAATCCATAAACTGCGACAGAACTCGTAAAGATAATTTTGTGAATTCCAAGTTCAGAACAAGCCTTACAAACATTTTCACTTCCCTGAACATTAACTTCATCGTAAAGAGATTTTGGAGTAACATCATCGCGATGTTCAGCCGCAAGGTTTATGACTACATCACTACCCTTTAAAACTTCAAGAAGAGAATGCATGGGCATCGCTTTTACAGCTTCATCGTGTTTTCCAGGAGCACTGAGAGAGTCAGTTATTGACTCAGGAAAATCCTCTGTATCACTAGGAGTATTTCGTATATCACATCTTACCCACAATTCAGGATATGCTACACTTTTACGTTTATCTGCAATCTTTACATCATATCCAGCTTCTAATAATCTTCTTACAAGACGAGTTCCTACAAAACCACTTCCACCTATTATTGAAATCTTCATTCTTACAACCTATTATCTTGAAAAATTGATTAATCCAGCAACTCCCCACCGAATTGTATTAATTAAACTTAAGAAAGGATTTAATTTTAAATAATTCCTATAAAATTTATATTGTGCTTTTATAAGTTTTTTCTTTTTTCCTGTAGTTGAATTTTGTAATACACGATAACGAGCTAAGACTTTTTGATTTCCATATGCTGTTCCACTTTCTTTCACTACATCAAGCCAATATGCATAATCATCACGGATAGATTTTAATTCTTCATGCAAATATATTTTTCCACTTTTTGAACAATCATAAAGACCAGTAAGACATCCGATATAATTTCTAACAAGCATATCTTTATAGGTTACACTAGTACGACATATCAAAGGTGAAAGACATTCGTTTGAGTTTTCATCAATGCGTTCATAAGAAGAATAAACACAAAGTGTTTGTTTTTCTTTCAGAAAAGCAATTTGTTCTTTCAAAAAATCTGGTTTCCACAAATCATCAGCATCAAGAAGAGCTATGTATTGTCCATGCGCTTCTCGAATTCCATGATTTCTTGCATTTGCAGAACCACCATTTGGCTGTTGAATAAGATTTATTCTATCATCCTTATCTACATAAGATCTTATAATCTCTGCTGAACAATCTTTCGAACCATCATCAACAACAATCATTTCCCATTTTTTGTAAGATTGATTTAAAACTGATTCGATAGTTTCTGCAATATATTTACTACCATTATAACAAGGTGTGATAATTGAAACTAATCCTTCTGTCATTTTAATTATTCCTTAAAATAATAATTCTTGAATATAATATATATTTATAATAATTTCTTACTAAAATCAAGTGCAGCTATAATTGTGTCATCCATATCGAAATACTTGTACATTCCAAGTCGACCACCAAAAACAACTTTTTCTTGATTATCTGCAAGAGTTTTATATCTTTCATAAAGCGTAGTATTTTTTTCATCATTAACAGCATAATAAGGTTCATCGCCTTGTTTCCAATTTTTAGGATATTCACGAGTAATTATTGTAAGTTCTTTCTTCATAGCAGCAGAATTTTCTGGCTCAAAATGTTTATGCTCTATAATTCGAGTATATGGAGTTTGCACATCAGTATAGTTTATTACAGCATTGCCTTGAAAATTTGCATAATTCTTTTTCTCAGTTTCAAATAATAAACTCCGATATTCAAGTTCTCCATACTGGTAGTCAAAAAAACGATCAATTGTCCCTGTATATATTACTTTATCCGCTATAGATAGCCATTTTTCTTTATCATCAAAGAAGTCTGTATTAAGTATAATGTCAGATTCGGCTAACATTTTTTCTACAATCTGAGTATATCCACCGATTGGAATTCCTTGATAACGATCATTAAAATAATTATTATCAAAAATAAATCTTACTGGTAATCTTTTTATAATACTAGGAGGGAGTTCTGTACATTTTCTTCCCCATTGTTTTTCTGTATACCCTTTTATAAGTCGTTCATATATATCTCGTCCCACAAGACTTATAGCTTGTTCTTCAAGATTCTTTGGTATTATACCTGACATTTCTGCAGCTTGTTCTGAGATACGCCTGCTAGCATCTTCTGGTGTAATAACATCACTCCAAATTTTTGTAAATGTATTCATATTAAATGGCAGATTATACAATGTGCCATTATAATTTGCTACAGGACAATTTGTATAACGATTGAATTCTGCAAAAGTATTTATATAATCCCATATTTCCTTATTATCAGTATGGAAAATATGAGCTCCATATTTATGAACATTTATACCATCTATATTTTCAGTATAAATATTCCCAGCAACATGAGACCGCTTTTCAATAACTAAACATTTTTTTCCAGTACGAGATAGTACATTTGCTATTGTTGCAGAAAAAAGACCTGCACCTACAAAAAGATAATCGTATCGTTCCATTATTAATATCCCTTAAATTTTTCTATGTTTAGGAATACGCTTCTCAACTGGAGGCAATTCCATATAATTTCCATACATCTGAGACAGATATTCATGAGGATTTGCTGGCATAGGAAGTTTTAATCCCTCAAACTCTCCAATTGTAACTGAATCGAACATTGAACGTGGAAAATATTCCTTTTCACCCCATGCACCAAAAAAGTTTGCAATATATGGGGCCTCATCAACACTATAAGATGTAATCCGTTTGAAACTATTCATTTTAATTTTATTCCATATTTTATGTGGAATTATTTTCAAGAGAATAAAAGTTATCATTTTTTTGATAACACCTCTATTTAAAGCTGGTCTATTTAAAACTGCAAGATGATACCAATTTGCTTTTGATCGAATCTTTTTCCATTCTCTGGAATCATTAGGAATACCATCCAATGCAAAAACATCAATTGTAGGAGAATTTTCAATTGGGTATTTTTCATTTACCAAATGTAGATGTCCAGTTGGTCCATCTGGTATTATATGATTTTCTGTTGATTCATAAACATATTCATTTAAAGCTAATAGTAATGACTCTGCTTTTTGAAAATCCGAACGTTTTATACCAATATCCATATCATCATCCCAAGGAATAAATCCTTTATGCCGAATTGCCCCAAGAACGCTCCCTCCTAATATGAAATATTGAATATTGTTTTCTTTGAAAATCATGTCCACTTTCTTTATGATTTTTACAATTTCTAATTGCATTTCACGAATAGCATCCATATCATTTCCCTAAGTTTTGCTTAATAATCGTTGTGCTAATTTCTGGTGTACGCTCTAAATAAACAACTTCGCATTGTTCTTTTAGAAAATCGAATTTCCCCTTCCAATCATCACCAATCACAAAAGTATCAACATGATATTCTTTTATATCAGTTTTTTTCTGTTCCCAATTTTCTTCAGGAATAACTAAATCAACATAGCGTATAGCTTCAAGTAACTGTTTACGTTTCTCATAAGAAAAATAACATTTCTTATGTTTTTCATTCCAATTGAACTCATCCGTAGAAAGAGCAACAATAAGATAATCTCCAAGTGCTTTCGCCCTTTTTAATAGATTTATATGCCCATAATGTAAAAGATCAAATGTTCCATAAGTAATAACACGTTTCATAAAAATATGCCTCCTAATATATGATTTTATAATACTTATTGGCTTACAAATTATTTTCCGAAAAGTTTTAATAATACCTTTACATGAATTCTTTTTATGACCTTAGCTAAATAATACCACTTTCCATACTTTTTTGTTGGTAATGAAAGAAAATATTCTGAATTTAAGAATGCTTTTTTTACATCTTCATTTTTTTCTCCATACCGCAGATAAACATATAATTTAACTATATATCTATTAATCAACCAATAATTATAATAATATTCATATTCAGGACAACCTAAACTATCTATTATCATCTTATTTGTCAACCATGAATTGATATTCTTATAGGTCTTGTATCCCTGCATTGTTGAATCATCTCTAATTTGATAAAGAAAACACACCCTCTCATTATAAAACAAAGTTTGAGCTTGTAAAATAGCTTTTAGAATAAACTCTACATCCTCTCCAATTTTAACACCTGGAGTAAACGAAATATGTTTTGTTAAGATAAAACTCTTTTTATATAAACCGCTACATATGTGAATGGGAAGTTTCTTGGTAAAATAATATTTTGTAAAACTAGTTTTATCCATAACAGTATCATTACAACTTGAACATACGTAATATTTTTGGGATTTTCCATTTTTTTTTGTCATATACCCAAAAGCATAAATATCAAGGAATGGATGTTTTAATATTGTTTCTTTAAAGAAAACTAAAGTATTATCTGACAAAGAATCATCTGAATCTAGAAAGTAGATATATTCTCCTGTAGCATTATCTATTCCTATATTTCTTGCTACAGAAACTCCTTCATTCTTTTTATTAATCAAACGAATTGTACTATTATTGTTAACATATTCCTGGACAATCGTAGAAGTTCTATCGGTAGATCCATCATTAATAACTATAATCTCACAATCTTCCAAATCTTGCGAAATAAGCATATCAAGCGTCTTCGAAATAAATTTTTCAGAATTATAGCATGGTATTACTATTGATATTAACATTTTGAAACCTCATCGATAGCTTCTTTTAATACTAAAAGTTTTTTATTACCGAATTCTAAATCAGGTTCCATAAAATTTCCTTCTCCCCATTCATTCCAAGACTTCAAAAAAACAATTTGATGTTCTGGTTGTTTTCTCTGAACTAAGCTCAAAATATTTTTTATGTGTTTCTTAAACAAAGAGATTGAAAAATTATAATACACATAACCCTTTTTTCCACTACGCGGAGTATGATCCCATCCACAAATTATTCCAGGATATATATTTTCTGCAGCATCTGCCTCATCGAACGCTTTTTTTATAATATCCTTAAAATTAACAATTCTTGGTAAACCTAGAATTCTACAGATTGTGTATTTAAATGTGTTTATCAAATTGCTTTGAACCCATTTTGCACCAGCTTGGACTCTATTTGAATAAACTGCATCAAATCCAAACTCAAAATACTTTTTAAAATCAGATTCATTTTCATCTGCATGTGCTACAAAATGAAAATCAGTTCCCATTTCTTCTTTTATAAATCTTCTCCAACAATCTATAAATTCCTTACAATCAGGTATCTTATTTGGTCTATAAATAAAAAAGAGAGGTTTTCCATCCACAGTGATATATCTATTATCCTTCAAAATGGGAAGAATAAGATTAAAATGTGTTTTATAATCTTCAACACCATCATATCTTTGTTCAATTAACGTAATATTTCCTTTACTATCTTTATTCCATAATTTTTTTTCCCAAGATTCGTTCGCCCACCCTAAACAAAATGGAAAATCTGGCGATTTAGTTTCAACGACTTCTTTTAAAGGTCGTTCTAATAATTGTTTACCATTTCCAAAATAATAATGCCAATAACAAAAACCTTCAATTCCGGCATTTCTAGCCATCTCAGCTTGTTCTTCCCTCACTTCAGGAATTCTTAAGTCATAATAACCTAATTCTGTAGGTACTTTTGGTTGTTTATGACCTATAAACATTTTTCTTGCTTTACCAACATTGGTCCATTCCGTGAATCCTTTTCCCCACCATTCATTATTCTCTGGGACAGGATGAAATTGAGGCAAATAAAACGCAATTATTCTAGGTTTATTCATATAATTCTCCTCTAGTTGTACATATTCTCCAATTTGAACAACACCCTAAAGCAAAATAAAATAGAGGTGTTATAAACTGATTTTCTAACATATTTGAAGTTGCAGATTGCATTATTCCAAGAAAAACAATATAAAACTCGAGTGCATAAAATTTTTTATTAATTATTATCTTATTAACATTTTCAATCATTGCTGCAATAAAAAAGAATACCCCGATAATTCCAGTCTCAACAAATATCAACATCCAATTATTATCGTAAATAAAAATACCCAAAGATTCATCAGCCTTATGTCCTGAACTACCAAAACCATTTCCCACAAAGTACATATAATTCTTCATATTTCCTAAGGTTCGACTTTCGACTCCTGATCTTCCAGATACAGCATCGCTTAAATTTGCAGATGAAAATCTTTCTATCATGGTTTCAATAGAGGAGAAATCTATATGTAAATATAATCCAATAAAATACAGAATAAAACAGAGAATTGTTGTTATTAACAATAAAATTGCTGGTTTTATACTTGATTTTTTTTTCTGCTTAAAAAAATTTATAAACTCAACAAACATTAGAAAAACAGCCATTAAGATTGCACTCTTTCTTGAATTCATTGCCAAAAAAAGAATATCTAGAAAGAATAATGCTACCGAACCTTTAGAAAAATTACACCATAAAAATCTTTTTAAATCAGCTAGAAAAAGAATTGCACAAAAAAATCCAGTTGCTGTAGCTCCAAAAAAACCTTGTAAACAATAACGAGCTTCAACTTTTGCAACAAGTCTATTTGGATTAGTTACCCATGTTTTATTTATTAAATATTCACAATAAAAATCTGGCATTGTTATATATAAAATCAATGAAACAATTAGCATAATACGTATAAATGAAATAATAATTGTATAATACTGTTTCTTTTCTTCAAAGGATATTTTATTACCCACTATAAAAAAAAGCATAGGCAAAATAGAATAACCAAAAGAATTAACCATACAGACTATTCTATTTCCTCCCATCCATATATACGATATTATAATCCAAAAAATATAAAAGAAAAAAAATGGGCGTATTTTTAACTTGGCAAATAGATTTTCTCTTATTGCCATACAAATCATAATAAAATCCGAAAGAACCCCAACTTTTAATGGTAAATAAACCATATTAAGAATCGATATAACAAAAACAATAATATAATAATTCAGAGAAATTTTCGTTATATCCATACTCTTAAAATAGTTCTTCATAATAATTATTCTTATCTATCCAAAATACTTTTTATAAAATTACATCTTTCCTTCCAAGTATTTTGTTGCAAGAAGTTTACTCTTTCAGTTTGTGTATATTTTACCGTATTATTTTCTTTTATACTCTTTATAATTGCCTTAAAATCCTCAAAATTGTTATAAAAATATACAAATGGTTCAAATCTCTCAACTTCTTCATATTTTAAACAGATAATATTCTTATTAAAATTTATATATTCATATAATTTTACAGGATCTACACTTTTAATTATATCATTCAGTATAAAAGGCATAATAAAAACATCTACATCTTTTGTAGACTCATATAACTTATCATGATTAACAGTTCCAACATATTGTATTCTAGGATGTGAAGGAGCATTCACTTCTATAGGTCCAATAATCTTATATTTTATAAAACTAAATTCATCCAAACTTTTTATTATTAAATCAAAATCAAACCATTTACTAATTGTCCCAAAATAGCAAATAACTATTTCTTCATTTTTAGAAAGATTGATTTCTGGATTCATAATTATTTCATTATTAAAAGCATTTCTTACTATCGAAATTTTATTTTTTAAATTCTCATATTTGTAATTCTGTTCTATAAAATTAGACAAATCCTGACTTGAAACAAAAATATGATTAGCTCGTGCAACAAGATTTCCTTCTTTTTGTTTTAATAAATTTTGTTCAGTAATAGTAGACTTGAATGCAGAATAACGATCCATACAATCATATAAAACTTTTCCAGTAAACCACTTAGGAATTATATCTATAAAAGTAGGATATGGAATATATAAGCAATCAATATGATATTTTTTTATTATTTTACAAATTTTATTTTTTTGTATAATAAGCTCAATTTTTTTTAATATTTTTATTGAACTACTTTTTGGAATTCGGAAGAATGGTATCGTCAGAATATTGTCATATTTTTTTGTATTTGCAAGATTTTTTCTATTATATGAATATAGATATAAAACAATAATTTCATAATAATTGGACAATTCTTCTGCAATAAAATGAGGCCTTTGTTTTATCCAATTCCAATCTACATGCATTAAATATAAGATTTTCATATTACTTCCTCAAAATTTCTACAATCTGTTTGCTTGTTGTACCATCTCCGTAAGGATTTACTGCATTTGCCATTTTTGCATATTCATCTGAATTCTCAAGAAGCATTTCTACATTATCAACAATAGCTTTATAATCCGTCCCTACAAGTTTTGCAGTTCCAGCTTCAACACCTTCCTGCCTTTCAGTAACATTACGCATTACAAGTACAGGCTTTCCAAGAGCAGGAGCCTCTTCCTGAATTCCACCCGAATCAGTAAGAACAAAAGAACATTTTTCCATAAGCCAAATTAAATATGGATAATCTAGTGGTTCTATTAAATGAACATTTGACTTACCGGAGAGATACTTCATTACCGGCTCACGGACATTAGGATTAAAGTGCATTGGATACACAAGTTGAACATCCTTATAAACATCTGCAATATATGCAATTGCTTTACATATATGTTCAAATCCATCTCCAAAACTTTCACGTCTATGTCCAGTGACAAGAATTATTTTTTTAGAAAAATCAAGATAATTAAAAAAATCTTTATATACACTTTCATCTGACTTCTTAATCAAATCAAGCCCTAGATGAAGAGCATCAATTACAGTATTACCAACTTTACAAACATTCTTAATAATACCTTCAGATTTTAAGTTTTCTACAGCACGATCTGTAGGTGCAAAATGCCAATCAGCTATATGACCAGTAAGAATTCGATTTCCTTCTTCTGGAAATGGAGAATATTTGTCACCACTACGTAATCCAGCCTCCAAATGAGCAACAGGAATTTTACAAAAATACGAAGCTAGAGCTCCAGCAAGTACAGTAGATGTATCTCCCTGAACAAAAACTAAATCAGGTTTTTCATTATTAAGAATATCTTTTAACCCAAGCAAACATCCAGAAACAATATCAAACAGTGTCTGGTTAGGTTTCATAAGATTTAAATCATAATCTCCCTTTATACCGAAGAACGAATTAATTTGATCCAACATCTGTCTATGTTGTCCTGTAAGACAAACAATAACTTTAAAATCATCTGGAAATTTTTGGAATTCCTTAATAAGTGGAGCCATTTTTATTGCTTCTGGGCG
>JAEEGL015848284.1_pt1 | contig 12677 bp, 5 predicted proteins | sample 9134231 | NCBI WGS metagenome assembly JAEEGL01 (sample SAMN16246548, study PRJNA631951) | gut metagenome | biome: gut microbiome; feature: rumen; material: fiber-attached | host: Bos | place: Iran: Karaj | collected 2018-10
AGGAGAAGCAGGAGTTGAAAAATTATCAGCGTCTGGCTGATTCCTTCACTCCGCTGGCCAAGGGTATGAAGTCCGAGTATGCCAACCATAATGCCTACGATGCCATCAGCATCCACGGTGGTGCAGGCTTCATCATGGAGTACAAGTCACAGCGCCTCTTCCGCGACGCCCGCATCTTCTCTATCTCCGAGGGTACCACTCAGCTGCAGGTTGTTGCTGCCATCCGCTACATCACAAACGGCACCATGCTGAACAACATCAAGGATATGCTCGCTGCTCTGCCTGCAGAGGCTAATGCCGCTCTGAAGGCTCGCGTAGAGAAGCTGATTCCTGTTTACGAGGAGGCTCTTGCTAACGTAAAGGCTCTCGAGAATCAGGATGCTCAGGACTTCCTCGCTCGTCGTCTCTATGATATGACTGCAGAGCTGGTTATGTCTCTGCTCATCATCCGCGATGCTGCCAAGGCTCCTGAGATGTTCGCAAAGAGTGCTCAGGTATATGTTCGCATGACCGAGGAGGATGTCTTCGGTAAGAGCGCATACATCAAGGCCTTCCAGGTAGAGGATCTCGAGAACTTCAAGGCTGCTGAGCCTGAGGCTGAAGCTTAAAGATTATTCTATCATACCATCACGAGGGTGTTTCCGTTGAGAAGCACCCTCGTTTTTTGTTATCTTAAAGACAATTTAAAACTGATTATTTTTACTGGAGTTGGGGCCAGCCGTCAGGCGTCCAACGAATGAGGCGCTGGATGAGAATAGGGGCGCCGTCGTGGGCAATGCTGTAGCCATGACAGAGGAAAATGTCGTCGCCATCGACATGGTAGACGGCACAATGGCCGACGGCCTCGAACTCGCGTTTGTCGCCTTCGAAGAACAGGTTGCCACCGCCATAGCGCATGTCAATACCACGACTGTCGACATAAGGGCCGTCGACGGAACGGCTGCGCCCCACGGCTACGCGATAGTTACTCTTAGCACCCTGACAACAGTAGTCCCACGAGACGAAGAGGTAGTACCAACCATCGTGACGGAAGATGAACGGTGCCTCGATGGCATTAGGGCCTGCATAGTCGGACGTAGGATTCTTGGGCGGATTCGGATTGACGGGCAGGGCTGCCTTGCTCTTCTCGGAAGTGAGGTTAAAGCGGCGGGCAATCGTCTTACTTTGAACTTTGAACTTTGAACTTTGAACTTTATGATTACCCTGGTCTTTCAGATGCATGGTGGTGTCGAGGGGGGCTATCTGGATGCCGTCCCAGAAAGAGCCCCATACGAGCCAAGGCTGGTCGTCGGCATCGATGACGAAGTTTGGGTCGATGGCGTTCCAGTTGTCACGACCTTCACAAGATGCGACAATACAGCCCTCGTCGTCCCACAGGCCCGAAGCGAGGCGACGGGTGGAGAGCAGACCGATGGCAGATCCGTTACGGCCAAAGGTGGAACAGCTGTAGGAGAGCCACCATCGACCATGCCAACGGATGATATCGGGTGCCCAGACATGATGTGTGAAGCCCGGCACGGAGTCGCGCGTCCAACGAGGGATGACCGTCATGACAGGCTGTGGAGCCATGGTCCACGTGGTGCGGTCGGTGGATGTCATGTGCTGGATGCCAAAGCCCGTAGAGTAGAGATGCCACGTGCCGTCCTCGTAGGCCATGACAGGGTCGTGGACCAATTGAGGCCTCTGTGCCACCGCCATGGCACAGAGCCCCAACAACATGCAAATACTAACTAACTTATTCATTGCGTGGCTATCCTAATAATGTTGAGTGAGTAAGCCGGCAAGTCCAGTTCGACCTGATTACCTACAGGCGACAACTGATGGTTCGTAGGATAAATGTTGGTAGGTTGGCTGAGGGTATTCTCGTCCATACCGTCGTTGGCACGCAAGCGGATGAGACGTGCCTGGCGGACCGTCGTATTCTTGACATCGAGCAGACAGGTGGTAGCCTCGCTGCTGGTATTGACGACCTTGACGATGAGTTCACCCGTCCGCTCGTCAATCGTGGCTGACGAGAAGACGCCCGGTTTGACATCGCCTTTGAGTACGGTGTCGAAGACGAGGTCCTGGTCGAGCCAGCACTTCACACTGTCGCCAGCCAGTTGCAGGGTAATGTCGTACCAGCGACCTGCCTCAATCTTACCTGGCTTGGTGGCAATCTGAGTCTTGCCGCCACCGTTGATGTGTTCGATGCCATGCTGGGTATTGTTCCAGCCACCGAAGTTAATCCAGTCGTAGTGATCCTTGTCGACATAGTTGAACACCACCATAAAGCCTTCATTACCGCCATCCTTACGGGCACGGAAACGGGCCGTATAGTGATCGCCTACGGTAGCCCGACAAACCGCCACACACTGTTCCTGCATGCTGGTCTGACTAACGCTGCCATCGGCATTCTTCTGCCACTGGCCCGATATGAACTCGGGTTGTCCGGTCTTGGGCAGGGGCTGAGGATGCGTGAAGGATGCCTGCGTAGCCCACGTGGCAAATCCGATGCGACTCTGCTGAGGGGTTACCACGGGCTTAGTTGTTAGTGGTGAGTGGTGAGAGGTGAGAGGTGAGTGGTCCTGCTGTTCGACCTTCACCACCTGCGTACCCAGATGCTGCGGCATGAGCTGCTGCACGTAGTACGACGGGGTGCCCATGACGCGATGGCTGTTGAAGCGGATCATGTCGGGACGCCACTTGGCATCGTTCTCGTTGACAAAGATGGGGGCATAGGAGTTCAGCGGAACGATGTCGGAATTGTTCTCCATACCCATCATATAGACGGCCTCGCCCAGGGCAGCATTCATGTTGCCCAGGTTGCCAAAGCCACTGGTGACGGCATACTCACCGACATAGACCTTCGGACCACGACGGTCGTAGCTGTCGTACTTGCGGAAAGCCTCGGCAAACCATGCCGGATTGCGATAGTAGTGCTCGTCGAGCAAGTCGACAGGCAGCTGTGAGCCCCACTTGGGATTATCGTCGCCCCATGCCACTACATTGCCAATGAGCTTCATGTTGGGATACTTGGCCAGAATAGCCTTACGGAACTGTTCGTAACGCTCGTAGTAGTGGTCGCTCTGCGATTCCGGGTCGGGCTGATTATTCTCGTTGCCAATCTCCAGATACTCGATGTTGAAGGGTGCGGGATGCCCGTTCTTGGCACGCAGGGCACCATACTTTGTCGTGACGTCGCCATTGGCATATTCCAAGGCAGCCAGACACTCGTCAATCCAAGGCTGAATCTCGTTGTAAGGTGTCAGGCCGCCATGCCACAGGCCGATGTTGACCACATAGAGCGGTTTGGCACCAAGATCCTCGGCCATCTGCAGGTATTCGTGGAAACCGATACCATCGGTGGTGCGATAGCCCCAATTGACGTTCCAGTGACCTGGGCGCTCCTCGATGGGACCGATGGTACGCTCCCAGCGGAAAGCATTGTCGGGCGAGATCTGTCCCTCGACGAAGCAACCACCGGGGAATCGCATGAACTTGGGATGCATCTCGTAGAGCATCTGTGCCAAGTCAGGGCGCAGACCATTCTCGCGGTTCTTGAACGTCGGGGGGAAGAGTGACACGACATCAAGGTCGATCATGCCCTTACCGTCGAAGACAAAGGCAAACTGTGCCTTGGGATCGTTGGCGGTGGCGGTAAGCGTGGCGGTGTATTTGGTCCACTGCTTGTTGCTGATGTCGGCGGCAAAACCGCCGACCACCGTTTCAGCATAGACGGCGGCACCGTCCTTGCTGCAGAGCGTGGCCTTGACAGTGCCTTTGTAGGAACCCTTGGCCCAGAAGCTCAACTTATAGCTGCGGCCCTGCACGGCATTGATGCCCCAGAAGCCTTCGTTGACGAGGCAGACGGGAGCCTGTGGAGTGGCGGCAACTGTCAGTTCCAGGGCATTACCCTGAGCAGCGTTTAGCAGCTTGACTTTCTTGCTGGGCTGAATGAGGCGCATATCGATGGCAGAACCCGATGAAGCATAGGTGCTCCACGCCTCAGTGGTGGCTGGTTTGCCATAGCCCTCACCGTCTTCGAACGAGCGGTTGCGGATGAGCTCGGCATAGATGCCTCCATCGGCTGCATGATTGATGTCTTCAAAGAAGATACCATAGTGGGTAGGACTGATTTTCGGTCCGCGTTGGTTAACGTCAATGCTAACGGTAACCTGTGCACTGGCAGTCATCGCTGCCAGTGCACAAATTGTGATTGATAATAATATCTTCTTCATCCTCTATTCACTTACCTTATAGCCCCAGATAGTAACACCAGTCGAACTGTCCAAAGCAGTGAAGCAAGGAGTGACGTCATTCTTCGGTTCCAAGGTCTGTTCCACCATCACGCCCTTGTATGTCTTACCGATATTGAGTGTGATGAAGGAAGTACCCTCACTTGCCGTCCATGTACCTGTAGTGTCTCCAGAGACGGAGCCGTTAGCATTCAGCGTGATGTCAACAGGAGTGGCCAGTGCCATGCTCTCATGATCCAGCTTGTAGTTGTGTACCAATAGCTTGTATTGACCTGCTATCTTGTCGGTGGCTACATACTGCTTCCTAGCAATTTTCGAAGTCTTCATCACCTCGCCAGTATACTCGAACGGAGCAGCTACCAACCAGCCATCCTCATTCTGGAACAACTGATGTACGCGTACCTCGTGGCCTTCGCCTCTATCCTGGAAACGAGTGTGGTAAACCAGATAGGCACGGCCGTCGTAGGCAGCAAGCACGGAGTTATGGCCTTGCGATCGCTCCGACCATACGCCGACAGTACGGTTGCCCCACTCTCCGTAGGCTCCGAAGATGTTGACGCCACGGTTGCCATCGTTCTCGCCAGGTCCGTAGTTCATATAGTAGCGGTCGAGCAATGCCGCAGAATTCTTGCTGTCCACATAGGGTCCGTCAGGATTCAACGAGCGGAACACGCGCATCTGATAGCCCCCGTTGGCCGTCAGACCGCCATTGGTCACAAACAGGTAGTAGTAACCACCGATATACGCAATGTAAGAGCCCTCGCCCGAAGAATAAAAGCCACCGGCAATCTTCTTGCCGAAGTAAGGATCGACGGTGATGTTGTTGCCCGAGCCCGTCAGGGTGTAGGTGACGTCGTAGTCGCGCAGACCAGTCTGCTTGTCCAGCTGCAACATATAGATACCACCGCTCCACGAGCCATACGACATCCAGAGATTGTCCTCCTCATCGTAGAACACACAGGGGTCGATACAGTTGGGGAAGCGCTGACCGTAATTCCAGTTTCCAATACTGTTGTTATACCGTTCGGGCAGCGAGGCCTGAGTGCCCAGCACAATCTCCAAGTCGGTATCCTTATAGCTGTCGCCCGAACGGAATCCGCTAATCACGACAGGAGCCTGATAGCGATACGGACCCGTGATGTTGTCGGCCGTAAGCATGATGATGCTGGAGTACCAGTAGTCGCCATTGACGCTGAGATACATACACCACTTCTGCAAGGTCTTGTTGTAAATGACATCCGGAGCCCACATCATACCGTCTACATTATAGTCGGCGCTGCCACGCTGCGACCATGCCAGGGCATTGAAGTTGAAGTCGTACTCCCGTCCGCCCTTCTTCACCTTCGTCACCTGCGGGGTGGTGAAGGCTTCCACATTGGCAGCATCATTACTGGTGTCAGTCTTCCAGGGCGCCCTGAACCAAGTCCATGTCATCATGTTGGGCGACGAGGCAGCATCGCGGTGAGAGCCAAACACGTAATAGGTGTTCGACGTCGGGTCCCATACAATGCTGGGGTCGTGCACGCTGACGTGCTTCAGCTCGTTAGGCCAGAGGGTCCGTTCTTCTTCGTCGTCATCGTCAACATCAGACGAGCTGGCGGTGGTAAACGTCACTTCGTCAGAGTATTTCAGTTCATTCATGGTTTGGACAAAAGCACGCACATAGTAAGTAGTGTTCCTGTCCAGCCATGGCAGAATGACCTGCATCGTTTTTGACGACGACAGCAACTTCTTGTCGTCGACGGTGGGATTCGGCATCGTGCCATAGCAGAAGCCTCGATACGTGATATGCGAACCGGTGGCCACCGCTGAGACAACAGCCGACTCGGCCCTGACTTTTGATACTGAAGGAGCCGACACCTCCAAGGGATAGCTGACCTCGTTGAGTTTATCTTCGCACGCTGTCAATATCATACCGATGGCAAACAGCGCAAACAGTTTTGAAATATGCAGTTTCATAATACAATTCTTTTAATAGGATTATTCAAATACCAGATAGCTGCTGTCAACCGTAAAGCGGAAGTAGAAGTCATCAGGATCGATGGTATTGATGCCGATGTAGTCCTGGATATAGTCTACGCCATCCGTTCCGTGCATCACAGCCTTCACATCTACTGTACCATCACCATTGTTGGCAATCTTGAGTGTGACCTTGGCACCGTTCATGGCAGCAAGCCATGCACCCCAGTCAGCCTGGCCGCCACTAGGTGTGCAAGCAGCATAGCCGTCGCCCCAGCCCCAGTTGTCGGCACGAACCACGGCATACTCCTTAGTGATGTCGGCCTTATTCATAATGAGCACAAAGTTGTTCCAGTTAGCAACACCACTGGTGTAGTTGGTGAAGTTCACCGTACAGATTTGATGAGACTTTACCTGCACGTTCTGCGTGAATGCCGTCCACCAGCCTGTAGAGCAGTCGGGAGCACCCAGCTCGTTGTCGAATACCAGGTGGCATCCGTCGATGGTGAAGCGGAAGTAGAAGTCATCGGGATCGATGGTGTTGATGCCGTTATACTCCTGGGTATAGACGTTGCCGTCAGTACCGTACATCACAGCTTTCACGTCGGCAGTGCCATCACCGTTATTGGTGATATAAGCCGTCACCTTGGCACCATTCATGGCAGCACGCCATGCAGCCCAGCCTTCATCGTCGGCAAAACCACCGACTGGTGTGCAGGCAGCATAACCGTCGCCCCAGCCCCAGTTGTCGGAACGAACCACAGCGTACTCTGCCAGACTGGCCTTATTCAGCACGATGACGAAATTGTTCCAGTTGTTGGCGCCAGTAGTATAGTTAGTGAAGTTGACCACCTTGGTCTCCTTCGGATTGACCTTGATATTCTCGGTATGTGCCGACCACCAGCCAGAGCTATTGTCCTCAGCACCCAGGATATGTGGTGTGGGAACGGCAACGGTCTGTGTAAAGGCAGAGAGTTCCTTCACCACGCTGAACACCTTGGTGGCAATAACTGGCTTGTCGCAGTTGACACCCTTGAAGGTCTTGTTATAGATGGCCACAAGCATCTTCTGGCCCAGCTCATCCATCGTGGGAATAGCTTCGAACTGCAGTTCGTCGGCCTTCACGTCCTTGGTGACACCCTCCTCGAAGGTCACAGTGCCAACCACGTTAGCCATAGCATCCTCGAGCGATGTGCCAAGCAATACCTCGCTCGGAACACCCGACAGTGTCAGCGACAAGGGTTGCTTGTCGTTCGCCGACGTACAGCCACCGATAGGCTCGATATTGGTAGACAGGAAGCTGACGAGGGCACCCTCCACACCAATACGGCACGCGATATCAATATCTGCACCCGTTGACGGGAACGGTGTCTTCTGGGTATAGGTCTTCGTCAGTGTACCATTGGTAAACTTAATAAAGAGACCACCATCGGCACGGTCTACCGTAATGGTTACCTTACCGTTCATCTTCTGCACGCTTGGGTCGACGGAATCATCACCAGAAGAGTTGGTGAAGTTAGCGTCGACGAGGCTGCGGTCGATTTCCGTCATATTGGGATTCACTTCTGACTCTGTGTTCCACTCAGAGTTCTTCGAGGGATCATTATCGAAACGAATCACACCATACTCACCACCCAGATCGCCATTAAAGGCATTCAATACCAGATAGAAGTTCTTATAGTACACATTATCAGGATTGACAGTCAGATTGAACTGTGCCTGCCACTTGGCGCCAGCAGGAACCACGTAGGTCTTACCCAGCGTCCAGAAACCGGAAGTGAGGTCTTCCTTACCGATGTTGTACACATCCTCCATCTGACCAACCAGTTCTTCTTCCTCTTCCGGTTCTTCCTCTTCACCACCTTTCTCAGAAAGCCAGTCAGGAGCGTTCACATCGTAGAGATCGCCACCTTCGCAACCCGTCAGACCCATCAGTCCGAGAGCAGCCAGGAAGTAGACAGATGCTAATTTATTGAGATATTTCATAATCGTCGTTTTTCTTAATTCTTAACTCTTAATTCTTAACTCTTAATTCATTAGAGGTCCACTACAGGATGTACGGTCCATCCCTTCTGAGAGAAATAGACTGAGTTGTCTGTATTGTTGTTAGCAGAGTTACCCACCAGATTGGCATTGACGTTCAGATAATTCTGATAAATCGGGAAATACTCATGACCTGGCTTGTAGTTGTCAAAGGTGCTTCCCACGCCAGCGGTTCCATAGGTAATGACTTCCTTGATATTAGCGCCGAGCTTATAGGCACCATGCTGCTTCAACTGCTGCAGGCGACCTGCGTCATAGAAGAATCCCCAGCGGATGAGGTCGAATCCACGTCCTGTCTCACAACCGAACTCCTTCGGACGCTCAACGTTGGCAATCTGCTCGAAGAGCTTATCCTTGGAATTGAAGTCTGCGAGATTCAAACTTGCAAGATGAGCACGGTTACGAACCTGATTGATCCAGTCGATGGCCTGCTGTGTAGGACCATTGACCTCGTTCTCGCACTCAGCAGCACGCAGCAGCACATCGGAGTAACGCATAATGCGCAGGTTGATGCCGCACTTCAAACCAACAACGATTGAATTGTAAAGACCGGTACGGAAATTAGTCCACTTGGCAATGGGCAGTCCGCCATTCACCTTATTGGTGACGATGGGGGTTTCGTCAGTCATCGGTGTGGTATAGCACATATTACCGAATTCAAAGTTGTTCCACTGATACTCATAAGTGCCAATGGTCCAATAGAGACGCGGGTCGAGAGAACCGTCGGTGGTATTCTCCTTCAAGAAGAGCTGATAGAGCCAGGGGGCAGCAGAAAGGTCCTGCCAGCTACCAACATTCTCAGGACCATAGTTGCTCTCAACGGCATGTCCCTGAGAGGCGTTCTTACTGATGTTAACAGGTGTCCACTCGTCGTCAGAACCCTGAGAACCATAATCCAGGAACTGTATCTCGTAAAGGCTCTCAGCATTGTTCTCGTAGGCAGAACCCTCGCGGAAGTTGTCACCATAGTTCTTCATGAGCTCATACTTGCCGTATGTGCCTGCGATGATGGCCTTCAGCACATTAAGAGCCTCAGCATACTTATGACGCTGCATCAATGCACGGGCATACATGCCTGCAGCAGCACCGCTGGTAATGCGGCCCTTAGCCCACTCACCACCAGCATCGCGGGTGGGAAGCAGTGACATAGCCTCAGAAAAATCCTGCTCTACCTGATCCAATACGCGGTCGTACTGAGCCAAACCGTCAGCATCGCCCTCTTGCTTATTGGAGGCATAGAGACCATCCATCGTAGAATAGTCGTTGTAATCCAGGATGAGTGCCGGATTCTGATAGTAGTTCGTCAGATTATAGTAAGCCACTGCACGGGTAAAGAGAGCCTGTCCCTTGATGTGCTTCATGGTCTCAGACTGCTCGTTGCGCTCGTTGCACTTGGTAATCACGAAATTGCTGATATTAATCACATAGTACCAGTCGCGCCAAATCCACATATCGACAACGTCGTTGGTGGTTGATGCATCCAGGTTGTCTGCATAAATATGTCCCCACGACTGTGCTACATTCCAAACCTCATCACCACGACATGCGTCGAGCGTATAGCCCACACGAGCGTATGTTCCTTCCATACGACAGTGGTGATAACAGGCAATGACGGCTTGTTCCAGATCTTCAACGGTATTGCCGAAAGTTCCTGTTGTCGGCTGGTTGGGATTGCTTAATTCCAACTTGTCGCTGCACGATGTCAGCGTGCCGATGCCCACGAAAAGGGCAAATGCAATTTTATATAGTTTCATACTAAACTTCATTTTTACTTTATTACCTTTTTACTTTTTTACCTTTTAGAAGGAGAAGAGGACACCAGCCATGAAGCTACGCGGGCTGGGGTATGAACACCAGTTGAAGCCCGGGGTAAACGTGCCACCGGCGTAGTCCACATTGTATCCCTTATATTTGGTGAAGGTATAGAGATTCTGTGCCGATACATAGACGCGAGCACCAGAGACAACGCCCTTGAACCACTTGTCAGGGAAGTTGTAGCCTAACTCAATGTTGGCAATCTTCCAATAAGCGGCATTCTGGATCTTACGATCGCTGAAATAGTCGTTCCAGGCCTCACCATTTGCGGTGACATAGGTACGGGGAACATCAGAGATATAGGTCATTCCGTCCTCTGACCAGCGGTTGGCATCGAGGATGTCCACATCCTTGTTAGCCCATCCGTAGCAAGAATTCAAGCTATTATAGATACCGTCCGACACATGATAGTTCAATGCTCCGAAAGTAGAGATGCTCAGGTCGAAGTTCTTGTACTCCAAGTGGGCACTGATACCGAAGTTCACTTTAGGCAGACCACTGCCCAGTACGACACGGTCCTTGGCATCAACAATACCATCCTCGTTCACATCCTTGTAAAGGCAGTCACCAATCTGGGCACCCACCTGTGTGGCATGATCGTCCAAATCGGCCTGTGTACGGGCAATGCCTTCGTAAACATAGCCATAGAACTGACCAACTTCCTCGCCTACGAATGTTGCGTAGTCGCCAGTGATGTACGACTCATTGCCGAAGCCCAGCGACCTTACCTTATTCTTCAGTGTACTCAGGTTGGCACTGATGTCATACTTCAGTGGATGGTCGTGATTACGATAGGTTGCCGAGAATTCGAAACCACTGTTCTCCATCTCAGCAGCATTCATCGTCACGGTCTCGTTTCTCACACCGGCGTTGGCAGGAACGGGAACATTATAAAGCAGGTCTGTCGACTTGTTCTTATACCACTCTGCCGTGAACTCCAAACGGTTGTTGAACATGGCAAGGTCAATACCGACATTGGTCGTTGACTTCTTCTCCCATGCCAGACTTCCATTGACGAAGTCCTCGATAGAAGTACCAGACACAACGTTATTTCCAAAGCTGTAGGTCATGTAACCTGCACGGTATGTAGCCAGATAAGCATAGTCACCGATGTTCTCGTTACCGAGCTCACCGTAGCTGGCACGAACCTTGAACATGTTGACGATGTCGTGGCTGATGGGGAAGAATTGTTCCTTATCGAAACGCCAACCGACAGACACTGAGGGGAATGTGCCCCAGCGGATGTTCTTGGTCAGGCGAGAGCTACCGTCATGACGGAGAATGAACGAGAGCAGATACTTGCCGTCATAGTCGTAGTTCAGACGACCGATAAACGACGTCAGCGCATGCTTGTACTCAGCAGAGGACGCGTCTCTGGTCTCAGCATTACTGATCTGCAGATAGTAAGGCTCCGGGAAATTCTTGCCCCAGGCATTCAGCAGATGGGTATTCTCCTCCTCATAGGTGATACCACCCAGAAGGTTGAAATGATGCAGACCAATGGTACCGTCATAAGTCAGCGTATTCTCAACCAAGAAGTCTGAATAGGTACGCTTATTCTCTGTCAGCGTCTCGTTGCTCTTGTCCAGATAGACGCGGTTGCTCTGAATCCAGGCGCCAATCCACGTCTTGTCCATGGCATTTGTCTTGCTGTACGAGAGGTTCAGCTTGTAGTTCAGCTTGTGGTTCTTATTCTCCAAACCAATCATCTTCAGCAGGTCTACATCAGCAGAACCAGTAGCCACCACGCGGTCTACGATGGTGTTACGAGTCAGCTTGTTGTTGACCAGCAGCGGGTTCGAAGCCGAGATATCACCATGAATGTCATTGTAATATACACCATAGCCAAAAGCATCATATTTGTAATTCTTGGCAGCTGGAACTTTTTCGTCCAGATACCAGGTCGTCTCGTCGTAAGCCTTGATGGTAGGCTGCATCAGCAGTGTACCACGCAGCACGTTGGTCACATCGCCATACAGACCCTGCACATACTCATTGGCATTCGACAAGCCCATACCATCTTGATTAGAATGAGAGTAAACCAGACTAGTACGGAACTTGATGAACTTGGTTTCCATCGTATTGTTTACACGGGCCGTGAAACGCTGGTAGTTGGGGCCAGCGCCTTCCAAAGTGCCCTTCTGGTTGAAGTAGTCCAGACCTACATTATAAGTATTATTAGCACCACCACCACTGAGGTTGATGTTGTGGTTCTGGCGTACACCAGTCTTGAACACCTCCTTAAACCAGTCGGTATTGGTATCGTCCATAAACTGATAGCGGCCCGTTTCAGGATTCAGGCTATAACCGCTGGGCAATGGTGTGTTCGAATTGGCAGCAGCCTGGCCCAGATAGTTACTATACTGATCAGCATTCATCACGTCGTAAGTACTGCTGGGGATGACGTCGACACCAAAATAGCCCTTATAGTCGACCTTCATCGGCTGGTCCTTCTTACCGTTCTTGGTGGTAATGATAACCACACCGTTAGCAGCACGCGAACCGTAGATGGCACCGGCAGAAGCATCCTTCAACACCTGGATGGTCTCGATGTCGTTGGGCGAGAAGTCGCGAATGGTCGTACCCATGGGCACACCGTCGATGACATACAACGGAGCGGTG
>JAEEGL015848445.1_pt1 | contig 12677 bp, 16 predicted proteins | sample 9134231 | NCBI WGS metagenome assembly JAEEGL01 (sample SAMN16246548, study PRJNA631951) | gut metagenome | biome: gut microbiome; feature: rumen; material: fiber-attached | host: Bos | place: Iran: Karaj | collected 2018-10
GATATTTTTAAGTACATTCGATGCAGATTCTACTTGGGATGTTTATTTTCACTACGGCTATAGTGATAGAGATCATTATGAAAATAAAGATATAGTATATCATGGTAGCGGATATGTCACTAATAAATTAATATATGTGCCTTCTTTCTGCAATTTCCAAATTCACTATACTGCCGGAGATCATATTCCTAAGCCAGAGGTAAGGTCACCTGCAGCACATGCACCTAGGTGATAATTTATATTCTTTCAAACCTTTTATTATCTATATACAAGAAGTATCTGGAGGATTAAGGTTTGACTAAGACTAATAAACAAAAACTTCCTGCATTAGATAATAGCGGGAAGGTTAAGAATCCAGATTTAGCTACTATTGGTGAGAACAATTATACTTCGACTGTATTAAAGTATGGTAGTCTCGCCATTAAATATCCTCAATTAAAAACTAAAGATAAGACAATAGTTGGTGCAATTAACGAAATTCAAGAATCTGGCGGAGGAGGTTCATCTACTCTCGCTGGTCTTACAGATGTAGATTTACAAGATCCTGCAGAAGGTCAAGTACTTTCTTATAACTCCTCAGATTCTACTTGGGAAAATAGTAGCATTGACTATTCTGATATTTCAAATACTCCTAATTTAGCAACTGTTGCTACTTCAGGAGATTATGCTGACCTCACTAATAAGCCTACTATTCCAGGAGATCTGACGGATTTAGGAGATGTTAATATTGCATCACCTTCAGATGATCAAGTTTTGAAATATGACGCTACTTCTGGTAAATGGGTAAATGGTGCCGGAGGTGGAGGTGGCGGAGCTTCTGATTTAAATGATCTAGATGATGTAACTATTACATCTCCCGAGGAAAATCAGGTACTAAAATATGACGGGTCTCAGTGGGTCAATGCTACATCTTCAGCTGGTGCTACAAATCTTAACGAATTAACTGATGTAACTATTACTACTCCGGCTGCAGGTCAATCACTTGTTTATAATTCAACGAGTAAGGAGTGGGAAAATAATGCAGTTGATTATTCTAATATTGCTAATAAACCTACCCTTGCAACAGTAGCAACCTCCGGTTCTTATACCGATCTTTCTGATACTCCGACAATACCTGCTGCTCAAGTGAATTCTGACTGGAATTCTAGTTCCGGCGTAAGTCAGATTTTAAATAAACCGAATTTAGCTACAGTAGCTACCAGCGGTAGTTATGATGATCTTACGAATAAACCGACCATACCTTCAGCTCAAGTGCAGTCAGATTATGGGCAGACAGATAATACCAAGATTGATTATATAAAGAATAAACCTAATCTCGCGACAGTTGCAACTTCAGGAGATTATACTGATCTTATAAATAAGCCAACGATACCGGCCGCACAGGTAAATTCAGACTGGGATGCTAGTTCTGGGGTTGCACAAATTTTAAATAAGCCAAACTTAGCAACCGTAGCTACTAGCGGAAATTATAGTGATCTATCTAATAAACCTACTATTCCAGCTGCTCAAGTTAACTCTGACTGGAATGCTGTTTCCGGTATTGCACAGATCTTGAATAAACCAAGTCTAGCTGCAGTAGCTACTTCTGGTTCGTATAACGATTTAACTAATACACCTACTTTAGCTGCAGTTGCAACGAGCGGTAATTATTCAGATTTATCTAATACGCCTACAATTCCGGACGGTTTAGCGGATTTAACCGATGATGTTAATATTTCAAGCCCTACTAATGGTCAAATACTAAAATATGATAGTACTTCTTCCAAATGGGTAAATGGTACTGGCAGTGGAGGAGCTAGTTATACTGAATTAACACAACTTGAATACGATGCTCTTTCTGACGCGCAAAAGAAAAATGGTACAATGTACTTCATTACTGATGTTAATGGAAATGGTCAGGATTTTCAGCCTGTTATCTATTCTAATGTTGAGCGAGAAATAGGTGTATGGACTGACGGGAGGCCTTTGTATGAATGTACTTTTTACAGCACAACAAAATATGGAAATAGTGATACCGCATTAGTGTTAAATAGTCAAATTCCATCAAACATTGATGTTATTGATGTTCATACCGAATTAAATATCGAAGCGACAGATGGCGGAAATGTTTATAAGTTTGCATCAACATCGTCAGGGTGGGTTTCTTCTTATTATGATGTTACTCATAATATCGTTTACGCAAAGCAAACATTGAGTAGTGTTTCGAATGTTTCAACTTGTCTTACCTCTGTTATTTTGCGATATACAAAACAAGCAGACCCGCCAGGAAGTGGAACTTGGACTCCTCAAGGTATCCCTGCTATTCATTATTCGACAGACGAGAAGGTTATTGGTACATGGCTTGATGGAAGCACATTGTATGAGAAGACGATTTACTATGCAGGTGGTTCATACGGTACAATAACTATTCCGCACGAAATTTCAAATTTGGGAAAGTGTGTAGATGCGTTTGGAACTTGCCACGATATTGGTTATGGAAGTCAGCATGAAGGTGAAGGCGATATGCCATTACCTCGAATCGCAACAGATGGGTATAATGTTGGTATTGCAGGTGTTAATGCTACCAATATCATAATTGCTATTGCAAGCATTTGGGGAAATAGAATTCAGGATTATTATCTTACATTACGATACACAAAATCTTCGTCATAAAGGGGTATCAATATATGGGAGTATTAAAATTAAATGATATTTCATACACCGGCGGAGGCGGCGAGGGATCTTCTACTCTCTCGGGATTATCTGATGTTGATATTTCATCCCCGTCAAACGGTCAGGTGCTGAAGTATAATGGCACATCCGAGATGTGGGAGAACGGCACAGGCGGTGGAGGTGCTTCTGCCATGTCCGATCTTACTGATGTCGATCTTACCGGCTTGGAAGATGGCAATAGTCTTGTATATGATGATACTGACGATGAGTGGAAAGTACAGACCATCACCAAAGAGGTAACACAGGCAGAGTATGATGCTCTTGTTTTAGCGGGAACCGTTGATCCGAAGACCGCATATTTTATCAAAGACACCAATGGAGATGGTCAGGATTTTCAGCCTGTTATCTATTCTCTTGAAGAGCGAGAAATAGGTGTATGGACTGACGGAAAGCCTTTGTATGAAAAGACATTTGTCCTTGATGGTTCTTCTACTACATTTATAGGGGAAAATGTTGTAAATCATAACATATCCAATATTGATGTTATTGTCAAAGCCGATGGTTTTATAAATATGGCTTGGCAATTTGGGGCAGGCGGTGAACCGATTTTTAATACGGGATTAGATGGAAACACAAATAACTTTACACCTTCTTATGCTAATTGTTTAAAGGATATTAACGGAACTACTTTTACAGTAGTTATTGGAAGTGGCAGATTAAGTCAAGGCATCAATAATGTGGTCGTTACTATTCGTTACACCAAAACAACAGACCAAGCGGGAAGTGGTACTTGGACACCTCAGGGAGTCCCTGCTGTTCATTATTCTACTAATGAACAAGTAGTCGGTACCTGGATTGATGGAAGCACAATATACGAAAAATGTATCATCTTAAATAATGGGACAGATATTCAGGTATCAAATACAAATTGGACAAATACAGGTGTTACATTTGCAGGTGCTGATAAATTTATTGATGCTTTTGGTATGGCAAATGATGGTTCGTATCAAGGTCAAATTTTAGCATACACAGATAGTGATATTCTGATGTTACAAACACCAAGAAATGGTGTTGGGTGGGTGGCTATCTTATGTGTTCGTTACACTAAATCTTCATCATAAGAAAGGAGCACTATGGGAAGAATAATTAAAAACGGAATTATATATAGTGATAGTACAGTTGCAATTCAACCTGTTATCTATTCAGAAGAGGAAAGGGAGATTGGTGTTTGGGCTGATGGAAAACCTGTATATGAAAAAACACTTTACAGTGCAGGCGGGGTACAAGGAAATTTTAATATAACTCATAATATATCAAATATTGATAGAGTGATAAGTTATTCAGGAACAGTAAAAGATACCGACCCACAATGGGCGGCTATTTGGACGATTCCAAGAATTGCAAGTGATGGTAACAACCTAGGTATAAATTATACTAATGATACTGTTATTAACATTATAAATCCTAATGCTTTCGGCACACGATTAGTAGATTGGTATATAACTATTCAATATACCAAAACCACAGATCAAGCAGGTAGTGGACAATGGACTCCTCAAGGAGTGCCTGCTGTTCACTACTCGACAAACGAGAAGGTAGTCGGGACATGGGTTGACAGCCAACCTATTTACGAGAAAACATTTGTAACAAACATAGCAAGCGGCAATACTTATGTTGATATTTCGTTTGCAAGTATCGCCAATTTTCAGTGCATACTTGAATTGACGGGTTTACTTGATGGTCATGTCCCTTTTACTTTAAATGGCTTTGTGTCGGGGGCGACTAAGCCTGTCATTAGATCTCTTTCTTATTACGCAGATTATGGATATATTCAGGACAGTGGCGTGAGAGTACAAAGAGATTCAGCACAAGCTTATTCGACTTCTCCCGAAGTAGTAGTTACTATTCGTTATTTAAAATCTTCGACATAATGTAATGTGTTGATATAATAAAGATGAAGAAGGAGACTATTTATGTCAGAAAATTATCCGCAAACCGCTCAAGGTCAAGCAAAATTAGCAACCGAAGAAGATATTACAAAAGATGAAATCGGAATAACCGATCCTAATCTACATAGGAGGATAGACGATGAAGCAACTCCTCTGCATCCTGGCGAAGTTGTCCCTGATAGTTACACGCTTTCTGTAGGAAGCGTAAATTCATATAGAACAACAGACCATCATGTTCACGATGAAGAATCATCTAATTCTGAGATACCGTAAACCTTTAATAATAATGAAATTTTATTAAGGAGAATACTCTTATGAAAAAGAGATTTACTAAATATCCGAGTAATTATGTAAAATCTTCAGCCTTTGGCAAACCAAAGCCGGTAAAGTATGAAACTGTTGGAGATCTGATAGCAGCATTACAAAAGTTTCCTGCTGATTATCCGGTTAGATTAGTCGGTCAGACTGGTTGGGGCATTGATGTAAACGGCAATCTCTGTTTTATCAAGAACATCGTTGATTATGATGATGCTTGTGAGATTGAAATAATCTAAATTAGATGACTAGAGTTTAATATGTCAAATACAACTAATCCTTTAGACATACTTAAAAGACTTGATGTAAAGCAGAATGTTACGATTCGTGTTATAGACGAACCCACAGGCACTATCGTTCAGGAGCATGTGGGGCATAATGCTGCTACGAATTCTCTTTTGACCGGAATAGCTCATTACCTCATGGGTGACGGTGTTCTTAATCAGGGTAAAGATACTTTATCTATGTGGGTACCTCAGTATATCTCATTAGGGACTATGGGACTTACTTCTCAAGATTCTGATGAAGAAGGGCTTCCGATTGGTTTAGGTTCTACTCTAAGAGCTCCAGATAATGCAACAGATGACGAGAAAGATCTTAATGTAAAACTTCGTTTTCAAGAATATGTTAACCAAACACCGGGCTTCGGTGCCGATGGGTATGACGCGAATGATAATAACAACCGCGAATGGTTTGGTTTAGGTCTCCCTTATTCAGATAAGCCGGATAAGCTTACTCAAGATTTCTTCGATGCTAATTCAGAAGATGTATATATTCTTTCAAAGGCATTGCTCACTGGAGATAAAGATAGTATCGTATCAGTAACTATTTATCCTCCTACAGAGACACAGCCTGTTCCGGTTATAAACCAAGATGAGAATGATCTTTCAGTAACTCGCGTAGTTGTTTCAGTAGATGATTACGAAATAGAAGTACTTAATGAAAATCAGTATGCAGTAAAAATAACTGGCGAACCTATTCAAGGCGGAACCGCTGGTAGCAGGCTCGCTATTATTTATGCTATTGATGGTCAAGGTGAAGCTGTTAACTGCGAGCTCATTACTCAAGATGTTCTTCGTAGTCAGATTACATATAGAAATATAATTCCGGAAGTTCAATCAGATATCCCGAATACTTTAGATGTAATCTATTCAGCATTTATTTCTACAGGCGCATTAGCTAATTATAGAAAAAAGGACGAAGATTATATCTATATAACAGAAGCTGGATTATGGTCAAAGCCATATTACAATAATAGCGGCGATAATGGTCTGCTTGCAGGTTATAGAATAATGCCTGCAGACGATAATGCTACTGATGTAGAAATTCAGCAAACATATACAGCCTTAGCCGAGCAGACTACTTTTGTATTAGATCAAACCGCATTAGCTATAACTTTGATTATGGTAAATGGCGTTGCTGTTCCGGAGACAGCATATCATCTTGATAGCCAGACTAACTCCGCAGTATTTACACAGGGCTTAGCCGAAGGCGATGAGATCGTTATAGCATATAAGACCACATCATGGAAAGATATGAACGATCTAGCACATAGACGAGAAGTTCAAGAAAGTATTTTACGTATAGGTAAAAACCAAGTAGCTCAAGTTATCTGGAAACTTCAACTCGGAGGATTACAACAGCTCAATGGTTTAAGATATATTTATCCTTCTCAATATCCTCAGGAAGTTTGGGAAATGTGGAGTTCAATTTAAAGGAGCATAAAGTATGAATAATGCACACGCACGTTTTAGGTATTACAATCCATTTCAACAAACTTGGGATACGTATATAGCATATTCAGATAAGATTTCTGATTTTCATCCCTATTATTTTAAGGAAGTTTTATATCATGGTATATCGCAGTTTATTAAGGAATTAAATATTCCTGATTATGAAGTTGAAGATGACTATTCACATCTTTGGATATTTAATGGGCACTCCGAAGACTTTAAAGTGTCATGGGAGTTTCAAGGTGAAACACCTTTCTCCTTAAAAATTGGCTATTATATCGATAATAAACAGGTAGATCATACACAAGTTCTCTATGATTACACTACATATGAAGAGGCTTTAGATTTTATTCAGAATTATATGTCTGATATTTTAACTAATGGTGTTCCTCAAGAACCCGAAGTAGAATATGATGAAGATGCTGTAGCTCAGTTAAAGCTTATGCATAGTGTAATGCAGTCTATGAATAATGAAGATGCCTATTTCTCCTGGATTACAACGGGCGTACCTGACGGTGCAACAAAAGAAGATTATATTGATATAGCTTCTAATCCTGAAGAATTTGATGATTGTTTAGAATTATTCGATAGTCTTTTTACAGAATATGCGTCTGATGGATTATTTAGACCATCTTCTGACGAAATAGCTTTTGCTAAAAGAGTATGTGAGCGATTAGGCTTACCTTCAATAGAAATATATAACTAAAAGGAGAATAGATTATATGATAATTCCTCTTGGTAACAAAGTTAGAGCAGAAGTAATTTCCAGTGTACTCGGTCAGCTATCTGACGGTATTTGGGAAAATAGCAATGGAATGAGTAAGTATTGGAAATTTGCTGATGTCGATGGTACTGATTTAGATATATCTGATGAGATGTATGATAATAGTTATAGTTATTATCACAACCCCGTAAGAAATGGGTTTTATGGGAAATCTGAAAAAGAAATCAAAGACTGGTTTGCTAATAAATCTAAGCAAGTAGTTAAAATCTGGGCTGAAGATTATGGTAAAAATCCTAACGATGTCTGGGATAGAAATAATACTGATGTTGTAACATATATGGGTGGTCACGGTGTTCCAAGAATTACAGTAGCAGATGTTTATGAATGCTATGACTTCCTTAAGGGAAGATCTGGTAAGAAGTATGGTGCAGCTTCGGTCGAAGAGCCTGTCGATGACGAACCTTACGAAGTAATAGATGATGTCGCAGAACTTGATGTATCTGGCGGAATGAACCCTAGTCAGCAGGACTTAGAGGGTTTCTTCTTAGACGCTTCAACAAGAACAGAAAGAAAAGGCTATGTAAAAGCTTCATATGCAAAAGATATTACTGCTTTTGGCAAGTGTATTGGCTACGGTATAGATTATCGCAATATGCATACAGCACTTCACGGTATTCTCGTATTTTCTGATAGATATGAAGCAGAGCAGTTTTATGATGATCTTACACATGCAGAAAGTGCCGAGGACGAACAGGAATATAATTACATTATAGGAGATGTTTTCGATGCTGCTATCGATAATATTGAGGAAATAAATCATAGGGATTATGTCGAAACAGGCAGCGATAAAATTTATCCTATGTATGACGATGAGTTTATTATTCTTGTAAATCGAATAGCTGTAGATTTGTATATGTAATAAATATTATAAGGAGATATAAACAATGAAACTTTATATTAAATCAACTGCACTTTCTAAGTTTGATTCTATTCGTAAACTCTTAGGCGAAAAAGAATGGTATTTTATTGAGGAATATCTTATTAATGGTGATAAAGATTACACCCTTAAAGATATTCTCTATGACGAGGATGCCTGGGACGATTACGCAAACTGGAAGATGGATAATTATCACGAAAAGGCAGCTTTAGCCGCAAGTACAAGAATTAAGGCTAGAAAGTATCTTAAGTAATAATTCAGATAATAACTTACTCCAGCATCACAAGAGGTGCTGGAGTTTATTTATATTCAGGCTATGAAACTATACATTAAAGCTTCTACATTACCTAATATATTCGATACTAGTACGACTGGTATGTCGTATTATGATAATTTTTTGAATGAAAAAGATCTAGCTTATATGCAGCAAGCTAAAAATCTGACTGGTGAGATCGTAATGATGTCTCCTAATGAATATTATGAGGCGTGCTCCCGCGATATATTTAATGGCAGATCTAGTGTAAAAGATCTAAAGCGATCAAGAGAATATTCCAAGTTTAAAGATAATACTTCTTTTATAGACAAGTATAAAAGTCTGATGCAAAGCGGGACAAAATTTCCTTTATGTACGCTTAATTATGCTAATCCTACTCAAGAAGGTCTTCACAGAATGTATGCAGCCGGAGAACTTTATGGCTGGAATACTAAATTCCCTGTTTTAGTAGTAGATGATTTCGATAAAGAAAAAGCTGAAAGATGGAGAAATCTAGATAAGTTAAGAGACTTTGAAAGATACGATTTCAAAGACATCTGTGAAGATGCTATAAGTAGTCTTATAGACAAGTATTATGGTAATGGCGTTCCAGATAATGTTTTAGATCTAATAGCAGAAGAAGTAGAAGCTGTAGCAAAATCTAAAGGATATGATCTTGAAGTCAGAGTAGAAGAGCAAGATCTAGATGGCGAAATACAGTATCTATTTAAAATAGAATCGTTTAACGGATTCGTTAATCCTAATGTGGACTGCGAAGAAGCACCGTTTAAATATTGGGAAAGCAGTCTTTGGGCAGATTTAAACTTCGATACAAAGTCAGAAATGACATTAGAAGAAGCAAGAAAGCTAGCGGACGAATACGATATAGATCTTTCAGATAGTATTCTTAATGAGTTATTTTTATAAACCTTTTTTAATTTAAATTATTATAAGGAGATTCTAGCAATGAAGAGAACATTCAGAAAATATCCTAGAAATAGAATTACTGCAAATACAAGAATACAAGCCGATAATTGTATGTGGTGCGATGAAGGCTTCTTTACTCGTGACGATGAAAGAGATTATATTGAGGAACCTCTTGAAGAGTTTATTAAAGACTATATTCATTGTGAAAATTGTAAGCTAGGTACAAGATGCTATATTGATGGAAATAATCTTGAAGTAGATTGTGTATTTGACGGGTGGGAATTTACCTTACATGCTATAATTGATTTTCGTAAAATTAGAAAACCAAGCGATTTAGGTAAATATCTCCCAGATCTTATTCAGCAGTTTAAAGATACTTATGATGAAGAAGTTTATCCCTATTTAGACAATGTTGAAAGCTGCGATAAGATAACTGCTTCAAATATCATTAATACAAATAATGGTGATTATGAAATCACACCTTTCGGTAAGGGCTTTACTGTTCAACTAGAAGGCGATGAAGTATACTTCGATACTTATGAAGAAGCTTTAGCTGCTATAATGGAGGATGCCGGTCAGACTGTAAATGCTGCAACTGATATTGATAGGGAATTTAAAGCAGTCCCGCTCAGATCTCTGAAGAAAGGTGCTTGGTTTACTATCAAACCTATTGCAGAACCTACGGATAGACAAGTCTATATCAAAGACGATTATGATCGCGAAGAGAAGAAATTCATGTGCGGTAGATGCGATGATATATCTTATTCAACCTATTTCAAGGGAGATAAGATGGTATATGATGATAGCAATTTTGAGTATTAATGTACCTTAATTATTATTAGATAACCTTTAAGGAGTTATATTATGAAAAGAACATTTAGAAAGTATCCCAGCAACAAAGTTTATGCTTCAACATCTGATAAATATAATGTTGTATTGACAGGAGATCAGATTTGTACCATAGAAGACGTTTTAGTTGAATTTATTCAATCTAATAATTTGCGCGAAGAAAGTAGACTTGTAAAAGACGCAAGACTTATTTTGGGTCAGCTACGTGACGAATATGATGAGTATTTATATCCGTATGATGACGATGATGATGACGATGACGATGAAGAGTATAATGAGGAAGACGATGACGAGGACGAGGGCGAATTCCAGTACAGCGAAGAAGATTTTAAAAATCTGGGTTAAGGAAGACAAGGAGATATAAAATATGTCTAGATTTACTTATACTGATCATTACGCATTGATGGACTATCTCACAGATAAGGTAGAAACTGCTATATCTAATCTTGAAGATGAAAATAATGTACAGGTGTTACATCATGAATTTCCTAACTATAATCCTGACTGGTGCAAAGAAGAATTTGATCTTGAAGATGAAGAAGCTCGTGATGCCATAGTAGAAAAAGTCGTAGATTACCTTATGAGAGGCCTATTCTACTATTACGACGAAGACGAAAATATATAAACACTTAAGGAGATAAACTATGAAAAGAAAATTTACAAAGTATCCAAGCAATAAAGTTTATGCTACAAAGGCTTATACCAAAGGTTATGTAATATCTGATCCTATTTTAGTTTCTAGTAATGGTAATTTCAAGCTAGTTATTGAAGGCGGTATTGGAATACAAGATACTCCTTATACCGATTTTCAAGTTAGATGTAGCAAGGCAGCACATGATGCTGTAGTGAGTATTGACATAAGCCGAGGTTGGGGTTCTTTCTCAGGTATGCCGGTTATTGGAATACCTGAGAAATATAGAGATGGCAGCTATGCTGATGTTAATTATGGCTTTGGCAGTGAGCGTACAGGTAACGCTTGGATTAGAGATACCTTTATCCCAATTATGGAAGAGGCATTAGATTTCTGCGATATGATTAATAACTTTTTTGAATCTACTCCTTCACAGGAATTATCTGAGATGTCCAAAGATGTATTCTTAGATATGGGTATTGACTACGATAGCTATATCCAGCAAGAGGTGGATTCTTATTTATAATTATTTATAAGGAAGTGAGTTAAAATGGATAATAATGAAATCCTATTAACACCGGCTGCATTACTTGATTTCCTTAGACAAGTAGATGAACTTGCTGATAAGGATATTGCAGTAGACGATACTGGCTCCGCATTAAACATCACTATCGGAGATTCTTCATATTCTATTGATTTTAATCAAGCAGAAGATGTTGAAGTTCCTGCCGAAGTAGTAGACGAAGTTGCAGATATCAATGAATCTACTTATGAGGAGCTTGATGATGTAGAATACAATGAGCTCGACGGCGAGGCGCCAGTAGAAGGTGGACTCATCAAGGAAGCACTTAAGACATTAGCTATTGGCGGACTTGTAAGACTTGCTAGTAAAATTATTGGAAAGTAAATTTAATATATAAATCGTTATATCATATAAGAAATGCACATAGGGGGTGCAATATAATATGAAATTTGTTAAAGTAACATTACCTATTTTTATTCAGCTATCTATGCCTGTTGAATCTTCAACACGATTAACACCTAATCCTCAAGATAGCTGCGATATTCCTAAATTTCTTGAAAATATTGGAAATATAATATCGGACGCACTTATCGATAATGGCTTTCAACCAGATACTAGATTTAATTTTACACAAAGTAAACTGAATGGAGGCTATTCTTTGTATACAACATATGATTATAGAGATTCAGCCGCTAGGATAGTATTAGATGTGGATATTCGATTATCTGATCACGCATCTAAGCCAAACTTATCTACAAGTGTTAAGCGTTCTATTGATAAGTTAAATCAAAAAAATTCTAAAACTCAATTAGGGGATGCAAATGCTGCAGTACTAGATATCTACTGTAAACAACATAATTGGGGAGTTCAAATATATTTCGGTACAGAAGCTGATACCGATTACAGAACGCCCTTTTCATCTGTTTCAGCTTTTGAACGAATGCTTAATGGGAAATTATCAAAGTTAATTTCGAAATATGGGGCGTAAATATGAAAATATATATTAGGCATGATAAGAATTGGGCGAAATCAATTCTATCTCAATATCCACAAGATGTTATTGATTTTGTAAAAGAATTCAAGGGCATTGCGGATAATACAGTTGTTTTAGAATCTCAAGATGACGATTTTATAGAAATATCTAATGAAGATACAATTGATAATCTCTATTGGCAATATCGTAC
>JAEEGL016769570.1_pt1 | contig 12677 bp, 10 predicted proteins | sample 9134231 | NCBI WGS metagenome assembly JAEEGL01 (sample SAMN16246548, study PRJNA631951) | gut metagenome | biome: gut microbiome; feature: rumen; material: fiber-attached | host: Bos | place: Iran: Karaj | collected 2018-10
GGCAAGGGCGAGGTCTTCCTGATGAACTGGTGGGCCTATCCATCCGCCGCCGACATGGACGTCGGCTGCGGCGCCGAGGAAGGCGGCGTCGGCCTGGTCGGCCGCCTCTACCGCTACGTCGCGAAGATCTCCCGCGGCCATGTCTTCATCACCGGGCCGGACTTCGAGAACCCCGACGCCGACTGCGACTACATCATCTGCTCGTACTTCCCCGACGAGGGCAAGGTCTATCTCCTCAACCTCGACTACGAACACGAGCGCAAGTGCATCCTCCAGCAGTTCGGCGACAAGGACTTCATCACCCTCGCGCCCGCCGAGCTGCGCATCGTCGATTCGGTCGTGCTCGAGCCGCACGAGAAGACCAACGCCGAATAGAAGGGAGCCGGGCCACGGCAGCGGAAATGAACGGAAACGAAGTAAACGGAACGGGCGGCCCGCGGCCGCGCGTCGCCACGGTCGGCATCGTGGGCCGGACGAACGGCGGGAAGTCCACCCTCCTCAACCAGATCGTCGGCGAGAAGGTCTCGATCGTCTCGCCGGTCGTCCAGACCACGCGCAACTCCATTCGCGCCATCCTCGACGAGCGGCGCGGCCAGCTTGTCTTCGTCGATACGCCCGGCCTCCACAAGGCCGAGTCGAAGCTCGGGACGCTCATCAACAAGATGGCCCGCCACGCGGCGGCCAACGTCGAGACCCTCGTTGTCGTCTTCGACGTCTCCGAGCCGCCGCGCCTCGAGGACGACGGCTGGATGCGCCGCCTCCTCGCGCCCGAGGAGGAGCGTCCCGCCTTCTTCTTCTTCAACAAGTGCGACCGCGAGGACCTCCACATCGACGACTTCCGCGAACTGTGGAACTCCATCCAGCACGAGATGGGGCGTACGCGCAAGGTGCGCGCCTTCTCGGGTTCGGCCGCCACCGGCGAGGGAGTCGCCAAGCTTGTGGACTCCCTCTTCGACACCGCGAAGGAGGGCGAGCGCCTCTACGATCCGGAAATCCTCAGCGACTACCCCCGCCAGCTCGCAATGGCCGACACGATCCGCGAGAAGGTCTTCCTGAACCTCCGCGACGAAATCCCGCACAGCGTGGGCGTGCGCATCGACAAGTTCATGGAGGGCGAGAAGCGCTGGAAGGTCGAGGCCACGCTGCTCGTGGCGCGTCCGTCCCAGAAGCCCATTGTCATCGGGCCGAAGGGGCAGATGGTCAAGCGCATCCGCCAGGCGGCGGAGAAGGAAATCGCCGAGCAGTACGGCGTTCCGGTCGAACTCGACCTCTGGGTCAAGGTCGACAAGGACTGGACCACGAATCCGGTGACGCTGCGCCAGATGGGCTATCTGGGCGAATACTGACGCGGGTGAACCTTTCGGACCGCATGGCCGTTACACTCTTTGAAACCCCGCGTTTCGGGGCCACGTGAAAAAAGGATAAACCGATGAAAAAGACAATTGCGGTCGCCGCGGCGCTTGCGGCGTTTGCGGGAATGGCCGCGTTGGCGGCCGAGGACACGGTCGAGGCCCGCGCCAAGGCGGGAATCGCCAGGGGGGCGGCCTGGCTGCTGGAACGGCAGGGAACCAACGGCGTCTGGTCGAATCCGACTTTCCCGGCGCTGACGGCCATGCCCGCGTGGGCGCTTTCCGTGGCCGACGTCGATCGCGCCGCGATTGACAAGGCCGTCGGCTTCATCCGTAGCTGCGCCCAGCCCGACGGCGGCATCTACGTCGCGGTGCCCGGGCGGCGCGGCGGCGCGCTCGGCACCTACAATACCGCCATCTGCATGACGGCGCTCCACTACGCCGACAACGCCGGTTCCGTCCGCGTCATCCAGAAGGCGCGCGAATACGTCGCCTCGACGCAGCTCACGGGCGACGACTCGTCGGGGAACGCGGGTGGCTTCGGCTACGAGATGAACTCCCCGAACGGCTACGCGGATCTCAACAACTCGGCCTGGGCGATTGCCGCGATGCGCGTGACCCAGGACGTCGAGGAGTCCCGCCCCGCCGGCGAGAAGCGCGTCGACATCGACTGGAAGTCTGCCCTCGAGTTCGTCGAGCGGATGCAGATCAAGCCCGGCGAGGCCGGTTCGGATCCCGACGACGTCGGGGGGTTCCTCTACAAGCGCGAGAACGGCCAGCCGCCTTCGCCGCCCGAGGGAATGGCTCCGCCGAAGGGAGCTGGCCGCCGCGGGCCGCCTCCGCCCGAGGTCCTTGAGAAGATGAAGCAGGGGAACGCCCGGAAGTCACAGGAGCGCCCCCCGCTGCGTTCCTACGGGAGCATCACCTATTCTGGCCTTGAGGCGATGATCTTCGCGCAGGTGAGCCGCGACGATCCGCGCATCGTCTCCGCGGTCGACTACGCCCGCCGTCACTGGACCGTTGACGAGAACCCCGGCATGGGGCAGCAGGGCGTCTATTACTACTACACCATCATGGCCCGCTCCCTCTCTCTCCTTGGAGTCAACGAGCTCCCGGCGGCGGAGGAGGGCAAGCCACCCGTCAAGTGGCGCGACGAACTCGTCGAGAAGGTGCTTTCCCTCCAGCGCGAGGATGGTTCCTGGTCGAACCCCAACAACCGCTTCTGGGAAAGCGACCCGGCGCTTTCGACATCCTACGCGATGCTGACTTTGGAATACGCCCTTCGGATGTTCAAGTAGCAGCGCTCTGTAGGGCGCGTTGTCCTCAACGCGCCCCGCGTCCGGCGGTTTGGTGTCAAGCCGCCCTACAAGGCCTTGACCTCTCTGTCAAGATATTCGCGCCCGATGCGTCGGCCGAGCAGGAAGAACTTGCGGTCGGGGTACCAGAGGACGGGCGTGCCGTCCTGGATAGTGAGCGAGCCGTAAAGCGCCAGGTCGAGGCGCTCGAGGGCGACGCCTCCGTTGTCCATGAACGGAGCGGGCTGCGAGAACCAGATGGGCTGGTGCGCCCCGGGCCGGAACGCGCCTTTCAGGATGAAGACGGGGTTGCGCCAGTTGCCGGAGGTGTCGGGCCGGTCGGTGCGTCCGTTGAAGCCGTCGTGGTTGTGCGTGAAGAGTACATATTCGTCGTCGGAGACGCGGAAGAGGGGGCAGGGACTGTAGGGGTGGCGGACGGCCTCGCCGCCGTCGTGAAAGCGAAGCGGCTCGCACGGACGCCAGGTTTCGCCGGAATCGTCGGAGACCGAATACCAGACATGGCCCTCGCAGGCGCGGAAGACGCAGAAGAGGCGTCCGTCCGGCAGTTCGACGAGGGCCGGCTCCTCGCCGCTGCGGCGCGACGGGTCCGTTCGCATCGGCGCGTTGAGGGCGTTTTCGTTTCGGGCGAAGAAGGAGAGGCGCAGGGCTGCCGGGTCGGGGTCGTCGTCGATGTTGTCGAAGCGCACAATTTCGCATCCCCCCTGGCATTCGGGCCAGCCCTTGCGCGGTGCGGGGTTGGCGGACGGGTGCTTCCAGTTGTGGGAGAGGCCCATCACGACCTTGCCGTTGGAGAGGCGCAGGGCGTTTTGCCAGGGGAAGAGGCTGATGCAGGCGTCGTCGCCGTCCGGATCGAGGTGCGAGCGGGGCAGGGGAACGGGCGCTTCGCGCGACCAGGTCGCGCCGCAGTCGTCCGAGCAGAGGGCCGCCATGCGGCCGCATTCGTGGTCGGAGCCGTCGCCGAGGTGCTTGGCGTAGAGCACGTAGATGCGGCCCGAGCGGGAGACGGCGGCTGCGGCCCAGCTCCCCATGTTGCGGCCGGTCACGGGATCGATGGGGTCTTGGAGGAGGCTGCGCGGCGGCGTCCAGGTACGGCCGCCGTCGTGTGAACGCGCGAAGACGGGCCGCTGCGAATGGCGCCCCTCGAATTCGGACATCGTCCAAAGGGCGCACAACCCGCCGTCCCGTGCGGGGAAGACGTGGAAGTGCTCGTTGCCGTGGTCCTGGCCACTCTCGTCTGCACGCGGCACGTAGACGATGTAATCCGGCTTTGTCCGGACTAGCTCCTTTTGAAGGAATTCCTTGTCGAATTTCATGAAGGCATTATACCAAAACTGTCGTGAACGCCGTCGCCTTGACAGATCAAGGACGTTTTGCTTGAATTGTTGGCAGGGAGTTTACGCCATGAAGATTGCGATAATGACTGACTTGGAAGGGCCGGCGGGTGTCAACGGACGGTCCGACGGAATTGGCAACCGCATCCTCAACACGCCGGTGGCCTGCCAGATGCTGGTGGAGGAAATCAACGCCTGCGTGCGCGGCCTGCTGAAGGGCGGCGCGGACGAGATCGTCGTCTGGGACGGCCACGGTGGCAGCAATTCGATCGACTTGTCGAAATTGCAGAGTCCGGCGCAGCTCGGGACGCTTGGCGGCGACCTGGCCCCATGCGTTTGCATGGATGCGTCGTTTGACGCGAGCATCCTGCTCGGCTTCCATGCCATGGCAGGGGTCGCCGACGGCTACATGAACCACAGCTACGACAGCCACCACATCTGCAACATGTGGATAAACAACGAGCTCATCGGCGAGATCGGCATCAGCGCCTACAAGGCGGCCTACTTCGGCGTTCCGACCATCCTCGTCACGGGCGACCAGGCCGCCTGCCGCGAGGCGAAGGCGTTCCTGCCCGATGTCGAGACGGTCTGCACGAAGCGCTCCCTTGCGCGCTACACCGTTGTCAACCGCCATCCCGAGGAGGTGCGCGCGGAAATCGAGGAGAGCGCCGCGCGCGCGTTGGGCAGGCTGAAGGCCTTCCGCGTCAAGGCGCTTCCCCCGGAAGTGGAGTTCAAGGTGCAGTACATGTGCCCGAACCTGGCCAATGCCTACGAGAAGACGGGCTGGAAGCGGCTCGACCCGCTGACCGTCGCGACGCAAGGAACCGACTTCATCGACGTCTATTCCCGTCGCTGTGGCTGGGCCAGTGGCGTGCACAACCGCCGCTTCGGCATCACGCCGGCATGGAAGGGCACCTGGTGACGGGCCTCGTCGCCACCTTCAAACGCGCCAAACGCCACGGGAAGGTCGAAACCCTCGGCGGCATGCCCGGGAAGGTCGAGTGGGACGGCACCACCGCCCGCTGCACCTTCGACCTTGGCGACCCCCAGGCGCTGCTGTTCAAGTAGGGGGGCAGTACGCAGGGCGGAGCCTGCGATTCAGGATATGCGCAGGGCGGGGCCTGCGATTCAGGATATGCGCAGGGCGGGGCCTGCGATTCAGGATATGCGCAGGGCGGGGCCTGCGATTCAGGATAAGCGCAGGGCGGGGCCTGCGATTCAGGATAAGCGCAGGGCGGGGCCTGCGATTCAGGACAAGGCTATCCTGATTCGCGGGCTCCGTCCCGCGTAAAAGGAGCACTGCCCTGCGTAAATATGGTAGAATAGCCACATGGGCAAGCCTGTCATCTACTATCGGCGCTACCATGGCTACGACTACTCCCGTGGCGCGGCGCTTTTCGTGACTATCGCGACCGAGCCGCGCAGGGCGCTTTTTGGGCGCGTCGAAAACGCCGCCGTCATCCACTCCGAACTCGGCTGCGCCGTGCTGGAGGCCATGCGGGCCATTCCGCGCCTTAATCCGGGCATTTCCCTCTTCGAGCATGTCCTGATGCCCGACCACCTGCATATGAATCTACGCATTGAGCCGGGACTAGCCGAGCCGCTCCAGGTCTTCGGCGCGGCCATGCGCCGCTTCAAGACTTTCACCACGACGCTGGCGCGAAAGGCGCTCGGTCTCCCGAAGCTGTGGCAACAGGGTTGCCATGACCGCATCTGCACCTCCCGGCGCTTTATCGACTCCACGGCCCGCTACATCCGCTACAACCCGCTCAAGCACGAACTCATGTTCAACCAGCCTGAGTTCATGCGCATCCGAGAGCCTCTGGATTCGCCTCGCCTCGACGCCGATGCCTTCTGGAAGGGCATGGGCAACGTCTCGCTTCTTGCGCCAGAAACAAAGCTTCTCGCCCTCCGCGTCTCGCAGAAGGTGCGTGCGCAAGACATCCCGCACGTGGTCGCGCGAATGGGTGATGCCGTCAAGGCGGGCTTCGTCGTTCTCTCCGGCTTCATCAGCCCCGGCGAAGTGGCTGTGCGCGACATGCTGCTCGCAAACCTCGACGCGCGGTTCGTCCACATACTGCCCTCGTGCATGGAAGTGCGTCACCGTCCCGATTCTCGCTACCTGGAACCGCTCATGCAGGGTCGCTTTCTCGAAATCGCCGAAGGAAACGACGAGCAGGAGTTTGGCCGCAACGCCTGCCTGGCGCTCAACGACCTGATCGCGGCTATGGCCCTGGCTGGCGAAGGCGGCGCGCTGTACTGGAAGAGGGAGGGGCCGGTCTTTACGCAGGGCAGAGCCTGCGAATCAGGACAGGGCTATCTTGAATTGCGGGCTCCGTCCCGCGTAACTGCTCCGTCTCGCGTACCGGGAGTGATCAAAGATGAGAAGCACATGTGACATCAACTTTGGCTGGGACGTTGAGCCAGAGGGTTGGGAGGGCTTCGCCCTCGCCATACTCCGCGCGGCCAGCGCGGGCGGTTCCGTGCGTCACCGCCTTGGCCGACGGACTGCCGCCGCCGTTTGGAACGAAGCCGCCGCGTCCGCGAATACGGCGTTTGCGTAAATGGAGACACCATGAAATACGACAGAGACGGCGTCCTGGGCCTCATATGGCCATGTCATGACAACTGCACATAATCCGACTTTATCTTGCTTTTTTCGAGATAAAGCCCGATTATGCGCAGAAATGTCGCCGAACATTGACTTTTTCTTCGTTTTCGCGCATAAGCATCTACCTACCCCATGAGCAGACTCAACGACATTCTTTTGAATAAGGAGGCGAACTACCTCCTGCCGTTTTGCTGGCAGCACGGAGACCACACGGCAAAGATCCCGGAGCAGATCGCCCGCATCGCGGAAAGCGGCTGCCGCGCGCTGTGCGTGGAGGCGCGCCCTCACCCCGACTTTGCCGGACCCGGCTGGTGGCGCGACATGGACGTCATTCTCGCCGAATGCAAAAAGCGCGGCATGAAGGTCTGGATTCTCGACGACAAGCACTTCCCGACGGGCTTCGCCAACGGCGCGGTCGAGCGGCATCCCGAACTGCGCCGCTGGAACCTCGCCGAACGCCATGTGGACGTCGCCGGTCCGGCGAAGGGCGTTTCGCTGCTTCTCTGGCCACCGGAGGACGATCCTGAGGCGCAGCTTCTCGGCGTCTTCGCCTATCGCCGCGCCGAAGGCGGTGGCGAGCGGCTTTGCGGCCGCGCCATCGACCTGACGGCGTCCGTGAAGGGGAACTGCGTTCGCTTCGATGTCCCCGAGGGCTTCTGGCGCGTCTTCTTCGTGCGAAGGACGCGCAAGGGGGCCTACGAGAACTACATCGACTTCATCACCGCCGAGTCGGCCGCCCTTCAAATCGAGGCGGTCTACGAGCCGCACTGGAGCCACTACGCCGCCGAGTTCGGAACGACGATCGCCGGCTTCTTCTCCGACGAGCCACAGTTCGGCAACTCCGTCCTGGACGCCTACCGCACGTGCCTGCGCGGCGAACCCAACAGATACCACTGCGCCATCGGGCAGCCCGGGCTGGCCCTGCCCGTGAACGACGCGCTCCTGGGGCGGATGTCCGCCGCGCTCGGCGATGACGCCCGCCTGCACCTCGGCGAACTCTGGTTCGAAGGCGACCGCTCGCCGGCGGCGCGGCTCGCCTACATGGACGCGCTCACGGGCCTCTACCGCGACTGCTTCGCCCGCCCCGTCGGCGACTGGTGCCGTGCGCACGGCGTCGAGTATATCGGCCACATCGTTGAGGACATGAACACCCATGCGCGCATGGGGCTGGGGCCGGGCCACTACTTTCGCGCCATCGAGGGGCAGGACATGGGCGGCGTGGACATCGTGCTGCATCACGTCATCCCCGGCATGGGGCGCCTGTGGCACACCGCCTCGACTTTGGGCGGCTCCGTTTCGCCGGATTTCTTCCACTGCGTCCTGGCGCAGCTGGCCACCTCCATCGCGCACCAGACGCCCCGCATGAAGGGCCGCGCCATGTGCGAGGTTTTCGGCGCCTACGGCTGGGCGGAGGGCGTCCCCACGATGAAGTGGCTGATCGACTTCCTCCTCGTGCGGGGCGTCAACCATTTCGTGCCGCACGCCTTTTCGCCGCAGTTCCCCGACCCGGACTGCCCCCCGCACTTCGGCGCGGAGGGCCACGACCCCTCCTTTGAGGGCTTCGGAACGCTCATGCGCTACGCCAACAAGGCGGCCCACCTCCTCTCCGGTGCGCGCCACATCGCCCCCGCCGCCATTCTCTACCACGCCGAAGGCGAATGGATGAACGGAATCGGCAAGGCCATGCTGATGGAGGTGCCCGCGCGCATCCTCGCCGAGGCGCACCTCCCCTATGAAATCGTCCCGCGCGATGCCCTCCTTTCCGCCGCGGCAGCCGACGGCGCGGTCAAGGTCGGAGAGGAGTCCTTCAAGGCCGTTGTCGTGCCCTACGCACCGCATTTGCCGGCCGATCTTCTCGTGCGTCTTGCGGAACTCGCGCGCGCCGGCGTCCGCGTCCTCTACGCAGGCGGCCTGCCGGAAGGCGCCGTCGGCGAGGCAACGGCACCCGACGTCCTTGCGGACGCCGTGCGGATGGCCTGCGGCGACGACGTGTCCTTCCCAGCTGGGTTCCCGCTTCTGCGCCACATCCATCTGGCGCGCGAAGACGGCGACGTCTTCATGTTCGTCAACGAGGAGTTCGCGCGCCCCGCCGCGCTTGAGGTCGTCCTGCCCGTGCAGGGTCCTTGCGCGCGCCTGAAACTTCTTGAAGGGCGTGCCGAGGCGGGCGACGCCCCTGGTGGCCGCCTCCGCCTCGACCTTGCGCCGGGGGAGTCGGAGATCGTCGTCTTCGGTGAAACGGCGGCGCTGCCGGTGCCCTTGCGATACGGGCGGCCGGCGCCCTTGGCGGCACGGTGCTTCGAAATCGCCGTTGCCGATGAGCGCGAACCAGATGTCTTCAAGCCGCTGGAGATGGCGGAGACGCTCTTCAACGCCTACGACCGTCTGCCCGATTTCGCGGGTCGCATCCGCTACCGCTTCACCCTTGACGCTGACGAGGCCGGCGGCGCCGGCCGCGTCCTTCTCGACCTTGGTGAAGTCGGCGAGGTCGCGCGGCTCAAGGTCAACGGCAGGGACGCGGGCATTCGCATTGCCAGACCCTATCGGTTCGCGGTCGAGCTTGAGGCTGGCGAAAACGCGCTTGAAGTCGAAGTCTCGAACAGCCTCGGCATGCGGATGAAGGACAGATTCTCCCGCTATCTCGCCATCCCGGCGGCGGGGCTTCTAGGGCCTCTGAATGTCGCCCGATGCGCGTTCGATTGATGCCCAGGCATTGCCGTCCAGGCAAGGATGCGGGATGGATTCTCCTCGCTTGCTCACATTTGTCATTGCGCATTCGGGAGGGACGCCGTCCCCGGCGTCCGCAGCGGACGCCCAGTGGCGCGTGCGATGTGCTATACTAATTGAGTGAAGGGCGCGCCGTCAATCCGACAGTTCACCCTGTGACGCCCTGTGGATGTTTTTTTAGGAGACAAGACCATGGTAAATAAGATCCTTCCCCCCGGCCGGTACGATTCGCATGTCCATGTCGTGCACGGACCGGTGGAACCTGCCAAGTTCAAGGCTGGCATGAAGGCCGCCGGCTTCGCGGGCTGCGCCCTCTTTTCAGAAGATCCCAATCCGGTGGGAACGCTCGCCCCGCAGCCGGCGCCCCCCGAGGAGGCCATCGACAACCTCTTCCGCTGGATTGACGGCGCCGAGAACGTCTTCCCGTTCTACTGGATCAACCCGACGGTTCCCGAGGCGTGCGACCTCGTCGACCTCGCCGTCTCGAAAGGCGTCATGGGCTTCAAGGTGCTGCCGGGCACCTTCTATCCAGGCGACCCGTGCGCCCTGCCGGTCTACCGCAAGATAGCCGCCGCGGACAAGCCCGTCATCTTCCATTCGGGCATCCTCTGGGATGGCCGCTACTCGTCGTGCTACACGCGGCCGGGCAACTACGAGGCGCTTCTCGAGGTGCCGCGGCTGCGTTTTGCCCTCGCCCATGTCTCCTGGCCGTGGTGCGACGAGTGCATCGCCGTCTACGGGAAGCTGCTCAACGCCTTCCACCACTGGGGCGAGGACGCGCCGGAGATGTTCATCGACCTGGCGCCCGGAACGCCGAAAATCTACAGGCGCGACGCGCTGACGAAGCTCTTCACGATCGGCTACGATGTCTTCGACCACATCATGTTCGCGACGGACTGCATGACGCCGGACTACGGTGCCGGCTGGGCCCGCGAATGGATGGGGCGCGACGACGCGATTTACGCCGAGCTGGGCCTTTCCGAAGAACAGATTGACAGCGTCTACCGGGGCGCGTTCCAGCGCTTCCTCTTCGGCGGATCCAACGCCGGCCGGACGCTCCCGACCCAGCTGCCGTAGGGTTCCGTCACTTGTTGAGCCTTGAGGCGAAATGCCGGAGGCTGTTCACGGGGCCGGAGAAGATGACGGCGTTTTCCTCTTCGTCGAACGTGTCGGCGAAGGTCGAAACATCGAGCGCGGGCAGGTTTATGAAGTTGAGCAGCGATCCCCCGGAAAGTACATAGCGTGGCAAATGGCTGGCTTCCTGCTCGTGCGTTGAGTTGTGAAGTGCGCAGCGGCGCAGCTCCACTCGCGAGCTCCGGTCGCCGCTGATGTCGATTTGAAGCGCTCCCGGCCCTTCTATGACGAGACGCTGCCTTCGTTTGAGACGGACGGGCATGTCGATGACTACGCGGTCGCCGTCGAGTTTGATGTAGCCGTAGTGCCCGTTTCCGTCGCGGCGTGTCTGGGCGAGTTCGCCAAGCTCTCGTACGGCTGGCAGAAGATAGCTTGGCGTGCGGTTTACTTTGGCCGCCGAGATCCAGATCGCGGCGGCCGCAAGGGCTGCAATTGCCATAGCTGCAAGAGGCCTGATGCGGGCGAGCCGGCGGTGGCGAATGGCGCGGGTGAACTCAGAGACAGAGCCATAGCGCACATGGGGAATCGAACTGGTGGCCTGGCGGATGATAGGGCGCCATGTCGCCGGGGGGTTCCCGTCAAAGCAGGCGTTCGCCAGTGCACCTAGGGCATGGATGTCGGCCGCAGGTGTGACGGCGCCGCCCGTAAACTGCTCCGGAGCGGAGAAAGTTGGCGTTCCAACGGCGACGGGGTGGCCGTCGATGACGGAAATCGTCGTATCGACAGGCGTCTTGCCCGAAACATCGTCCATTCGCTTGATTAGGCCAAAGTCAATCAGCACCGGCGTGCCGTCGGCCCGGAAGAGAATGTTCGCGGGCTTGATGTCTCGATGGAGGAGCCCCATCGCATGGAGATGCGCGACACCGCCGCAAAGCGAGAGTAGCAGGCGGGCGACGTCGTCGTCGGACGATGGCAGTTGTCGCCGTTCCAGTTCCTCGATGATGATAAACGGGATCCCGTCGCGGCTTCCGTAGGTGAAGAAGCGAGGAAAGGACGGATGCGAGAGGGCCATGAGAAGGCGTGCCTCGCGTGCGAAGCGCTCGACGGCACTCGGCTTCAGGCAGCGGAGTATCTTGACGGCCGCAGTCGTTCCAAGGGCGATGTTCCGTGCACGATGAACTTCGGAGGTGCCGCCTCGACCGAGTAACTTTTCAAGGACATAGCCACCAAATTCCTCGCCAGGTGGAAAGGGTGGAAGCTCTCTGGCGGCATCGTCAGTCTCGTCGACGGATTGCAGAACAACCTCTTTTGATCTGTCGCTCATGGTTCGTGCCCAGTCAGCCTGTCTGCGGCGAGGCGGAAACCGATGTCATCATAGTCGTCGTAGGTGAAGACCGGAAATCTGTATTTCGACCGGCATGAACTAGCCGGTGATACCCAGCCGCCTCCCTTTATTATGCAGCCGCCAAAGACAAATGTATCGACGATTTCAAAGACATTGCCAAGCATGTCGAAGATGCCCCAGGCGTTGGGGCGAGACATCCCGACGTTATGCGTGGCCATGTTTGAGTTGACTTTATAGTTGCAAGCGTCGTCAAGTGTGGCTGGCAAGCCTGACTCCAGCGTGCCGTAGTCGTCGGAATCACCTCCGGTGCGGCAGCAGAGCATCCATTCGGCTTCCGTTGGGAGCCGGAGGCGCAAGCCGGCCTTTTTCACGCTTTCCAGGGCATTGGCCTTCCGGATGAATTTCTGGCAATCAGCCCATGAGACTTGCTCGACAGGGCGGTGTGGACCGGAAAAGGCCGAAGGCGCCGTTGACATGATGGCCTGCCACTGCTCCTGCGTGACTTCGAATTTCCCGATGAAAAAGCCATTGGTGGCCTCGACCATCTCCAGTTCGATTCCATCGGCAAGTGGAATCGAGACAACGGGACGCCCCGAATCTGCGGCCGCCATGAATGGCAGCGATGCAAGAGCCGCCACGGTCAGTCGGCATATTTCCCCAAATGCGCTCAAAGACACCTCTGGCCCGCTTCTGGCAGGCCACATCCAAAAAACAATGTATCAATTTTGGCAAAAGACGGTATCTTTGTCAACTGTTGGCCATTTTCAGGCTTATCCCCCTTTTTTCTTACTGGCTGCTTCGCAGCCGACGATGGTGGACGATTTTCTTGCGCGGCGGGCCAGGGGGCGTCCGTCGTTTTGCCGGCCGGTTTGCCGCTTTGCGGCGCCGGCAAAACGCCCGGACGCAGCCTCCCCGTCCCGCCGCGCC
>JAEEGL017061929.1_pt1 | contig 12677 bp, 8 predicted proteins | sample 9134231 | NCBI WGS metagenome assembly JAEEGL01 (sample SAMN16246548, study PRJNA631951) | gut metagenome | biome: gut microbiome; feature: rumen; material: fiber-attached | host: Bos | place: Iran: Karaj | collected 2018-10
GGGGGGGGGGGGGGGGGGGGGGGGACGCAGATCTCGTTGGTGGTGGGGTTATAGTAGGCATTCACGGTCTGGGGATCCATGTACCAGTCGTCGATATCCACGGGCTTGCCAGCCATGTGGTCAATCTCGTACTCGTTCCAGAACTTACGACATGCCAGCAGGTTCTCGTAGTAAGACTTTGAGGGGTCGATGGTGAGCTTCGTCATGTCGATCCACTTATCGGGATAGCCCACCTTCACATAGAAGGTGTTGAGCTTCAGCAGGGCGTTCACCTTGGTTGAGTCTGACATCCAGTCCTGTGCGGCGATACGCTCGCCAAGGGCAATCTGCAGGTTCTTGATGAGCTTCGTCATGCGCTCCTTGGCAGCAGCGGGGAAATATTTCTCCACATAAATCTTGCCCAGAGCCTGACCCATATAGCGCTCTACCTGACTGGTGGCACGACGCCAAGCGGGATGGTCCTGCTTACGACCTGAGAGCACCTTGCCAAAGAACTCGAAATTGGCCTCACGAACGGCATCGTTCAGGCTACCCGTAGAACTGAGGATGATGCTCCACTCCATCACGTCGCGATAGGTAGCGGGCTTCATCGTAGCCAGGATTTTGTTGACTCCCTCCATGAAGGTTGGCTGACCTACAACCATCTCCTGCATGAACTCGCTCTTCAGTCCCTGGGCGTTCATCAGCTGCTCCAACTTCAGGTTGGGATACTTCTCGTTAAACTCCTTCAGGGTCATCTTATTATAGTTGGCCTGAGGGTCGCGCAGTTCGGTGCGGCTCTTAGAGATTTTAGCCAGTTCCAACTCAAGGGCGAAGATATTTTTCATCTTCTTCGTTGCCGCAGACTTGCTAAAGCCGTAAGCCTGGAACATTCTGACAATGTGCTTCTTATACTCATTGCGAATCTTCGTGGTGGCCTCATCATTCTCAAGGTAATAGTCCTTCATGCCGAGGGTCAGTCCGCCCTGTCTCACATTGAGGATATTCTCTGTAGCGTTCTTCTCGTCGGCACCAAGACCGGCACCATAGAACTCAAGGTTGCCATACTGAGCCATCTCCAGTTGGATGGCGAAGAGCTGCTTCATGGTCTTGGCAGACTCGAGGGCTTTCAGCTTACCCATCACAGGCTGAAGTCCCTCCTTCTCACGGCGTACAGAGTCCATCGCCATCTTATAGAGGTCGGAGAGTTTCTGCTCGGTAGTGCCCTTGGCATAGGTGTTATTGAGCAACTCGGTGAGAATACCGTTGATACGCTTGTTGTTGTCCTCGCCAAGGCGGTCGAACGAGCCGAAGCGTGAATAGGCAGCAGGCAGCGGATTCTTCTTCATCCATCCACCGCAAGCATACTCATAGAAATCGTCAGCAGGGCGAACAGAGGTGTCGAGGTCGCCCAGATTGATACCCGACTGCAAGGTTGGTTGTGCCGATGCAGCGAGCGACATTGATGTCAATGCCATTGTCATTAAAAAATTTGTTAGTTTCATAGTTATCATTTATACAATCTTAATTGCTTAATGTATCCAACTCTTCAGAGAGTTTCTCCCAGCGCTCTACCTCTTCATCCATCTGACGCTTGGTGTCGGTATATTCGGTGACGAGCGTCATATCTGAGGCGTTCTTGGGATCACAGAGCAAGTCGTCGAGTTCCTTGAGGCGCTGCTCCATCTTGGAGATTTTCTTCTCACATTCCTCAACAGCTTTTTCTGCACGCTTCTGGCGGCGCTGCTGCTCCTTGCGCTCGGCATAGTCTTCCTTCGAAGATGATGAAGGGGTATTGGTGACAGGTGAGGGGATGTCAGTTTTAGCGGCTTGAGCATGATTGTTCTTCTCAAGCTGTGACAGTTCTGCAATTTTCTTGGATTGCAGGAAGTCGTAGATGCCACCGATATGCTCGCGCACCTTGCCCCCACCAAACTCATAGACCTTGGTGACCAGACCATCGAGGAACTCACGGTCGTGAGAGACGATGATAGCGGTGCCGTCGAAGGCTTTGATAGCCTCCTTGAGCACATCCTTTGAAAGCATGTCGAGGTGGTTGGTAGGCTCGTCGAGAATCAGAAGGTTGACAGGCTCCAGCAACAGGCGAATCATAGCCAGACGACTGCGCTCGCCACCACTGAGCACCTTGACTTTCTTGTCGGAAGCCTCGCCACCAAACATGAAGGCGCCGAGGATATCATTGATGCGCAGGCGGATATCGCCCTTTGCCACATTATCAATAGTCTGGAACACGGTGAGGTTCTCGTCGAGCAACTGTGCCTGATTCTGGGCGAAATAGCCAATCTGCACGTTGTGACCCACCTTCAGGTTGCCCTCGAAGGGAATCTCGTTCATGATACATTTCACCAGCGTAGATTTACCTTCACCATTCTTACCCACGAAGGCCACCTTCTCGCCTCGTTTAATGGTGAGATTCACGTGGTCGAAGATGACACGATTATATGCTTTCTTCACCTCGTCGCAGATCACGGGATAGTCGCCAGAGCGCAGGCAAGGCGGGAACTTGAGGTGCATAGCGGAATTGTCCACCTCGTCGACCTCGATAATCTCCATCTTCTCCAACTGGCGCAAGCGCTGCTGCACCTGTACGGCCTTGGTGGGCTTATAGCGGAAACGCTCTACGAAGTCGCGTATATCAGCCATCTCCTTCTGCTGGTTCTCGTAGGCACGCAACTGCTGTTCACGGCGCTCTTTTCTGAGCACCACATACTCGTCGTACTTCACACGATAGTCGACAATGCGTCCGCAGGATATCTCCAGCGTACGGTTGGACACATTATTGATGAAGGCACGGTCGTGGCTGACCAGCACCACTGCCCCACTCCACGTAGCCAACAGTTGTTCGAGCCACTGGATAGACTCAATATCGAGGTGGTTGGTAGGCTCGTCGAGCAACAGCACGTCGGGACGGCGCAACAGGATCTTTGCCAACTCGATACGCATGCGCCAACCACCAGAGAACTCGGAGGTGGAACGGTCGAAGTCGGTACGTTCGAATCCCAAGCCCATCAGCGTGCGCTCTATCTCGGCCTCGTAGCCCTCGGCACCCAACATCTGATAGCGTTCGTGCTCAGTAGAGAACTTCTCTACCAGAGCCATATAATCCTCACTCTCATAGTCGGTACGCTCGCTGAGCTGCTGCTCCATATGGGCAATGCGGTCGGCCATCTTCTGGATATCGGAAAAGGCCTTCTGAGCCTCCTGACGCACGGTGGTGTCGTCTTGCAGAATCATGACCTGTGGCAGATAGCCAATAGTGCTGTCGCTGGCTACGCTCACCACGCCTGCTGTGGGTTTCTCCATACCACAGAGAATCTTGAGCATAGTGGACTTGCCGGCACCGTTCTTACCAACAAGGGCGATACGATCTTTGTCGTTGATGACAAAGGTTGCATCGGTAAAAAGGGGCTTCACCCCAAATTCTACTTTTAATCCTTCTACGGAAATCACGTTCTATATATATTATATTAAAAGAGGTGTATCACTTACATAATCAGCCTGCAAAGGTACGAAAATAAATGAAAAACAAGCTATACAGAATGATAAAATATTCACTAATGCTGCATCTTTCATATCATTTACCTCAGAATTGGAAGTAGATAAACGGCTGAATCTCGCTGCTTTTTACCTGAATGACCAGATAGATGACAGCAGCTATGAGGAGGGCACACAGCACCACGCTGCCCCGTTGGAGCACACGCACGCAACGCTCCTGGAAAGCATCGGGCACGAAATGGGTGACATAGCCAAAAAGCATCATGGCGAAGACAATCCAATAGCCGGTGACAACCTGCTGGAAGAGTTCGGGATGGAAATTGGTGACTATCTGCGTGATCATCGTCCACGAGGCTTCGAAGGTGTGGTTGCGGAAGAAAATCCAACAGAAAGCCACGAAATGGAAGGTGAGAAGGACGGATAAAAGCCAGCGCAGACCTGTGCTGTGATAGTGTTTGTCGTGATGGAACACATGTTCGCGCAACCACTTATGAAGGGCCAGCGCCACACCATGCATACCACCCCACGCCACGAAGTTGAGACTGGCACCGTGCCACAGTCCGCCCAGAAGCATGGTGATAATCAGGTTAACATACTGGCGCACCTTGCCCTTACGGTTGCCTCCCAGGGAAATATAGATATAGTCGCGAATCCACGACGAGAGTGAGATATGCCAGCGACGCCAGAAATCGGTGATGCTCTCAGAGCGATAAGGGGCGTTGAAGTTCATGGGGAAACGGAAGCCAAGAAGCAGGGCTATGCCGATAGCCATGTCACTATAGCCGGAGAAGTCGCAATAGATCTGAAGGGTATAGCCATAGACACCCAGCAGATTCTCCACACCGCTATAGAGCGAGGGATTGTCAAAGATGCGGTCAACGAAATTCAGCGAGATATAATCGCTGATGACGGCTTTCTTGAACAGTCCGATGGCAATGAAATAGCAGCCTTGGGCAAACATGTGGGAAGTAATCTCAAGAGGCTTGCGAATCTGTGGGGCGAAGTCGCGCGCACGGACTATAGGTCCTGCCACCAACTGGGGGAAGAACGACACGTAGAAGGCGTAGTCGAGCAACGACGGAAGGGGCTTCAAGTCACCTCGATACACGTCGATGACATAAGACATGGACTGGAACGTGAAGAACGAGATGCCTACAGGCAGGAAGATGTCACAAGGCTGGAAATTACAGCCCACCATCTGTGCCCACATGCCGGCAAAGAAATTGGTGTATTTGAAATAGCCCAGGAGTCCTAAGTCGATGAGCAGCGACAGAGCAACAAGCCACCTGGACTTACGTACGGCGATGGCTCGCGCCAGGAGATAGTCGCTCAACGTGACCACAGCCAACAGACCGAAATAGAGTCCGCTGGACTTATAATAGAAATAATAAGAGAAAGCAGTCACAAACAGCAGACGCAGGGTGAGCGTGCGCTGAAGGAGCATATATATAAAGGTGAAACACAGGAACACCATCAGAAACAAGCCCGTGGAGAATATCATGGGTTCGTCTGATTGGTAGGTCAGAAGATGCAGAAGACGTTCACTCATGGCTGTTGCTGTTTTTATAAATATCAAATCCTGCTAAGATACTCTCTACCAAGTGGGTGGCCAGTCGACGTCCACCGGCATGCGAGATATGGGTATAGTCTTTGTTGGCCAGACCCTTGTCCACCAGCGTCTTCATACTCTCGCGTCCGCCCATAGCCTGGAAGAGATTGAAGAAAGCCACCTGCTCATTGGCTGCCATGATTTGCTGATAGCCAACCAGCGACTCTACGCCTTGCATCGTGTGGATGCCCTCCATAGAACGCTGGTCGCGATCGGTCATACTGACAATAAGGATACTGGTTTGCGGATAGGCCGCCTTGAAACGGCGGATGACGTTGCCCAACTGCTGGATGTACGGCTTATAGTTGCGCACATTCTCATTGGCTACATTCAATCCGAAATGGAAGATAATCAGGTCGTAGGGACGCTGGGCGGCAAACTCGCGCAGCACGCCGGAAGGGATATTTCCCAAAGAGACGCCCGAGGAACCTCGCATACTGAAATTATCCACGATAACGCCCTGATTGCTCTCCAAGGCCACACCATAAAGATAGGTGTCGGGCGAGGCAGCAGAGACGGAATAGATGATCTTACGCATGGAGGAATGGCGTTTGGTGAAGGTCTGGAGCTGTCCGTCGCCACAGAGCACATCATAGACAAGGGAATCACGATTCATCTTCGTGGCTATGGTTATGCTGTCCTGTGTCCTGAAAAAGAAGGTGGCCTTCTGCCAATCGCTCAGATGTTTACGCGATTTGGAACCCTGATAGACGAAGGTAGCCTTGTTGCCATCGATGATGAAATAGCGCTGGGCGATGCTCTGCACCTGTGTATTAAAGGGACGCTTCACCACCTCATACTCACGCAGGCCCTCGAAAGAATGACGAACGGTCTGACGGAATCCGCAAATCGGACTGGCACAATCCACCCACCCCACTCCATTGCCACCAAACTGTGTCTGGAGCTGTTCACGCAGGTCGGCCGACAGGATATCGCCTTCAATGAAAGAGTCGCCGAAATAAGCGATACGCACAGGGCGATTCAGTTCTTTGACACACGACAGCTGCTGATAGAAATGGTGCATGCCGCCAGGTTGCCCCTGCCCATAGTCGGCTATCATCATGACGCCATCGGGAGTCGTCTGGGGTTGCACCATACGGGGTATCACGGTATCAACACCATCGATAGAATCATAGACCAAGACAGAATCGGGCACCGAAGCCACAACAGATGGAGGCTCAGGGATATCAAGCACCTCCGTGCTGTCAGTTTCGAGAAGAGATTCGGGATACAGGTCGCTGAGGATATTCACACGGCGCAGCGCATTATCTCCCAGATAAATAGTGGGAAGAAAACGCATCGCAAAAAGAATAGCCACAACCAGCCCTACTAGTAAGAAGGTACGTGCTACTTGATTCATTTAACCTGTGCTTTCAGGAATTTATCGAGCACCTCGATACCCTTGGGGGTACAGATGCCGCGAAGAGAGATAAACATGATATTGTTCAGGACGCTCTCAATAGAGAAACGGGCATAGAGGCGCTTCTGAAGAAACAGCTGGCCTATGGAATCAAAGAGTATTGTCACCAAGTCATAATGGATATCGTCACGGAAATAGCCTTCCTTGACACCCTTATCCAAGAAAGCAGCCAACTCCTTCCTGTTTTCCTCACGGCTCTTCTCCAAGTATGCCATCACCTTGGGGTATTTCTCTATGTCATCATAGAACGAGGGACTGGTGAAACGAAACTCTTCCACCTTTGACTTGTAGACATTCAAGATAATATCCATCACATTCGTGTTACCCGTCACAAATGCAGACATCTCAGCCTCGCGTCGCTGATTATATGTCTTGACGCCTTCAAAGAGCATCACCTCTTTGTTGTCGTATATCTCGTACATCGTACGCTTTGAAATATTCAGCGCATGGGCAATATCGTCCATCCTAACAGCTTTGATGCCGTTTTTCGCAAACAATTCCATCGCGGTATCCAGAATTTTTCCCTTCAATCCCTGCCGATATGCCGATAAACTCTTTAATTCTTGCATAAGTATTAGTTTTACGCTGCAAAGTTACTAAAAAGATTAAAAAACGCTTGTATTTTTCAGCGTTTTTTTGTACTTTTGCATACCATTTTTAATTTGACTCAATATTTTAAACACGTATGGTAAAGATTTCTAAAGAAGCTGCCTTGGAATATCACCAAAGCGGCCGTCCAGGAAAAATTGAAGTAAAGCCCACGAAGGCTTACAGGACACAAACAGATCTAAGCTTGGCTTATTCCCCTGGAGTAGCTTATCCCTGTCTGGAGATTCAGGATAACCCAGACGACGCCTACAAGTATACCGACAAAGGTAACCTTGTAGCCGTTATCTCAAACGGTACCGCTGTCCTCGGACTGGGCGATATAGGTGCTCTCAGCGGAAAACCCGTAATGGAAGGTAAGGGACTGCTCTTCAAAATTTACGGTGGTATTGACGTGTTTGATATCGAAGTCAACGAGAAAGACCCTGAGAAATTCTGTGAGGCCGTAGAGCGTATCGCTCCTACCTTCGGCGGTATCAACTTAGAGGATATTAAGGCACCTGAGTGCTTCTACATCGAGGAGCGCCTGAAGAAGACCCTCGACATCCCTGTGATGCACGACGACCAGCACGGCACAGCAATCATCAGCGCTGCCGGTTTGAAGAATGCGTTGGAGGTGGCCAAGAAGGATATCAAGAAAGTGCATATCGTGGTGAATGGCGCTGGTGCAGCTGCCATCTCTTGTACAAAACTCTACATGGCACTGGGTGCACAGAAAGAGAATATCGTGATGCTCGACTCAAAGGGTGTGATCAGCACCAGTCGTACAGACCTGAACGAGCAGAAGAAATTCTTTGCTACCAGCCGTACAGATATTCACACGCTGGCCGAGGCCGTGAAGGATGCCGACGTATTCGTTGGTTTGTCAAAGGGCAATGTGCTCTCACAGGATATGGTTCGCTCTATGGCGAAAGATCCCGTGATCTTCGCTCTGGCAAACCCAGTACCTGAGATTTCTTATGAGGATGCAATGGCTGCACGTCCTGACGTACTGATGTCAACTGGTCGTACGGACTATCCCAACCAGATTAACAATGTTATCGGTTTCCCCTATATCTTCCGCGGTGCGCTCGACGTACACGCTACAGCTATCAACGAGGAAATGAAGATGGCTGCCGTTCACGCTATTGCCGACCTGGCTAAGAAGCCTGTACCCGATGTGGTGAACGATGTCTATAAGGTGAACAACCTGAAGTTTGGACGCGAATACTTCATTCCAAAACCCGTTGACCCACGACTCATCTCTGAGGTAAGTGCTGCTGTGGCAAAGGCTGCCATCAAGAGCGGTGTGGCTCGTAAGAAGATTGAGAACTGGAAACAATACAAGGCTTCGCTATCAGTACTCCTCGGACAGGAGACCAAGCTGACACAAAAACTCTATGCTACTGCTGCTGCCCATCCTCAGCGCGTAGTCTTCGCAGAAGCTGTACACCCCACTATGCTGAAAGCTGCTGTACAGGCTAAGAGCGAGGGTATCTGTCAGCCTATCCTGCTGGGCAACGACGAGGTGATCGAAAAGATGGCCAAGGAACTGGATTTGAATCTGGAGGGCATCGAGATTGTGAACCTGCGTCATCCCAAAGAGCAGGAGCGCCGCGAACGCTATGCACGTGTGCTGACTGAAAAGCGTCAGCGCGACGGATATACATTCCAGGAGGCTAACGATAAGATGTTTGAGCGTAACTACTTTGGTATGATGATGGTTGAGACGGGCGATGCTGATGCTTTCATCACGGGTCTGTACACCAAATACTCAAACACCATCAAGGTGGTGAACGAGGTGATTGGTATTCGTCCTGAATATAAGCACTTCGGCACAATGCATATCATCAACTCACCCAAGGGCACGCTGTATGTAGGCGATACGCTGGTAAACGAGAACCCCGATACAGAGACTTTGGTTGATATCGCCAAACTATCGGCTACGGCAGTACGTTTCTTCAACGAGAAGCCTGTCATCTCAATGATTTCCCACTCGAACTTCGGTTCTTCACACAGCGAGGGTGCCGGCAAGGTGCGCGACGCTGTGGAGCAGATGCAGAAGGATTATCCCGATTTGGCTATCGACGGTGAGATGCAAATCAGCTTCGCTCTGAACAAGGAGTTGCGCGACGAGCAGTATCCATTCACACGCCTGAAAGGTAAGGATGTGAATACGCTGGTATTCCCCAACCTCACCTCTGCCCGCTCAAGCTACAAGATGCTGCAGATGCTGGATGCCGACGTGGAAATCATCGGTCCGATCCAGATGGGACTGAACAAGCCTATCCACTTCATCGACTTCGGTGCTTCTGTTCGCGACGTGGTCAACATCGTGGCTGTGGCTGTTATCGATGCCTACGTGGATAAGATTAAGACAAGAATCAATAATCGATAAGAACTTATGGTGATGCATCAAGTTATTCTATCACTCGGTGCCAACTATCAAGCAGAAAAGAATCTGCCCGAAGCTCAAAGGAGCCTCGGGCAGATACTCTTTTCACCTCATTATACGGATGCTATCTGGACAGAACCGATAGCCAGTAAAAGAACTGATCTTTATCTGAACCAACTTGTCAAAGCACAGACGGAACTGGATTTTGAGACTTTGGTAAAGGCTATCAAAGAGATAGAAATCAGACACGGACGGACACCAGAAGAGCGCGAACTGGGTATCGTAAGAATTGACATCGACGTCTTAGAGTTTGACGGCGTACATCATCACCAACGCGACTGGGAACGTCCTTACGTACAAGACCTCCTACCTCAGCTTTAAGCCATCGCCTACCCTGATTTCGTAATCGGGACTCAGATGGTTCATCTTATACAGCGACTCCAAACGGATGCCGTATTTCTGGGCAATAGAATACATGGACTCGCCCTCTCGAATATAATGCAATCGGTCCTTGTATTCCTTGGGAGCTCGTTTCTGTTTCTTCTTCAGCCAAATAACTTCACCTTCCTGCAGACGGTCATCACGATCGCGCTCATTATAGCGCGCTATCTTCTTGTATGAAATACCTATCTCCTCACCTATAGAACGGAACGTGTCTCCCTTACGTGCATAGATAAAGTAGTTCTTATTATACTTACCCATGGGATGAAGGGGCTGGCCATTAAGCGTGTGGTCTTTGGTATGGGCAGTCAACGTCTTATCATACGAGCGGGCTTTGTCGTATTCATACAGATGATACAACTGGATGATGTCTATCAAACGATCAGCATACTTGGGATTGGTTGCATAACCTGCAGCTTTCAATCCGCGAGCCCAACTTTTATAGTCGGTAATCTTCAAGCTAAAGAGGCCACGATAACGCTGGCCAGAAGCCAAGAAACGTGAGTGGTCTTCATAAGACTCGAAAGCTGAATTGTAAGAACGGAAACACTCGTTGCGTGCATCATCATCCTTATAGATAGTACGCCCCGTCCACCCGTGACACTTAATGCCAAAGTGATTGTTGGCCCTACGAGCCAAATCACTATCGCCAGCACCACTCTCCAGCAATCCCTGAGCCAAGGTGATGCTGGCAGGAATCTTCCATTTCAGCATCTGCTCTATAGCACAATCCTTATACTGGTTGATATAGTTCTGATAACGGGCATTCCACACGGACTGGGCACTCGCCACAGAGGAAAGACAAAAAGCGACAAACGCAACGAGATATGTTTTCTTAATCATTTCTGCAAAGAGAAGAAGGGCTCTCGAATTACTCGGGAGCCCATCAAAAATATCACAGTTTCAAATCTTTCTTCAGGAGTTCAATCTTAGCTTCCGCAGTCTTTGTGCAACGCTCATAATCAGCTGCGCCTGAGAAACTTGCGTCCTTAACCTCAGTGTAGAACTTTATCTTTGGTTCTGTACCAGAAGGACGAACGGACACCTTCGTTCCATCCTCACAGAACCACTGCAGCACGTTAGAGGTGTCAGGCATATTGAGCTTGGTGACATTACCCTGAGCATCCTTTGCCTCAAGGGTCTTATAGTCTTTCACCAAAACAACCTTTGAACCACCCAGCGTCTGAGGAGGATTATTACGGAAATCGGTCATCATCTGCTTGATCTCATCAGCACCAGTCTTACCAGGACGAACCACATTGATGGTGTACTCCTTAGAGAAACCGTACTCCTTATAGATATTCATGAGCAGGTCGTAGAGGGTCATTCCATTATCGCGAGCCCATGATGCAATCTCACAGATGAGGCAGATTGAAGCGGGAGAATCCTTATCACGTACTTTATCAAACGGCAGGAAGCCAAAGCTCTCCTCACCACCACCGATATACTTCTTCTTGCCTTCGTTCACGCGAATCTCGTTGGCAATCCACTTGAAACCTGTGTAGCAATCCATCAGTTCTACGCCATTCTTCTTGGCAATCTCGGCAATAACCTCTGTTGTCACAATAGTCTTCACGAGGAACTCATTGCCCTTGAGCTGACCCAGTTTCTTCTTGTTGGCAATGATATACCAGCAGAACATCATACAGGTTTGGTTACCATTCAGGATTTCCCACTCGCCCTTGGCATTGCGGCAAACAATAGCCAGACGGTCAGCATCAGGGTCTGAAGCAATCACCAAATCGGCATTGAGTTTGGTACCCAGTTTCATACCCAAGGTCATAGCCTCGGCATTCTCTGGGTTAGGAGAAACAACAGTGGGGAAGTTTCCATCGATAACCATCTGCTCGGGCACAACATGAATATTCTGGAAGCCCCAAGAACGCAGAGCCATAGGGATAATCACACGTCCGGTACCGTGCATAGGTGAGTAAACGATATTGAGGTCTTTCTGGCGCAGAATAACATCCTGATCAACCATAGCCTCTTTCACAGCCTGGATATAATCCCAATCCATCTCACCACCGATAGGAATGATGAGGTCTTTGTTGCCCTGGAACTTCACATCCTCAATCTTCACCTTGTTCACCTCGTCGATGATTCCTTTGTCATGAGGAGCCAGCACCTGAGCACCATCGTCCCAATAAGCCTTGTAACCATTATACTCGCGGGGGTTGTGAGAAGCGGTGACATTAACACCAGCCTGACACTTCAACTGACGGATAGCAAAAGAAATCTCAGGTGTAGGACGCAGGCTCTCAAACAGATAAACCTTGATGCCATTGGCTGAGAAAATATCAGCTACAGTCTCAGCAAACATACGTCCATTGTTACGACAGTCGTGACCTACAACAACAGCAGGCTGCATATTGGGGAATGCCTTGTTGATATAATTGGCAAAACCCTGAGTAGCCATACCTACAATATACTTATTCATGCGGTTGGTGCCAGCACCCATAATGCCACGCAAACCACCCGTACCGAATTCCAGATTCTGATAGAAAGCGTCGATAAGCGCTGTTTTGTCCTCTGCGTCAAGCATAGCCTGAACTTCCTTGCGGGTCTCCTCGTCAAAAGCTGGAGAGAGCCACACCTTTGCCTGTGCCTCGCACTGAGCAATGAGTTGAGCGTTGTTTTCCATTTTATGTCTTTTAAGTTAATAATTCATCTGAGGGGCAAAGTTAATAAACTTTTCCCAAATGACAAAGAAAAAAGAGGTATTTATTTTTCCA
>JAEEGL017169852.1_pt1 | contig 12677 bp, 6 predicted proteins | sample 9134231 | NCBI WGS metagenome assembly JAEEGL01 (sample SAMN16246548, study PRJNA631951) | gut metagenome | biome: gut microbiome; feature: rumen; material: fiber-attached | host: Bos | place: Iran: Karaj | collected 2018-10
ACATGTCACGGGTTTTCCTGAAAAGCCTTGCACGTATTGTTTCTCGCTGCCTTGCGGTGTGAAAGAGATGACGCCAGCGGTCTCAGTCATGCCGTAGGCTTTCGTGACGTCGTAGCGGCAGCCACCTTGATGCAAGCACTCATTGATGCGTTTCTCGAAAGCCGTGTTCAGGATATCGCCAGCCACATTGATGGATTTCAGGTAGGAGAAGTCCGCCTCGGGGGCATTTTCCGTGTTGACGAAATCCCAATAGGCCGGCACCGAGAAGACGTGCTGTGGCTTGTATTGGGTGATAAGCTTAAGGAATTCCTCACGAGGTGCAATAGGAACGACAATAGCGCGCAAGCCATGAAACAGAGGGAGCATCAAGGTGTTGGCACCGAAGAAAGCGAAAATGGGAAGGATACAAAGTGCGGTGTCGTCGCTCGATAGTTCATTGAGGATAGGCGGGTTGGGGAAGACGGAATGCATGATGTTTTCGGTGCTGAGCATTACGCTTTTCACCATGCCCGTCGTGCCGCTAGTCTGAAACAAGGCCGTCATCTCGTCGGGAGTCCAATGATAGGGCTCGGTTTCGTCTTTGCCTTGCGCCGTCTTGATGAAGTCTTTCCAATGGCAGAACTTCTTGTGCTTGAGAAACACCTTTTTCCGTCCATTGAACCACTCACCCACACCAAACCAAAAAGCGACTTTCGGGATAGAATCGGCTCCCGAGCACACCACGACTTTCTCGACGTTGAGATGGGCATCGGCGGTGGCCAGGTTGGCCGCGTAAAGCCCCATGACGAAAAGCATCTTCGAATGGGTACGGTCAACGATCTTGCAAAACTCTTCGGGGGTGTATCTGACATCGATCATGCAAGGGACGGCACCGATTTTGTTTAGGGCCAGAAAACAGGTCAACGACTCGGGTAAAGAGGGGAGGGCAAAGCTGATGATATCGCCTTGTTTCACTCCGTGATTTTTGAAAGCCAAGGCCACAATGTCGATTTGCTCCAACAGCTGCTTAAACGTGGTCTCTGTCTTAAAATAACTCAAAGCAGGCTTATCGGAATACTTTTCCGCTGTCTCTCTGAATGTTTCGTATAAACCTAAAGTTGCTTTCATCTTGAAAGGTATGAGCGAGGTCATATCAAAATTGAGCGGCAAAGATACAAAAACTTCTTAAAAGTTTAGAAAAGCACGCGTTTCATTGGAAAAAACCTTCTGTTGAAACAATACGAAGAAAAAGTCGTATTTTTGCGCGATAAATAATCCGAAAGTCAACAAACTCCGATGATAGACAATTTTCCCAATCCGAGAAGGAAGCATTGCGAGACCGGCACTTTTCTGAACATATTGGAATATTATGGTTATCAGATCAGCGAGCCCATGGCTTTCGGAATAGGTTCGGGGATCTATTTTCTTTATTCACCGTTTCTGCGGATGCGTGGCATCATCCTTCCGATGTTGCGTATCAAGCCCGCCTCCATCGTGAAGAATTTCGCCGAGAGGATGAACATCGGCTATCATGGCATGAAATACGGATGCAAGGTGAACCGGTCGATGCGTGACCTCGATGCATTGGTGGAGCAAAACATCCCTGTCGGCGTGGTGGTCAGCGTGGGTGGCTTGAATTATTTCGGAAAAATCGTAAACGAGTCGAATTTCAACGGACACGTGTTGACGGTCATCGGCAAAGAGGGGTCAACCTATATCATCGCCGACTCCGACAGCCGTTTGTTAAACGACGAATATGTCACTATCGATGAGGCTACTATGCGTAAGGTGCGTTTCGCCAAAGGCTTGGCAGCTCCCAAGGGGCGCATGTTCTATCTCGACCCGCCAGCTCCTGATTTTGCCGAGACGGTTGACCTGAAGCCAGCCATCGTGCAAGGGTTGGAAGAGTCGTGCTATCGCATGTTGCGTATGCCTCTCTCTTTCTATGGATACACGGGCTTGCATGTGTTTGCTAAGAACCTGAAACGCTGGAAGGTCTATTTCTCCAACGAGCTTCGGGGTTATATCCTGTTGTGGTTCTACAGGCTCATCGAGACGGCCGGAACGGGTGGCGCGGGCTACCGTTACATTTATTCCGACTTCCTGAAAGAGGCCGCCACGGTGTTCGACAGCGAGGTGCTCGACGACTGCTCGAAGCTGATGGGCGAGGATGCCGACACTTGGCGCCAGTTCTCGTTGGACTGCCGTCGCTACATGAAGAGCGAGAACGTGACCTTGAACGAGATGGCCGACATTCTGGAGACCATCGGGCAGCAGGAGAAAGAGATCTTCACCAAAATCGACACCGAGTTTTTGAAGCCGATTCGGGCTCAAAAGTAATTTTTCTATTTTTGCACCGTATTTCGTTAACTAAACGGCATGGGAACCCTGATTCAGAAAACATCGCATTGCGCCGTCATCGGTCACGGCAGCTGGGCTACGGCTATTGCTAAAGTGTTGATCATGAATGAGTCGTCGGTTTGCTGGTACGTCCGCAACCAAGAAGTACTTGAGTCGCTGCGCACCGAGGGCCACAATTGTCGCTACCTCTCCGACGTGGAGTTCGATATGAGCCGCGTCCACCTCACCGACGACGTGAACGAAACGGTGGAAAAAGCCGATATCATCTTTTTGGTGACCCCCGCTCCTTATTTGAAGTGCTATCTCTCTGACCTGAAGGTCCCGCTGAAGGACAAGATGGTGGTGTCGGCCATCAAAGGCATCATCCCCGACGCAAATCAGTTTGTTACGGATTACATGAAGCAACGTTATGGTTTGGCCGACGAGCAGCTGTGCTGCATCAGCGGTCCGACCCACGCCGAAGAGGTGGGCCACGGAAGGCTCACCTATATGACCTTTGCCTGCTCCAACATCGGCAACGCTCGCGTCGTGGGCGAGAAACTGAAGACGCCTTTCATCAAGGTGAACGCATTGCGGGACATGCATTATCTGGAACATGCCTCGGTGTTGAAGAACATCTATTCCGTCATCGTGGGCATGGCGATGGGCTTGGGTTATGGCGACAACTTCATCGCCGTCTTGGTGTCGAACTGCATCAAGGAGATGTATTTCCTGCTCTCGCCGCAGAGCGTCACCGATCTTACCAAGTTCAACCCATCCAACTTCTTTGGCGACCTCTTGGTGTCGTGCTATTCGAGTCATAGCCGCAACCGTCAGTTGGGCGTGCTCCTCGGCCGTGGTAACACGGTGAAGACCGCCCTCAACGAGATGACCATGGTGGCCGAGGGCTACTACTCGTCGGCGTTATTGCCCCACCTCCCCGAGGAGCAACGTCGTCAGCTGCCCATCGCCGAGAAGGCCTACCAGGTGCTGCATCAGGGCATGCCGGCCCGCAAAGCCTTGAAAGACCTTGAAGACCTTTTGGAATAATTTCCTATTTCTTACTTAGATCAAGTAGGCCAAGACTGCGAGGAAGGCGATGATGGCAAGGATGAGAAGTATGACTCTCCATGCCGAGACGGGCGACTTGCCGCCTACCTTACCCGTTTGTCCGTTCACGGCAAACTGATACACCTTGTCTTTATATTTAAACGACGAGATCCACGTGGGCACCAACAGGTACTTATAAGTGATGTTGCTGTAGAGTGTCGAGAAGCGGACGCTGTCGGTGCGGTCGGCGTTCCAATGCCGGCGGATGTACGACGGGATGGTGGAGTACAAACGCGACTGGATGGTGCGTTGTGCCGACTCCCAGCCTTCTTGCAGGCCGACGGAATAGCGTTCGGCGACAAAGCCTGCCAGTACTTGTGGCGAATAAGGCACCAACTTCGAGAAATCGAAGGGCTCACAAGCTCTCACTCCCGAGTCTTTCTGACGTTTGGAGGCCATGACGGTGATATCATCGAAGAACTCCTGATACACGCCGCTGACATGACGCCAGTCGGTCACCGTGCGCGTGTTGCCATCGCGGTCTTTTTCCTTGCGGTCGTAACCGGCGCGACCGGTGAAGTTGGACGTGGTCTGTGCGTCGTAGGTCCAATAGGGGAGATAGACGCCTTGGAAAGCCTCGGGACTGGCGCTTCTCTTGGCTTTGCGGGGTGCAAAGAGCTTACCCTTGAGCCACTTGGAGAAGCGTTCGCCCGCCTGTTCCTTGGTGATAGCGAAAGGACACACGGCGCCGGGAGCGATGGTGTTTTCGGTGGCAGCAGGCATCACGCTGGTGGAGCCGCAGAAAGGACACACAGCAGCGGTCTCGAGGGCGTCGTAGACGGTCACGGCACCGCATTGCTTGCACTGCACCTCTTTCTTCTGTTCGCCCCAGTTGAAGCTCTCGGTATGGATCGCTGCCTCGAAGTCCATCTCGCAGATCTCGTTTTCAGAGTCGGCGCTGGGCAGCTCACACGAGTAGCCGCAATAGTCGCAATGCATCTTGCCCGATGCGGGGTCGAAGACGACGGTGGCGCCGCAGTTAGGGCATTTCTTATCGGTTTCTTTTTCAGTCCTTTCCCAAAGGATCTGTTCTTCAGGGTTATCGTGGTATTCTGACATGGGTTTAAGTGTTGTTGCTTTATTAGTCTGCAAAAGTAAGGTTTATTTTAAACTTTTGGGCTATCAACAGAAATAATTTCTATTTTTGTCCCAAAGTACTAAATATTCAGTGTATGAACAGAAAGACTCTACTTCTCCTATTCCTGATCGCTTGGATGACCCCCTTGGCCGTCATGGCACAGAGCCTGACGGTGACGGGTAAGGTCGTCTCGAGCGACGACGGCTACGGTTTGCCTGGCGTCACCATCCAGGTGAAAGGCACCTCAACCGGCACCGTGACCGACATGGACGGCAACTACACCCTCAAGGCAGACATCCAAGACGCGTTGGTCTTCAGCTTTGTAGGCTATAAGACCAAGGAGGTCGCCATCAAAGGCAAGAACAAGATCAACGTCACCTTGGAAGTCGACTCGCAGACCCTCGACGATGTGGTGGTCACGGCTTTAGGCATCAGGCGCCAGAAGCGTGAGCTGGGTTATGCCACCGAGGAAATCGGCGGCGAGCTCATCGCCAAGTCGGGCTCGGGCAGCGTCATCAGCGCGTTGAGCGGCCGCTCTGCCGGTGTGCAGATCATCAACCCCAATGGCGTCGACGGTGGCGCGTCGCGTATCACCATCCGTGGTAACAACAGCATCTTTGGCGACAACCAGCCTCTCATCGTGGTCGACGGCGTGCCGATGACCAACGAAGGTGGCGTCACCAGCTGGAGCGGCGGCCGTGACTGGGGTACGGCACTCAACAATATCAACCAGGAGGACATCGAGAGTCTCGACATCCTGAAAGGCCCTACGGCGGCAGCCCTTTACGGCTCGCGTGGTGGCAACGGCGTGGTGCTCATCACCACCAAGAAAGGCTCGAAGCAACGCGGCCTCGGCATCAGCTACACCGCTGGCTTTAAGCTCACCACGCCTTATCTCTACCGTTCGGTGCAGAACAAATACGGCGGTTGCGGCCCCATCACCTTCGATAAGCCGACGCTGACGCCCATCGAAGGGCTATTCGATGATAACGGCAACCAAGTCTATGAATTTCCGTACACTTATAACGTCGATAACGGTCCGGCGGGCGAGCCTACCAACACCACCTTCGGCTACTACGGCGGCGCCCAGAGCTGGGGTCCCGAGATGAATGGCGAGAGTGTACTTTGGTGGGACGGTACGATACGGCAATACAGCCCCCAGCCCGACAACCTGAAGATGCTCTTCAAGAATGGCCACACGATGAACCACAACATCGCATTGCAAAATGCCGGCGACTTCGGCAGCATCCGCGTGTCGTTCACCGACTCGCGCACCGATGCCATCATCGACAACTGCAACCTGCGGCAGACCACCGCCAATGTGGGTTCCTTGATCAATGTGTCGGACAAAATCAAAGTCGACGTGGCGTTCACCTATCTCGACTACTATCGCCTCAACTCCCCTGAAATCGGTGAGTCGAACAGCAACTTCAACAAAGGATTGCTCTACAGCTGGCCCCGTAGCTGGCAAGGCATCGAGACGACGACCTACGAGAACGAGGACGGCACCATGAACCAGTTTGACGGCTACCCCTATCCCTACATCTACAGCAGCACCTTCTGGACGTTCTACAACAACAATACGACCCTTGACCGCGACAAGATGTACGGCTCGGTACGCCTGCTCTACGACGTGACGCCATGGCTCACCGCCTCTGCCAAGGTGGCCTTGGACTGGACGGCCGACAACTACACCACCAAACACAAGCCTACCACTATCGATGGTATGGCGGGAGGATACTATTCGAAGAGCAAGTCGACCTCGCTCACCCGCGACATGGACTTCCTGCTCACCGCCTATAAAGACAACATCTTCGGTTCGAAGTTCAACGTGCGCCTCTCGGCCGGCGGCGAGCAATATTATGGTTATCGCGACGGCATGAACGGCACCTCGGGCACGTGGGCTTACGCCAACCTCTATACCATCTACAACTACTCCTCCGCAAGCGAGCGCACCTTCGGAGAGTCGAGATGGGAGAAGCAGGTCAACTCGTTGTACGCCTTTTTCAACCTGAGCTACAGCGACTGGCTTTTCTTCGATGTGACAGGCCGCAACGACTGGTCGTCGACGCTGCCCATCACCAACAATTCCTACTTCTATCCCTCGGCCACCCTGAGCTTCGTGCCGACGTCGGCTTTCAAGGATTGGAAATGGGGTCCGGTCAACTACCTGAAGCTGAGAGGCTCATGGGCGCAGACCGCCAGCGACACCGAGCCCTATCAGCTGACCTACACCTATAACACCGGTTCGTTCGGACATCAGCTGTCGGCTTCGTTGCCTTCCGTCGTGCCTCCGCTTGAACTGAAACCCCAGCGGCAGCGTGCCTTTGAGTTGGGCTTTGACCTCGGCTTGGGCGCCCGCTTCAACATGGACTTCACCTATTATGACATTTATAGCTGGGATCAGATCCTGTCGTCGCCTGTCGCACCTTCGTCGGGATCCAACAACGTGACCATCAACACAGGTGTAGTGACCAACAAGGGTATCGAGGCCATCTTGACCTACGACATCACGCAGGGCAAGGACTATGGCGTCCAGGTGGGTTTGAACATCGCGCGCAACAAAAACAAGATCGTCGACTTGGCAGGAGCCAACATGTATATGCTCTCCGAGATATGGGGCTCCAACGGTCCGGCTGTCGCCGTGGAAGAAGGCGAAGAATATGGCACCATCTACGGGTGGGACTACGTCTACGAATACACCATGCCCGACGGCACGGTCGTGGGACCCTTCTACGATGAAGACGGCAAGCCGATGCCTTTGTTGAATGAAACGGGTACGACTTATCTGATGACCGACAACCGTGTGCCGGTGGGCAACTGCGCTCCTTTGTTGACGGGCGGCATCAACCTGAGGGCTTCCTATAAGAACTGGTCGCTCTACGCCTTGGTCGACGCCAAGTTAGGCGGTCAGATCTACTGTGCCTCTTACGTGGTGGCCATGCAGACAGGCCAAAGTCTGGAGACCCTCTATGAGCGCGATGGCAATGGCCTGCCCTATTATAATGCTGAAGACGAACTTATCGGCAACTATGGCGTCATCCTGCCTGGCTATTGCATCAATACCGAGACAGGTGAAGCCCACGAGAACGAGAACGTGGTACACTACCTCTATAAATATATGCCCAACTACGGCGGCTGGGGTCCTGTCCTCACCACGCCCGGCATCGTCAATAACACATGGGTGAAGCTTCGTGAGCTCTCGCTCACCTACGACTTCCCGCGTAAGTGGCTCGACAAGCAGAACCTCTTCAAGCAGGCCTCCATCTCGCTGGTGGGTCGTGACCTGTTCTACATCTACAAGACCCTGCCCGACAACATCAACCCCGAAGGCACCCAAGGCTCTGGCAACGCCCAAGGCCTCGAGTACGCCTCTTATCCCGGCACACGGTCGTTTATGGTTACACTGAAAGTCAATCTTTAATCAGAATCACTATGAAGAAAAGCTTATATATAGTCTGTGCAGTGTTGGCATTGGCATCCTGCACCAAAGGCTTCGAAGAGATGAACCAAGACCCGTTCTCGCCGACGGGGACGACCGTCGAGGCGCTGTTTAACGGCGTGGTGAAGTCGATGCAGCAGAGCATGAACGAGCAGTTCTATCTGCAAAACGAGATTTGGTATCCCGAAACGGAACTCGGCGCGCTGACATCGGAGGCTTGGGGTAACTCACAAATCGGCACCTCTAACGTTTGGACCGACTACTACCTCATGCTGGCCAACATCCGCGAGTTGGAGAAACGCTTCGATGCCTATGGCGAAGAACAAGGCGATGACGCCGCATGCGACAAAGTGCGCGCCCAACTCAACGTGCTGAAGGCCTATCAGACCTTTAAAGTCACGGATATCTTCGGCGACATGCCCTACACCCAGGCAGGCCGCATCTGGGAGAACGCCTCTTCGCAGGCTACCATGAAACCCGAATGGGATACCCAAGAGAGCATATACAAGTCACTGCTGGAAGAGTTGGTGTGGTCGCGCGACGTGATGCATGCCGACTCAGCCACCACCCCTTATGGCAACGAATACTACAAGCTGCCTTACGACGTACTGCTCAACAACAACTACACGCTGTGGGCCGAGTTCGCCAACTCACTCATCCTGCGTCACGGCTTGCGCATGTACGAAAAAGACCCAGAATTCGCTACCCCTTTGTTGGTAGAAGCCTACAATTATCCCTATACCTCACTCAGCACCTCGGGAGGTGTGGCCAACGGCGGCGCCATCGCCCTATGGCCTAACGTGTTGGGTACGAATTGGGATGTCAACTGGTCATTCCGCGAGCATAAGAACCTCCGCATGGGCGAGACCGTATGGAGCGTCGTCTCCTCGACCGACGATATGGACGGCTCCGGCATCTACGACTATCGTACCTTCCTCTTCTTCGACACGAGTCACAAGACCGACAGCTTCCCCGACGGTGCCTGGCATCCCTATCCACAGATCCGCACCACCGCGACGCCCACCGAAGGCGGCTCGCCTTACGCTCAGAGCCGTGACGCCAGTTACACCTTCAAAGGACCGTCATGCCTCTATTCGCCTTTCAACTACTACCTCACCCGCGACGAGAAATATGTGCCGCAGATTTTTGTCACCTATGCCGACGTGCTCTTCATGAAAGCCGAGATCGGGGCCAGAGGCATCGGCGGCATCACCCTCTCGGGCATGGACCTCGACCAAATGCTCTACCAAGGCATCTATCAGTCGTGTCTCTTCTGGGCACATATCCCGCAAAACGCCAGCCGTTGGACCTATCTCTACCCCCAATACACCAACTTTGTCGGCAACCTGGATATCTGGGCCTCGGGACAAAGGATGGCCTCCAGCGTGATGAACCGCGCCGTTTACATGAACCCCAACTTCGACGGCTCCAACGAGGCTTACCTGACACTCATCTACCAACAACGGTGGCTCAACCTGTTCCGCCAGCCTTGGGAGGCCTGGGCCTTGGCGCGCCGTACTATGGCGACTCCCACCACCACCGACCACGCCAAGTTGACGTCGTTCCGCATGGAATATCCTCAAAATGAGATAGAATACAATTACGAAAACTACACTATACAGCTGGCTCGGATGGCGCATGGCGACACGAGACAGACCAAGGTGTGGTGGATGGATTATTAGTTTAGAGTATTAAGTTTATAGTTATGAAAAAGACATTGTTTTTCCTTATGATGATGGTGCTGAGTGTCGGCCTGATGGCGCAGACAGAGGCCATCTTTGACTTCAACAACTGTATCGAAGAACAACCGCTGAACGGACAGGAGGGCTGGTATGTCAGGCCCCACACTGCAGGCAACGGCGGCAACCCCATGTACACAGGCTACATAGGTCACTTCTGGAAAGGCGACCCCGCGCCGACCATGGATGAGACCATGGGCGTGTTCTCGATTGCCTCGGGCACTGGCTTTGGCGATGTGGCCACCCACACGCTTGACGAGTTCGGCTTCGACTTCTCGACGGGCGGCGTCATCGAGGTGGAATGCGACATGTATCGCGGACTTTGGGGCCATCTTTTTGGCATCGGCTACGACGGCAACGGCGACGGCTCGGTGCTGCCTCCTTTTTCCACAGCGCCTTCTCACAACCCTTGCGAACCCCTGATGCCTAATCCGGAGAGTACCGCGCCCGACGGCGGCATCTATATGCTGACGACAGGCTATCGTCCGACAGACCCTTATTTCAAATGCGGCGTGGTGTTGCCCAACAACACGATGGCGTGTAACTTTCAACCTGGGACGGAGATGGACTGTTGGTACCGTTGGAAGATCTCCATCGACCTCGATGCCAACGACGGCGCTGGTGCTGTCACCCTTTACACGATGCCTGACCCCGATAGCGGTGAGTGGGAGCCTGTGCCTGAATGCCAAGGCGTCAACGCTGGCCTGACTCCGGGTAGCGGCGACAAATGCGACCCCGCCACGTGGAACGGCGCCTTCATGCTCAACAGCGGCATGGGCGGATTCGACAACCTGGTGGTGCGCCACATGCCCGGCGGCTTAGCGGCACAGTTCATCGACTTTGTCGAGATCACCGACCAGCTCGTTACGGCCGCCCCTATCACGCTGCAAGCCACTTCTACTTCGGGTCTTCCCGTGACGTTTGAAGTCGTCAACGGCCCCGCTACCGTCGAGGGCAACATCCTCACCCTTACGGGCGAAGAAGGCCTGGTGCGCGTTCGTGCCATGCAGCCCGGCGACGGCACCCAGTGGCAGCCCGCCCCTTCGGTGACGCGTACTTTCTATGCCGTCGACCCCGATAATTACGAGCCCACTATCACTATTCGTCGTCCCTACGAAGGCACCAAGGTGTTCATGCCCGACTTCGAGAACCCCGTGATGGTGGTGCTCAGCGCCTATATCGACCATGGCAACGTGCTGAAGTTCGAGGAGGTGAAATGCACCGTCGACGGACAGGAGCTGCTGCTGAAGACCGATTATCCCGACGACCCTGACAACGGCTATTGGTATACCACATGGACACCCACGGGCGAAGGCACGTTCAACATGACGGCAACCATCACCCAGACTGGTGGCAAGACGACTTCGGTCACCAACCAGTTTGAAGTGACCACCAACTATGATGACATAACGGTCTCTGCTCTCAACGGCGAGATGGTGGTCAGCCCCAACCAGTTCCTCGACCACGGCGAGTTTGCTTTTCCAACCCATGTGAACGCCTTCAACGCCATCAACATGCATTATCTGCATAATTGCGTCAATGGTGACTGCAACCCCTACGACCATGTGAGTTATTGTCGGGTGAAGAACTACCGTGGCGAATGGGTGGAACTCTACCGCTACTGCACCCCCTTCGGCATGGAGTGTGAAGACAACCTTGACGTGACCGACTTCACCACCATGCTGCAAGGTCTCGTTGAGTTTGAATTGTATTGCGAGATGTATGACGACGGCTCCGGCTACAACCCCACGGCGCTCTTTGAGTATACCAAAGGCACGCCCGACTATCCTTATGTCGACATGAACGAGCTGTGGTTCGGCACCTATAGCTTCGGTGACTACGCCAACCCGTGCCCTGTCCCGTCGCGCATAGTTGAATTCGACCCCTGTGTGGAGAAGGCCAGCCTGCGCCTGGTGACCACAGGCCATCACTGGAGCGATACGCAAAACGGCGCCTATAACACGGGCAACGCCGCTGAGTTCTATGAAGCCACCCACAACATCAAGATCGACGGTGCGGTAGCCTATACCCAACATCTGTGGCGCACCTGCCAACCCAATCCCGCGGGTTGCAACGAGCAATTTGGCACCTGGACCTACGCCCGTGCCGGCTGGTGCCCGGGTAGCCTCGGCATGGTGTGGAACTTCAGCTTGGACGATTATCTTGAAAAAGGCTCAGCAGACCTGCTCTATGAGTTTGACCCCACGTATATCGACCAGTGCCACCCCAACTATCCCGACTGCGTTACTGGACAGAATGGTTGTATCAACTGCCAGGATTCAAACAACCCGATTCTTATGGTTTCGGGCAAGTTGGTGACGTATAGCCACAACACCGACATCCTGCTTGACACGCCCGAACTGCCGAGCGCCGATGCCGACCCGTTCCAGGTGACCATCACGCCCAACCCCGTGAGAGGACTCATGACCATCACTACGAATTATGATAAAGGTTCGGCCAGCGTCCGCATCATCAACGCCCAAGGTGTCAAAGTGCGCGGTTTCAATGTGAAGGGTTCGGCCACCATCGATGTGAGCGACCTGCCGTCGGGGATGTACATTGTCCATGTCATCGGCGGAAAGGTGGTGACAAGGAAGGTGATGATACAGCATTAAAAAAATCCGTACCTTTGCCGCCCGAAAATCGTCAATTATAAAAGAAAACCAGATATGAAAGTTGCAACATTATTAGGCGAACGTTTTAAGAAGGCACCGGCCGACTGCGTATTCGACAGCCAGGCGCTGATGGTGCGTGGCGGCTATATCAAGTCGGTGGGAACAGGCTTGTTCTCTTTCTTCATGCCCGCCAAACGCATCGCGAAGAAAATCGAGAATATCATCCGTGAGGAGATGGACCGTATCGACGGACAGGAGGTCATGTTCCCCGTCGTCATGCCAGGCACGCTGTGGCAGGAGTCGGGACGTTACACCAGCATCGGCTCGGAGCTGCTCCGCTTCAAGGACCGCAACGGCATCGACATGGTGCTGGG
>JAEEGL010061883.1_pt1 | contig 12676 bp, 9 predicted proteins | sample 9134231 | NCBI WGS metagenome assembly JAEEGL01 (sample SAMN16246548, study PRJNA631951) | gut metagenome | biome: gut microbiome; feature: rumen; material: fiber-attached | host: Bos | place: Iran: Karaj | collected 2018-10
AGAAACTGGTTGTGGAGCGCTTTTACAGCGGCTCTTCGCTCTGGAACCGGACAAAGGATGAATCCTTTGAGACCCTTTCGCTGGACTGGTACGACAACAAAACGCCGCTGCCGGCGTTTCAGGGACGGACCTGCCGGCAGGTGATGGAAGAAAACGTCGCCGCTGCCCGGGAATACGTAACGCGCTTTGCTGAAAAGAAGGACAGTCTGCTGCTGACCGGCCCGGTCGGGACGGGCAAGACCTTCTTCTGCAACTGCATTGCGGGCGCCCTGCTTCAGGCCGGCCGCGTGGTGCTGTACCTGACGGCACAGGAGTTCTTCGATGCCATCGAAGCCAGACTGTTTGACCGGGAGGAAGAAACGGCGGGGCTGTCCGGGCAGTTTCAGACCGCGGAGCTGCTGATCATCGACGATCTCGGCACTGAATTCACGGGGCGGAAGCTGGCGGCCAACGCTCTCTTTACGGTGATCAACGAGCGGCTCTTAAACGGGCTCGGAACCATTATTTCCACGAACGACGATATCGACGAGCTCGGGGAAAAATACTCGCTGCCGGTCGCTTCACGGCTGGTCGGAAGCTTTAAGATCCTGTTTTTTACGGGACAGGATATCAGAATTGCCAAAAAGTTATCATAGCGCCGTGACAAGCGGCAGAGGCTGTGATAAGATAAACACGCAGTAGAAATCGGTTTGCTGAAGGAGAAAGGGAACGTATGGAGGCGCAGAAGCACTATGGACCCCTGGGCATTATTGCACTGCCCGGATGCGAAAAACTGGCAAAGCAGGTCAACGCATATCTGGTGGCCTGGCGGGCCGGCCGTGAAACCGATCAGGCCGGCTATGTGGAAGATTCTTATCTGATCGACGTGATCCTGAACCGCTACGGCGGCGGGGAGGCCAAAGCCATTCTGAAACAGACCGTCCGCGGGTACGATCTGTATATCATGGTGGATGTGTGCAATTACAGTATCGAATATGAGCTGAACGGGCACATGAATCCGATGTCGCCGGACGATCACTACATGAATTTAAAGCGCGTGATTTCGGCCTGTACGGGCAAACCTAACCGCATTACCGTGATCATGCCCTTCCTGTATGAAAGCCGCCAGCACCGCCGCACGGCCCGCGAATCGCTGGACTGCGCAATGATGCTGCAGGAGCTGGCCTCCATCGGCGTCGATACGATCCTGACCTTCGATGCGCACGATCCGCGGATCTGCAACGCGATCCCCTTAAGCGGCTTCGAGAACCTGCCCACCTCGTACCAGTTCGTCAAGTCCATGATCAATCTGGATATCCACGAGCAGTTCGACAAGGACAACGTGCTGATCATCAGCCCGGACGAGGGAGCCGTGGAGCGTGCGGTGTATTTCGCGAATATCCTGGGCGTCAACGTCAGTATGTTCTACAAGCGCCGCGATTACACCAAGATCGTGAACGGCCGGAATCCGATCGTGGCTCATGAGTATCTGGGCGAAGATCTAAGCGGCAAGACCGCAATCGTCGTGGACGATATGATCGCCTCAGGCGACAGCATCATCGATGTCGGCAAGCAGCTCAAGGCCCGCGGAGCCAAGAAGGTCATTGCCTGCGCGAGCTTCGGCCTGTTTACAAGCGGCATGGAGCGCTTTGACAAAGCTGTGGCGGACGGGATCATCGACAAGGTTCTGACCACCAATCTGATCTATCAGAGTCCCGAGACCCTGCGCCGCGATTACTATGTCAGCGTCGATATGAGCGAATATCTGGCCAGCGTAGTCGATACGCTGAACCACGACCGCTCCATCGAACGCTACATTACTCCGGACGAGAAGATCAGCAACAAGCTGAAGACATCGTGATCGCCTCTGAAAATGTTTCCTTTTGCAACAAATTGCCCCCGGACCCCTTGACGCTTCCGGGGGCATTCGATATAATGAGCGGGTATCTGTGTTTTTGAGGTTTTGCAAAAGCCGGTGAACCGGCGGAGGCATGCTTTCATGAATCAATTAAACAAAAAGCGCGGCATTCTGTGGCCGATCCTGCTTCGCTTCAGTCCGATCTACGTGGTCGGGCTGGCAGCGCTGTTTATGGTCGACTTCGTCCAGCTGTACATTCCGCAGTATCTGGGGGAGGTCACGGACGGTCTGGCGGCTCACACGATCGACATAGCCGGGATCCGGGATCTGTGCCTGAAAATCGCTTTGGTCGCTGTCCTGCATCTGGCCGGCCGCTTCGTATGGCGTTACTGCATCTTCGGGACCGCCCGGAAGGTCGAGCGTATCATGCGGAACAGGCTGTTTGAACACCTGGAGACGCTGCCCCAGCGCTATTATCACGAGAATAAGACCGGCGATCTGATGAGCTATTTCACAAACGATCTCGAGGCCGTCCGCATAGCGGTGGGCCCTTCGATCGTGACGGCTTTCGATGCGACGGTCATGGGTGTTTTAGTGCTTTACCGCATGATTACGCACGTCAGCCTGACCCTGACGCTCTATACGCTGATCCCCATGAGTATTCTGGCGGTCGGCGGCTATTTCTACGGCAAGCACATCGAAATCCGTTACCGGAAAATGCAGAAGGCCTTCGCGGATCTGCAGGATTACGTGCAGGAGAGCGTTTCGGGCGAGCGCGTGGTCAAGGCTTTTGTACAGGAAGAAAAGCAAAGCGAAGCCTTCCGCGCCGTCAACGAAAAGAAGCGCCGGGCCTCTCTGCACGCCGTAAAGCTGAATGTGCTCTTTATACCGTCCTTAAGGTTCCTGGTCGGCATTACTTATGTGATCGCGATCATTGTCGGTGGTTACTATACGATGATCGGCGAAATGACGCTCGGCCGCTTCGTGATGTTCAACTCCTACATCGGCTCTCTGGTCTGGCCCATGCTGGCTCTGGGTGACGCGATCACCTCGATCTCGCAGGGCATCGCGGGCATGAACCGTATCCGCGAGGTCATGAACGAGGAGAGTGAGATCCGGGATGCGCAGGAACCCGATGAAGTGGAGAGCCTGAGCGGCCAGATCAGTATCAGCGACGTGAGCTTCACCTACCGGGAGGATCTGCCGGAGAAGTTAAAGCATGTTTCGGTGGAAGTGGCGCCCGGCGAAACGCTCGCGGTCATGGGCCGGACCGGTTCCGGCAAAACAACGCTCGTCAACCTGCTCTGCCGGCTTTACGATATCGAACACGGCAGCATTACCTATGACGGTCACGACATCAAAAAGATCCCGCTGCGCGTGCTGCATGAAAACATTGCCTACGTACCGCAGGACAACTTCCTGTTCTCCCAGACGCTGGCAGCCAATATTTCCTTCGGCCGGCTGAAAGCTTCGCAGGAGGAGATCGAGGCAGCGGCAAAGGCGGCGGATATCCATGACAATATCATGGACTTTCCGGAAAAGTACAAAACGATGGTCGGTGAACGCGGCGTGACCTTGTCCGGCGGTCAGAAGCAGCGGAGCTCGATCGCCCGCGCGCTTTTAAAGAACAGCCCGATCCTGATCCTGGACGATTCGCTCTCGGCCGTGGACACGGACACCGAGGAACGTATCCTGGAGAACTTAAAGGAATACCGGAAGGGCAAGACGAATATCATCATTGCGCACCGCGTCTCGACGGTGCAGAACGCGGATCATATTCTGGTCCTGGATGAAGGCGCGCCGGCGGAATACGGGACCTGGGATGAGCTTATGGCCCTGGGCGGCATCTTCGCTTCCATGGCCCGCAAGCAGCAGCTGGAGCGTCAGCTTCAGCAGGTGGATTAAGGAGGTGCATCATGGCTCAGATGAATGAAGAACTCCTTGAGACCAAGTATGAGGGCAACGTGTTTGCCCGGCTGTTTGCGTATGTGAAGCCGCACATGAAAACGATGCTGCTGGCTCTGTTCCTCGTGCTGACCGTAACAGGGATCGATCTTATAAAACCTGTCCTGATAGGCAATGCGATCGACAAATATATCGAAGGCTATGACAGACCGCTTGCCGTTGTACCGGCAGATAAGGCCGAGGTGCAGCTGGGCGAAGGGCTGTATTTAAGCCGGGATATTCCTTCCGGGGAAGACGCGGAGCTCGTCCGGCTCGTGTATTTCGAGGAAAAATATTTCCTGGTCTGGGGACTCAGAGCGGCCGATCTGGAACCGCTCAAAGAGTGGGAGAAGGCTGGCTCGCCCGGTTTTCAGCTGAATGCGGCCAGCTCCGCGGCTCCGCAGTCCTGGGAATTTGAACTGAACGGAAAGCATTTTGACGCCGCCCCGATGAGTAGCGGGCAGCTGGCGAAACTGCGTGCCGCCGACCGGAGCGGCATCGGCCGGATCGCGCTTTTGTATGCGGCCCTTCTGGCGGTCGGCTTCGTGCTGCAGATGACGCAGAACTGGCTGCTTCAGAAGACCGGCCAGAGCATTATCTTCACGATCCGGCAGGAGACTTTCGACCACGTACAGAGTCTGCCGCTGCGCTTCTTCGATACAAACCCCGTGGGACGCATCGTGACGCGCGTGACAAACGACGTGGAGTCACTGAACCTGATGTACACGCAGGTGCTGGTCCGCCTGATCAGCAATACGGTCCTGATCATCGGCTATGCGGTCGTCATGGTCAGCATCAATCCGAAGCTGGCGCTCTTGTGCTTCCTTTTCCTGCCGGTCGTCTTCGGCATGACACTGGGCTTCCGTATTCTGATCCGGCGTATCTACCGGATCGTGCGGACCAAGATCTCGGCACTCAACACCTTCCTGGCCGAGAACATCTCCGGCATGAAGCTGATCCAGCTTTTTGCACGGGAAAAGACCAAGGCGGACGAATTCAGGAACCGGACCACCGATCTGTACCGCTCGCAGATGAAGGAAATGGTGATCTTCGGTTTCTTCAGGCCCGGTCTGTCGTTTATCGCGACCCTGGCCTATGCGCTCATCATCTACCGCAGCGGCGTTTCGGTGCTGGAAGGCGCGCTGTCGCTGGGCACGCTGTACATTTTCACCAACTATATCCGTTCCTTCTTCGAACCGATCCAGGAACTGGCCGAGCAGTTCTCGACGCTGCAGAACGCGATGGCCTCGGCGGAGAAAATCTTTACGATCCTGGACGAAAAGAACACAATCCTCGAAGCCGAGCATCCGGTGGAGATGAAGCACTTCAAAGGCAAGATCGAGTTTAGGAATGTCTGGTTCGCCTACGAGAACGAGGACTGGGTCTTAAAAGACGTGAGTTTCGTGATCAATCCCGGCGAGCGGGTAGCTTTTGTCGGGGCGACCGGCGCGGGCAAGTCATCCATTCTGAACCTGATCGGCCGGTACTACGATATCCAAAAAGGTGAGATCCTGATTGACGACATCAATATCAGGGATCTGTCCCTGGCGGATCTTCGGCGGGCCATCGGTCAGGTGCAGCAGGATGTCTTCGTGTTTACCGGCGATATCAAGAGCAATATCCGACTGCTGAACGAGGATATTACGGATGAAGAGATCCGGGCGGCTTCGGAAGCGGCGAACGCGTCGCATTTCATTGAGCAGCTGCCGGCCAAATACGATGAACCGGTCACCGAACGCGGTTCGACCCTTTCTGCTGGCGAACGCCAGCTGTTAAGCTTTGCCCGGACCCTGGCCTTCGACCCGACGATCCTCGTACTGGACGAGGCAACGGCCAACATCGATACCGAGACGGAACAGCTGATCCAGGCCGCGCTGGAGACCCTGATGAAGGGCCGCACAAGCATTCTGGTCGCGCACCGACTGTCCACGATCCAGAACGCGGATGAGATCCTGGTCATGCACAAGGGACGTATCCGCGAACGCGGGACGCATCAGGAGCTGCTTGCGATGAACGGCATCTACAAGAAGCTGTACGAGCTGCAGAAATCGTAAATTGTCGGGGGAACCGTTATGATCCGAAAAATCCTTCTCGGACTGCTTTTCGTTCTTTTTCTGGCAGTCCTGGAACTGAATAAGAACAGCCTCTGGGGCTGGGCCTTTTTCGCTGTGATATCGGCCTATCTGTATTTCCTGCGTTTCGGCATCTGGAAGGACGCGTCCGGCGGAGCGCATGCCGCGCTGTTCTTCAGCTGGCTCCTGCTGTTTGTTCTTGTGCTGTTTGTATCCTGGCCTCCGACGCGGTCTGTTCCGGCTGTGGACGCGAAGGCTCCGAAAGAGACGCCGGTGCTGAGCCTAAAAGACGGGCAGGTCTCGGGCGTCTACAATGGGGCCGGGACCGTAGCGGTCTATGCGGGTATCCCCTATGCGGCACCGCCTGTCGGTGAGCTGCGCTGGAAGGAGCCGCAGGACGTTACTCCCTGGGACGGCGTTCTGAAAGCGGATCATTTTGCCCCGATGAGCATGCAGCCGACGAATCTGCCGATCTATAATTCTCTTGCGCAGATCATCGGCTATCACGATTATCAGATCCGCTTTGACGATCAGTGGATCCCGCCGGTCAGCGAGGATGCGCTCTATGTCAACGTCTGGCAGCCGGCCGGCGCTGCCGGGGGCGATAAGCTCCCGGTGCTCGTCTATGTGCACGGCGGCTCCCTGCAGACCGGTCAGCCCTGGTATGAGGACTACCGCGGAGAGACGCTTGCGGCGCAGGGGGCCGTTGTGGTCAATATGGGCTACCGGCTGGGCGTGTTCGGTTTCCTTGCGCTGGAAGAGCTGGCAGAAGAGTCTGAACACGGCACCAGCGGCAACTACGGCCTGCTGGACCAGATCAAGGCGCTGGAATGGGTGCGGGACAATATCGCAGCCTTCGGCGGCGATCCGGAGAATGTGACCCTGGCCGGAGAATCGGCCGGAGCGGCCTGTGTAAGTGCACTCTGCGCGTCGCCTTTGGCAAAGGGATTGTTCAAACGCGCCGTGCTGGAAAGCTCCACGGTCGTGAGCGTTGAACCGCCGCATTCGTTCCGGCTCTGGGACGAGGCGGTAAAGTCCGGCAAAAAGCTGCTGGAGAGGTATCAGGCGCAGGGGGCGGAAGATCTGAGGGCGCTGCCTGCCGAAAAACTGGTAGGCGAAGCCGATTCCCAGCATCATATCACGGTGGACGGTTACGCGCTGACAGAAACGCCTTATGAGGCCTACAGAGCCGGCCGCATGAACGAGACGGCTATTCTGCACGGCTACAATAAGGAGGAGAGCGCGCCGTTCATTCTGTTTGCCCATGCGAAGCTTAAGAACTATGAACAGAAGGTGCGCGGTGCCTTTAAGGAATATGCGGACGAGGTCCTCGCCCTGTTCCCGGCATCGACCGATGCAGAGGCGGACAGAAACTGGGCCAATCTGTTCAGCGTGCTGTTTTTCAATTACTCGCACTACTGCCTCTCGCGCCTGGCCTCTGCACAGGGCATCCCGGTATATGAATACTATTTCTCGCGGGACAACGGACGGCTGGGCAGCTGGCACAGCGGCGAAGAAGTCTATCTTTACGGCAACATTCCTGCGGATTCGAAGCTGTATGATGAGCGCGACCGGTATCTGAGCACGCAGATGACGGGCTGGCTGCTGAATTTCATGCGGACCGGCGATCCGAATGGACAGGGCCTGCCTGTCTGGGAAAAGACCGACGGGACGCATCTTATGCAGCTCGATGCCGTCGCGGGAATGACGGAAGATAGGTATCTCAAACTTTATGAGATCCTGGACCGGATGCAGAACTTCGGAAAATGAAGTCCGGGAAGCCGAATATCTTATAAACAAAAGAATAAGAACGGAATTAGCCGTATTTGAATTACGGAATAAGGCGGAAAACAACAAAAAAACTGCTTTATTCCGTTTTTTTTTTGCTATAATTAACCCAATAAAACTCCTGGAGGGTCATTCTATGGCTATCAAAATCGGTATCAACGGCTTCGGTCGTATCGGACGCGTCGCTTTAAGAATTCTGGAAGAGCGCGGCTGCGACAACTATGAAATTTGCGGCATCAATCTGCGGAACGCAGATCTGGATTACATGGTGTATCAGGCTAAATACGATACCATTTTCCGGACCTTCCGCGGAGTTATTGACCGGGACGAACAGCATCTGATCGTAAACGGAAGAAAGATCCGGGTGTTCAGCGAGAGCGATCCTTCCAAGATCCGCTGGGACGCCTGCGGAGCGGAATACATTCTGGAGACCACCGGCGCCTTCAATACCGTGGAAGCTGCTTCCGCCCACTTTGAAAACGGCGCGAAGAAGGTCGCGATCTCGGCTCCCTCCAAGGATTCCGTCATGCCTACCTTTGTCATGGGCGTAAACCACATGAATTATACGCCGGATATGATGGTCGTTTCGAATGCTTCCTGTACTACCAACTGCCTGGCTCCGATGGCGAAGGTCGTACACGATACGTTCGGCATTGAGCAGGGCCTGATGTCCACGATCCATGCCGCTACGGCCAAGCAGAAAGCCGTCGACTCCCGTGCAGGCCGCGACTGGCGGACCGGCCGCAGCATCCTGGGGAATATCATTCCCTCCAGCACCGGTGCTGCCAAGGCTGTCGGCAAAGTTATCCCTGAGCTGAACGGAAAACTGACCGGTATGAGCTTCCGTGTTCCCACCAACGATGTTTCCGTCGTGGATATGACCGTGCTGCTGCAGCGTCCGGCGACCTATGACGATATCGTCCGTGCGATGCGCGAAGCGGCCCGCGGCCCGATGCGCGGCATTATCACCTGCACCCGCGACCAGATTGTTTCCACCGACCTGACCGGTTTCTCGGAAACCTGCATCTTCGATGAAACGGCCGGCGTTATGCTGAGCGAGAACTTCGTCAAGCTGATTGCCTGGTACGACAATGAGTGGGGTTATACCAACAAGCTGATCGACCTGATCACCCATATGCACAAAGTGGATCAGGAAGCGGAGCTGGCGAAATAATCAGACTGCCTGCGAACAACAATCAGAAAGCCCTTGGTTCCTGATACGGCCGAGGGCTTTTCTGATGGGAAAAGGGGCCTGTTATCGTTTGCACTCGCCTGGCTCGTCGCTTTATGGTATAACAGACGCAGAGCCGTATCGGAAAGGAGTTTTTCATGAATTTTAAATTGCTGGTTCTTGCCGCTGTCACGGTCGTTTTTCTGTACAACCTGCTGCTGCACATCGTCCGGATGCGCTCCGCCGGTAACCCGATCCCGGCCAATGTGGCCGATGTCTACGATGAGGAGACTTATCAGAAGTGGCGGGCCTATCATGCGGAGAAGTCACGCTTTTCCATTCTGACCTCGGCCGTTTCCTTTGCGGTGGATGCGGTGCTGCTGGCTTTTAATGTCTATGCAGCGTTTGCGGGGCTGTTTACAAAGACGGATCCGGTGGTGCAGCTGTTCGCGGTCATTCTGCTGTCGACGCTGACTTCCCTGATCATGCTGCCGTTCTCCTGGCATGAGACCATGGTCATAGAGGAAAAATACGGCTTTAATAAGGCGACGGCCAAAACCTTTGCGGGCGATCAGATCAAGACCTTTATCATCAGCCTGCTGATCATGACCGGAATCGCCGCGCTTCTTTTGGGGGTGCATCACAAGCTCGGCGACTGGATGATCCTGGCCTTTGCGATCCTGATGACGGTCATGGCTCTGCTTATCGCGTTCCTGTTCCCGGTCTTAAGCCGGATCTTCAACAAGTTCAAGCCGCTGGAGGAGGGCGAACTGAAAGACCGGCTTACCGGGCTGCTGGAAAAGCACGGCTATAAGGTCCGGGCGATCCGGGTCATGGACGCGTCCCGCCGGACGACCAAATCCAACGCCTATTTTTCCGGCTTCGGAAAAATGAAGACGATCGTACTCTACGATACGCTGGTAGAAGCCATGACCTCCGACGAGATCTGCGCGGTTTTTGCCCATGAGCTCGGTCACGGCCTGCATAAGGATACGCTGAAAAACCAGATCCTGACGTTTTTCCAGATGATGGTTTTGGGCGTTTTGGCCTGGCTGACGCTGCGGACGCCGGCCCTGTTTCAGGCATTCGGCTTTGACGGCGTGAATTACGGCTTTGCCCTGATTCTGATCATGGGGGCGGAATTTGCACTTATCGCCCCTTTGTTCGGTCTTTTGTTCAACTGGTTTTCGAGGAAGGCGGAATACCGGGCGGATGCGCAGGCGGTGCAGGAAGGCTATGGGGCTGATCTGATCAGTGCGCTGAAGAAGCTGGCGAAACAAAACTTTTCGGAGCTGGCGCCTTCACCTCTGCTTGTAAAGCTGGAATATTCGCATCCGCCGCTCAGCCAGCGGATTGAGGCGATCGGGAAGACTGACGCCGCTGCATTGACAATTCAAAAAGAGGCTTCTACAATCGAAGCATCGGAGGTGACAAGATGAGCGAACTGTATAACGAAACTTCACTGGACACGCTTTGCGCGGCGCTGGCCGCAGCGATGGGGATCGACCCGCCCGAAAAGGCGGCGCCGGCCAATGAGGCCCTCACGTCCTATCTGGACGGCCGGAGAGTTGACCGGCTTTTCATGTACAATCCGGATGCGATCGCGCAGTGGATCTTTCGGAAATACCCGCAGCTGTTCAAAGAAGTGACGGAGCTTTGTGAAACGGAAGTGCCTTTCCGCACGGTGATGCCTTCGGTAACGCCGGTCTGCTTCGGAACCATGTACACCGGTGCACAGCCGGCCGTGCACGGGATCCAGAAATACGAAAAGCCCGTGATCCACATCGATACGCTGTTTGATGCGATGATCCGGGCCGGAAAGAAATGTGCGATCGTGGCGGACGACCGCTGCAGCATGGGCAAGATCTTCCTGGAGCGGGAAATGGACTACTATCTGTTCGATTCTGTGGACAAGGTCAACGCGAAGGCCGCTCAGCTGATACTGGAGGACCGCTACGATTTTCTGGCCGTGTACAACGGAAATTACGATGCCGTGATGCATAAGAAAGGTCCGGAGAGCCTCGAAGCACTGTCCGAAGGCCGTGCCAATAGCCGGACTTTTGCGACCTTCCATGCCATGATCAGGGAGCATTGGACCGCCCATACGACGCTGATGGGCTTCGCGATGGATCACGGCTGCCACGAGATCGATGAGGACTGCGGTTCCCACGGTCTGGACATGCCGGAGGATCTGAACATCGTTCATTCGTACGTGATCGTGTAGACCCGATATTGCGCCAATAACAGCAGGGCAGGTGAGTAAGCCGGTACTTATTCACCTGCCTGTTTTTGTTCGGTTCTCTTGATTCGGTGTTTTGATTATAGTACACTAAACGAAACAAGCCGGTTGTATCTGAAACGAAAGAGTGTCTGGAGGGAAAAGCATGAATATTTCGGAGTTCATTTCCTATCGCGACCGCCTGGTCAATGCCTGTTCACAGGCTATTGTAGGCAAAAAACAGGAGATCGCTCTGATTGTCATCTGTTATCTTTGCGGAGGTCATATTCTTCTGGAGGATGTACCGGGAACCGGAAAGACCATGCTGTTCCGCGCTTTTGCCAGGGCCTGCAGCGGCAGCTTCAAACGGATCCAGTTCACGCCGGACGTCATGCCGAGCGACGTCACCGGCATTCATATTTATAACATGAAGACGGGCGACTTTGAATTTCGCCCCGGCTCTGTCTTTGCGGATCTGGTGCTTGCCGACGAGATCAACCGCGCGACACCGCGAACCCAGTCGAGTCTGCTGGAAGCCATGGCGGAACGGCAGGTCTCCGTTGACGGCGAAACGCGGAAGCTGGGGGATACCTTTATGGTCGCGGCAACTCAGAACCCGATCGAATCCTATGGCACCTTCCCGCTGCCCGAAGCGCAGATGGACCGCTTTATGATGCGGCTGAAGCTCGGCTACATGCAGCGAGAGGAGGAGATCGGCGTCGCACTGCGCCCCGATACGGAGGGTATCATCCAAAAGATCCGGCCGGTCGTTTCGGCGGAAGAGACGCTGAAACTGCGCGGAATGATCGACGGGATCGAGATCAGCGCTCCGGTGATGGGATATCTCATGGATATCATTGAAAAGACGCGAAATGATGTGCGCTTCCATATCGGCGCTTCGCCGCGCGGTACGATCGCCCTCACAAAGGCGGCCCGCGTCTATGCGGCGTTTCAAAATCGTGCCTATGTCACGCCGGACGACGTCAAAACGCTGGCACCTTGTGTGCTTGCACACCGCCTGCATTACAGGGCGGCAGTCCAAAGCGGCCCTGTCGACAGCGCGAAAGCCGAGGCTCTCTTCGGGGAAATGCTGAACGAAATCCCCGTTCCGACGGAAGCGTGATTCGCTGACAGATTGCAATGCTGACCTTCTTTGTTATAGCTGTTCTGGTCGCGCTGGGACTGCAGTGGTTTTCACTGCGCAATGCCTCCGATCACCGGAACTTACGATATGAATGTAAACCGTCGGTCCGTGCCTGCGAACCGGGGGAAGAGTTTCTTGTACTCAGTAACGTGTCCAATCTCGGTCTGCGGCCGTCTCCCTCTGTTCGGATCGAAGAACATTTCCCTTTAAATCTGAATGTACTGGAGTCGGAACAATATAACGTCAAGTGGCTGACCAAGGACTATCGGATTTACTACAGCACGGTCGTTCTGCATGGGCGTCAGCAGATAAAGCGCAGTCTTCGTGCGTCGATCCCGCAGAGAGGCGAATACTGCTTCTCGTATGCGGATTTTTATGCAGGGGATGCTTTTAATGCCAACTGCTATGTTGGCTCAGGAAACAGGAGATGCATCGCTTATAATAAATGAGGTACAAGTCGCCAACCTTGATCAGTATCTGGATAATGCCAACTGTTATGGCG
>JAEEGL010899476.1_pt1 | contig 12676 bp, 1 predicted proteins | sample 9134231 | NCBI WGS metagenome assembly JAEEGL01 (sample SAMN16246548, study PRJNA631951) | gut metagenome | biome: gut microbiome; feature: rumen; material: fiber-attached | host: Bos | place: Iran: Karaj | collected 2018-10
AGGCCGGTGCCGAGGAACTTATCTCCGGTATGTTCTTCAGTCCCGCCGAGGGTCAGAAGCAGAGAGGTACCGTCCTCAACGGCTTCACCTTCGTGAACTCTCAGTTCGGCGCCTACTTCAACAACGATCCTCAGGACGTTCTGGTCAGCAACTGTAACTTCGTGGACGGTGTGAGATCCGACCTCCTGGGCGGCGGCGCCATGTCCAACTTCATGGGCGGCCTTACCTTCATCCTGGGCGCCAACAACACCGTTGAGAACTGTGTATTCGACAACATCGTCGATCCCACAGCCGCTTGGGTTTACGCTATCGGTATGCCCGGTTGCTCCGGCATGACCATCAAGCACAACACCTTCATCAACACCACCGTTCCCGTGGCCGACTGGGTATCCACCGCCACCTCCGGCAACGTGTTTGATGACAACATCGTTATGAACATGACCGGCGAAGTCTCCGTCCTCAGAGGCAACGACAAGGCCGGCTTCACCGCCACCAACAACCTCTTCTTCGGCAACGCTTCCAACAACATGGGCGCGGCCGCGGTTGACGGCGGCGACAACTTCATCGCCAACCCCGAACTGGGCAGCGACTACATTCCCGGCAGAGGCTCCCTGGCCATCGCCGCCGCTTCCGACGGCACCACCATCGGCGCCAAGCAGATTGAGGGCGACGCCTCCGAGTACATGACCGTGTCCGGTAAGGTCGTCATCGCCGGAACGAACACACCCATCGCGGGAGCCACCGTGGTTCTCGACGGCGGTGCCACCTTCGTTTCCGCCGCCGACGGCACCTTCGGCGACATGGAATACCGCACCACCTGCGACATGGTTGAGGTTCAGGCTTCCGCCGATCTCTACGCTCCTTACTACGGCAACATCTCTCTCACCTCCGGTGAGAACAACATCACCGTTGAGCTCGAGTACGCGGCTTACACCTTCACCGGCACCGTTGTGGATTCCGCCACCCAGGCTCCCGTAGCCGGTGCTTCCGTCGTTCTCGGCGGTAAGAACTACCTCACCGACGAAGACGGTGTATTCGTAGCCAAGCTCATCAACGGCGAGTATGACATCAACATCACCGCTCCTCGCTACACCGCTTTCAGTGACACCGTCACCGTGAACGGCGACGGCAGCGAAGAGTTCGAGCTTACGGCTCGCAGCTACAACACCTACTACGTCAACTCCGCCACCGGTGACGACTCCAACCCGGGCACCGAGGCCGCTCCTTGGAAGACCATTCTCGGCAACAAGGCTCGGCTGGCCGCCGGCGACCTGGTTTACGTAACCGGCACATTCAACTCCACCGTTGAGTTCAACGGTATCAGCGGCGACGCCGACTTCCCGATTACCTTCAAGGCTTACGGAGAGGGCGCCCTCGTTCAGACCAACAACAACAACGGTACCTACGGTATGCACTTTACCACCGCTGCCAACCTCGAGATCGACGGTTTCGAGTTCACCGGCAACATGAGAGCTATCTACTTCGACGGCTCCACGCCCACCAACATCAAGATCACCAACTGCCACTTCTATGAGAACCACAGAAACGGCAGCGGTGAGGGCGCCGGCATCTGGATTTGGAACGGTTCCGGTATCATGGTTGACCACTGTATCTTCGAGAACAACGGTATGGCCTCCGAAGGTTGTATCGTAATCGGTAACGGTACCAGCGGTGACTCTTACATCTACAACAACGTGTTTGCCAACAACATCTTCGGCATCCGCGTTTGGGGTAACGATGTTCCCGTTCGTGTTGCCAACAACATCTTCTACGGTCAGACCGGCGCGGCCATGTATTCCGACAGACCCTCCGGTTCCACCCACCTCTACAACAACTGTCTCTTCGGAAACACCAACAATTACTCCCACTACGGTGCCGGTGAAGGCTTCACCGATCACGGCGGCAACATCGAACTCGATCCCATGTTCATCGACGATGTCTTCCACGTGAGCGGCGCTTCTCCCGTTATCGACGCGGGTGTCAATGTGGGCTTCGGCTACACCGGTTCCGCTCCCGATATGGGTCTCTATGAGACCGCTCCGGATGTTCCCGTTGAGTACAACGACCTCGACAGCGCGGCCGATCTCGCAAACGCCGAAGTGGGCGACTACGTAGCCACCACCTTCGACAGCCTGGCGTTCAACGCTTCCTCCGCCTTCGCGGACGGCTCCGTTTACGCCGGCGACAGCACCAGACTCTACGGCATCAAGTTCGTCGGCGCGGATCTCGCCGCGGGCGACGTCTTCAGAGTCAAGGGTCAGGTTAAGTCCGACGCCGACGGCAAGTACATCGAGGTCGCGGAAGTTACTTCCAAGACCGCCGGTACCGCCGTTAAGGCCCTCGGTCTCACCAACACCAATCTCGACACCAACGTACTCGTAAGAGTATGGGGTAAGATCGTCTCCAAGGCCGATGGCACCTTCGTCATCAACAACGGCTCCGGCGACGTTACGATCAAGGGCGCTACCGACAAGACGGTCGGCACTTTCGTCACCGTCACCGGCGTAGCCACCGAAACCGGCGTCAGAGCGATCGAAGTTCGCTGATTCTTCGGCAACAACGCTAATAAAGGGCTCCCGAAAGGGGGCCCTTTTTTTTGATAGGGGGGCAGGCACCCGATTTCTGAATTTACTCCCAAAACCTTACCGTAAATTATTGACTTTTATTTTCGTTTATGTTACCATTAAAGTAACGTTTTCGGGTCAATAGGGGCCTGAAAATCGGTCGAGACGATGCGGAAAGTGTCGTAGTGGTCAAAAAAAAGCTTTTTTATTCGTTTCGACGCACAATTCAATCCAACAAAGGACAAAGTAATTATGAGAAGAATCAATTTTTTGGTTTTCCTTATGCTGGCGGTATGCCTCTTTGCCGTGTCCGCGTTCGCTACAACGTACTACGTTAACGGCGAAACCGGAAGCAACGACAACGACGGTCTTACCCCGGAGACGGCGTTCGCTACGGTTCAGTACGCGGACAACGCCGAGCTCCTCCAGCCGGGCGACACCGTAATTGTCGCGGCGGGCATCTATACGGGTCCCGCCCAGGAGGAAGATACCACCAACGCCAGATTCGGCGTCATGCTCAAGAGCTGCAACGGTACCGCCGAAGCTCCCATCACTTACAAGGGTGAGCCCGGTGCCATCATCACTCAGAGAAATACGGTTGCCGAAGTCGGTAACAAGAACAACTGGTGTCTCAATATCGGCGTCACCAACATCGTTATCGACGGCTTCGAGTTCTACGGAGCCTTCGGTCTCGTCAACGTTTGGGGCGGCAGATACGCCGAAGTGAAGAACTGCGTTATCCACGATACCACCCCCAGAAACACCACTCCCAGATCCGCCGGTGTCTACTTCGACAGCGCGGCCTACGGTGTGGTACACGATTGTGTATTCCACGACATTAAGGGCGGCGGCGGCGTGGCCGCGGCTATCGACAACCAGGGCGCTTACAGCTCCAATGCCGGTGCCGTTCCCGCTTCCGTGTATTACCGCAACGTATTCTACAACATTGAGGGCGCGGCTCTCATGATCCGCGGCGGTGCCACCAATGATCGGTTCTACCACAACACCATTGTCGGCGCCACCCGCGGTGTTTACACCATGGCCGGCGCCAGCGGCAAGCCCGCGGGTACCGCCACCGTCGTGAACAACATCTTCTCCGACGTTACCGGCGCCACTTTCTATGCCGCCAACGCCAACGCCACCATTACCAACAGCAACAACTTGGTATATAACTCCGCCGGTTGCACCAACTGCACCTTCGGCGCTTCTACCGTAAACGGTAATCCCAAGTTCGGCGATCCGGACAACAACGACTACACCCTCACCGAGGGTTCCTACGCTGTTGATCTCGGTATGGACTTGGGCGAAGCCTACCTGGGCAACGCTCCCGACGCCGGCGCTTTCGAGAGTCCCTTCGAGGGCAACTTCATCGGCTCTATTGAGGGTACCGTTACCAGAGCAGCCAGCGAGTACTACCCCGCGGCTCCCGTCAGAGGCGCCACGGTTACTGTCGGCGAAACCACCACCACCACCGACGCGGAAGGCAAGTACAACTTTGCCCTTCCTTTCGGCGACTATGAAATCGTCGTAAACGACGGCGCGGCTACCGCCAACGTTTCCCTCTACGGCGAAACCGTCACCAAGAACTTCGTGCTGAACGCTACCGTCGGCGACACTTGGTACGTATCTGCCGAAGGCGACGACTTTGAAGGCGACGGCTCCGAAGCCAACCCCTTCGCCAGCATCGACCAGCCCGACCTGCTCGAGATTATGAAGCCCGGTGACACCGTCATCGTTAAAGAGGGCACCTACACCGACCAGGAGTCCCTGTTGGGCTTCGAGCTCAGAACCCAGGGCGCCAGCGCTCTCGCTCCCATGGTTTACAAGGCCGAGGGTAACGTTACCGTTGACATGACCGACTACATGAACCAGGCTGCCGCCAATATGGTCTCCGGCATCTATGTCGGTTACACCGGCGCTTACAGTATCAGCGGCGTCGTTATCGACGGCTTCAACTTCTCTAACTGTCAGATCGGTATTTGCCTCCGTGACAACGGTAAGGACTTCGTTGTGTCCAACTGTACTTTCGAGGATATGTATCTCCCCGCCGAGTACGGAACCGGAGCTATGAGCAGAAGAGTTGGCGGTATTTGCTTCTCCAAGTCCTCCGACAGTTACTGCCATCACAACATCTTCAAGAACATCGGCGACTCCAGAGCCCAGACCGCCTCGGCCCTTTGTATGCCCGGCGCCGGCAATGTTGCCGTTTACAACAACACCTTCGACAATACCACCACCATTTCCACCGACTGGGCCGGTGCCGGTATTGCCACCAACCCCTTCGTGAACAACATCGTCATGAACATGAGCGATGTCGCTCTTTGGTGCGAGTCCAACGGTCTCATCACCGCCAGCTACAACCTCTTCGATAACTGCCCCGTCGGCACCGTCGGCTCCGGTATTATCGATGACGGCAACAACTTCATCGCTTCCGCCGGTCTCGACGCGGACTACGTTCCTCAGAACGGTTCCTTCGCGGTTGACGCCGGTATCGATGTCGGTTTCGCTTTCGAAGGCTCCGCTCCCGATCTGGGCGCCAAGGAAAGCCAGGCTACCGCTGCCGGTGATTACTTCACCATCACCGCCGGCAACGTCAAGAGCTCCAAGGGCAATCCTCTCTCCGGCGTGACGGTTACCGTAGCCGGTCAGACCTTCACCACCGACGTCAACGGCGACTTCGTTACCGCTCCCTTCAAGACTGCCGAGCAGAACGTTACCGTTGACGCGGCTCTCGCCAACTACGTCGACTACAGCGACAGCGTTGTTCTCACCGAGGGCGACAACACGATTAACATCGTTATGACCAAGGATCCCAACTTCCACGGTACGACCTACTACGTTGACGGCGAAAACGGAAGCAACGAAAACGACGGTCTCACTCCCGAAACCGCCTTCGCTACCATTCAGTACGCCGACAACGCCGAGCTTCTCCAGCCGGGCGACACCGTAATTGTCGCGCCGGGCGTCTATACCGGTCCCACCCAGGCGGAAGACACCGCCAACGCCAGATTCGGTATCATGCTCAAGAGCTGCAACGGTACCGTCGAAGATCCCATTACCTACAAGGGTATGCCCGGCGCCAAGATGACTCAGATGAATACGATTGCCGAAGTCGGCAACAAGAACAACTGGGGTCTCAATATCGGCGTTACCAACGTCGTTATCGACGGATTTGAAATCTACGGCGCTTACGGCCTCGTAAACGTCTGGGGCGGCAGATACGCCGAAGTGAAGAACTGCGTTCTCCACGATACAACCCCGAGAGCTACCACTCCCTCCTCCGCCGGTGTCTACTTCGACAGCGGCGCTTACGGTCTGGTACACGATTGTACTTTCTACAACATCAGCGGTAGAGTCGGAACCAGCCTCTATGTGGCCGCGGGTATCGACAACCAGGGCGCTTACTCCTACAACGCCGGTGAAGTTCCCGCTTCCGAGTATCACCACAACCTGTTCTACGACGTTGACGGCGCGGCTCTCATGGTCCGCGGCGGCGCTACCAACGACTTGTTCTACAACAACACCGTTTCCAACGCGCTCTACGCCGTTTACAACAACAGCGGTTCCAAGGTCGCCGGCAGTTCCACCGCCGTGAACAATATTATCTACGGTATGAGAACCTACACATTCCGCAACGTCAACGGCGGTGTTATGACCAACCACGACAACTTGGTCTACCCGCTCAAGAGCTTCAACGGTTGCGAGATGGGCGAGAACACTCTGATCGCGGATCCGTTCTTCGCGGATGTCACCAATAAGGACTTCAGCCTGACCTACGGTTCTCCCGCCATCGACGCGGGTGTTGACCTGGGTTACGAATACCTCGGCAGCGCTCCCGACTTCGGCGCCTTCGAGTTCGATCCTTCCTCCGTCACCTTCACCGACGTGGACGATCCCGCCGAACTCAACGACATCGAGGACGGTACCGCCGTCAACTTCACCTTCCCGGCTCTGGCCTACACCTCTCAGGGTGACTTCGCCGACAACTCCGTTTATGTCGGCAACGCGGACAGGCTGGGCGGCGGCAAGTTCATCCTTCCCGCCGGCAGCGACGTGGTAGCGGGCGATGTCCTCACCGTCAAGGGCGTTGTTATGTCCGACGCCGACGGCAAGTACATCAAGGTTACCGAGATTACTTCCAAGACCGCCGGAGAGGCCGTTAAGGCTCTCGGTATGACTTGGGGCGTACTCGACAACGACGTACTCGTAAGAGTATGGGGTAAGGTCGTATCCGTTGCCGATGGCACCTTCGTCATCAACAACGGTACCGGCGACGTTACCGTTAAGGGCACCACCACCAAGGAAGTCGGCGACTTTGTCACCGTCACCGGTGTTGCCAACAAGACCGGCGTTCGCGCCATCGAAGTTCTCTGATTTCTTAATCGGTGAATAATCAAGGGCTCCCGAAAGGGGGCCCTTTTTGTTGCGCGGAATAGGGAGTGGGGCGGTATAATCTTCGGAAAAGGGCGTAAAAAAGGGCGTTTTTGTCTTGACAAACGGACTAAAAAAACCTAAAATAGTATCGTGCGTAAGTTTGCGAACGCTCGCGGCCCTAAGCGTGGTCGTTTCGTAATATCCCCCAAACAACAGCGGCGTAGTGGTCAATTAAAAACGCTTTTGTTCAGACGTTGCGTTTGACGGTCACGGGGGTTCGCGACAAACGCGTAAATCGTATCTTAATGAAAGGACCGAAAAATGTCAATTCGCAAAATCGGCATCGTTATGCTGATTATCTGTGCCCTGTCGCTTTGCTGCGGTTCGCTTTTCGCCGCGACTTACTACGTCGCCACCAACGGCAGCTACGACAACCCGGGCACCGAAGCCGCTCCTTGGGCCACCATATTTGACGGCGACCACAAGAAGGTTTTGCGGCCGGGCGACACGGTTATCGTCAAAGAGGGCGAGTACACCGTTTCCGGCCGTATGAACGACTACGAAGTGCGGCTCATCGAGTGCGACGGCGCTCCCGGCGCACCCATCACCTACAAGGCTGACGGCGATGTCAGAATCGTCAACGACGGCAGCATGAATACCGGTCACAACACCACCAGCTGCTGCGTCCACGTTTCCTCCAACTACGTTGTTCTCGACGGTTTCGAGCTCATCGGCGGTTCCACTCCTCTGGGCGTGAACCACAAGGCCGCCGACCTGGTTGTCAAGAATTGCAAGATTCACGACTCCGACTACCTGAACAACATGATGCCCATGGCCGCCGGTATTTACCAGGAATGCTCTTCCTGCAACCTGACCGTGGAAAACTGCGAGATTTACAACATCGGCAACTCCGCCAATCAGGACATCGGCTGCGCCGGTATCTACACCATGGGCGGTTGGGATGCGGACAATCCCGCTCAGGAAACCTATCATCACAACTATTTCCGCAACATCGGCAACGGCACTTGCCCGGGCTTCGGCGTCTGGGTCCGCGGCGGCGGCACCAATGATTTGGTTTACAACAACACCTTCACCGACTGCAGAATAGCTGTTCGCACCAACACCGGCGCCAGAACCCACGGCACCGCCACCGCGATGAACAACATCATCGCCAACTGCGGCGCGGCCTTCCAGGCCGAGTCCGTTCCCGGTTCCGTCACCAACAGCTACAACCTCATTTACAACTGCGGCACCGCCAATGTTGCCATCGGCTCCAACACCATTACCTCCGACCCCTGCTTCACCGAAGCTCCGGAGATTGCCTTCTATTCTCCCGCCATTAACGCGGGTACGGATTTGGGCTATCCCTACAACGGCGCGGGTCCCGATATGGGCTGCTTCGAGACCGACTACACCGACTACGGCACCATCACCGGCGTTGTCACCGATACCAACGGCACTCCGCTTTCCGGTATGATGGTATTCGCTTCCGCCGAATACTACGGCTACACCGACGCTGACGGTATCTATTCCTTCCGCGTTGATCCCGGTTCCTACACCGTCGACGTAATCGGTGCCGGCTACGACAGAGCCTCCAACACCGTCAACGCCAACGTACAGCGGGGCGCCACCGTGAACGCCAACTTCACCATGACTCCGGGTGTTCACACCTTCTACGTCTCCCCCTACGGCGACGACAACAACCCCGGTACTCAGGATGAGCCTTGGGCCACCATCGACAACGGCGACAAGAAAAACCTCCTCGCCCCCGGCGACACCGTTATCGTTATGGAAGGCGAGTACTATCCCTCCGACTACCACGGCTTCACCTTCAGGAACTGTGCCGGCACCGCCGACGCTCCCATCACCTACGAGGCCGAGGACGGCGTTCTCGTCAACGACATTTACTTTGTCTACGACGCGTTCCCCAGCGGCCAGGTTGACCAGGTTCCCGCCGCTATGGCCATCAGAGCCTCCAACTTGGTCTTCAAGAACTTTGAGGTAGCCAACTTTAACGTGGCCTTCCTCATCACCGGCGGCACCGGACTTAACGGCATCGTCATCGACGGCTGCGACATCCACGACGCCCACGCGTTCACTTCCGGTCTCGATCCCGCATGCTGCGGTATCTACATCGACCCCACCAAGAACTCCGTGGAAGTTAAGAACTGCCGCATCCATGACTTCCCCAACTGGGCAGCCTTCATGGATATGACGTCCCACAACACCGGCGAAGCTCCGGATCACGGCACCTTCAAGTTCCACCACAACTACGTCTACAACATCACCGGTTACGGTTCCTGGATCCGCGGTTATGTTGATGACCAGATCTACAACAACACCTTCTACAACGTCACCGGTAATGTTATAGTTGCCACCGCCCTCACCGGCAACGCTAATCCGGTTGTGAAGAATAACATCTTCGCCAACTGCGGACCCGCTCTCGACGGCCACGATGCCGGTTGTACGATTGTAAACAGCAACAACCTGTTCTACAACACCACTCCCACCACCGGCTGTGCCGTTCTCGGTGAGAACAACATTATGGACGATCCGCAGTTCACCGACGCGGAAAGCGGCGACTTCTCCATCAGCGACATGTCTCCCGCCGTCAACGCCGGTGTGGACGTCGGTCTTGCCTACAACGGAACCGCTCCCGATCTCGGCGCTTACGAAACCGATTTGGACGTTTCCAAGACCGGTAGAATTGTGGGTCACGTTACCGGCACCTACAACGGCAACACCTACCCCGCGGGCGGCGTAACCGTCGTTGCCGGCGACAACAGCGCCATTACCGACGCTTCCGGTAACTACTCCATGCTGGTTCCCGTGGGCAGATACACCGTTACAGCTCCCAACAGTGCCAGATTTACCTGCACCTCCGGCAACGTGAACGTTACGGTCACCCCGGACGGTGAATCCACCGCCGACTTCAGCGGCACCATCACCTTCACCACCTACTACGTATCCCCCGCCGGCGACGACTCCAACGACGGTCTCACTCCCGATACCGCTTGGGCCAACGCCGACAACGGCTGCGTAACCGGCATCGTACAGCCCGGCGACACCGTTGTGGTTATGGAGGGTGTATATCCTCTCGCCGGCGAGAACAACCCGTGGCTCATCAACTCCGGCGGTACCGCCGAGTTCCCGGTTACCTACGTTGCCGAAGAGGGCGTTGAGCTCGACTGCACCGAAATCGCCGGTCAGCTCATCTCCACCGGTTTCAGAGTAGCCGACGCCGGCCATGTGGTCTTCGACGGCTTCGAAATCTACGGCCCCGTTGCCGGTTTCTGGATTTCCAACTCTCAGGTTGAGGTCAAGAACTGTAATATTCACGACCTCTCCTTCACCACCGCTATCTTCCCGAACTGCGCTGCCCTCTATCTGGACGGCGGTTCGAACACGGTGGTTGACGTTCACGACAACTACTTCCACGACATCGCTAAGGTGTCCGACCACAGCACGGCCATCTACGACATGACCTGCTTCAACGAAGACGCTACCGCCAAGACCGGCAGCAAGTACTACCGCAACTTCATCGAGAACGTTGAAGGTTTCGCTTTCGAGTTCCGTGGCACCAACAACAGCACCAAGGTGTTGAACAACACTCTGGTGGGTTGCGAGCGCGGTATTCTGGCTTGGGTCGGCTACGGCACCTATGCCGCGAGCAATATCGCCGTAACCAACAACATCTTCTCCGATTGCGGTTACGCTTTCGACTGCAGAGAAGGTTCTTCCATCACCAGCAGCTACAACCTGTTCAATAACCTCACCGGTGTTAACGCCGGCGGCGACGTGGCTGTAGGCGAGGGTTCCATCACCGCGGATCCGGACTTCACTACCGCTCCCGAGATCTCCGACGTATCGCTGGCCGTCAACAACGGTACCGACGTGGGTCTGCCCTTCAAGGGCGTCGCTCCCGATATGGGCTGCTACGAGACCGACGTTCAGAGCTACCTCAGCGGCACCGTCAGCGGCACGGTCAAGGATCAGAACGGCTACGGCGTTAAGGGCGTCGTTGTTGACTTCGGCAACGGCACCACCGCCGCCACCGATGCCGACGGCGCGTACAGCGTAGTTATCCCCATCGGCAACTACACCGTTTCCGCCACGAGCAACGCCAACTTCACCTGCACTTCCGGCAGCGTTAACGTCAACGTTACCGCCAACAGCAGCCTCACCGCTGACTTCACCGGTACATACGCGGGTTCCACCTACTACGTCTCCACCAACGGCGACGACACCAAAGACGGTCTCACTCCCGCGACGGCTTGGTTCAACATCAACGCCGGCGACCGCAAGGGCATCATTCAGCCCGGCGACACCGTCATTGTTCTCGAAGGCACCTACACCGGCGACACCGCCGAGATGAGCGGCGCCTACGAGTCCCGCTACGGCTACAGAATCATCAATAGCGCCGGTAACGAGCACTATCCCGTTACCTACAAGGCTCAGGGCAACGTCGTTCTCAGCAACGAGCTGGGCGTCACCGCTCAGGGTATGGCCAAGGCCATCTCCGTTTCCTGTCCTTACGTTGTTCTGGACGGATTCGAGGTAACCGGCAGCGAAACCAACCAGGGTATCTACTTCGATTACCACGGTTACAACGACACGGTCAAGAACTGCTACGTTCATGACCTAGGTCCCACCACCGCCATCTGGCCTCGCTCCGCGGGCGCCTACATCGAGGGCGGTATGCTCACCCCCGCCACCACCGTGTTCGAGAACTGCACCTTCGCCAACATCGGCGACGCTGACGGTTGGTCCTACGGTGTGTTCAACATGGGCGGTTTCTGGGATGCTCAGGGCGGCTGCGCCATTGAGATTCACCACTGCACCTTCTACGGCATCGGCGGCGCGGCTCTCTGCGCCAGAGGCGGTATGACCGGTGACAAGTTCTACAACAACACCGTCTACGCCTCCAGACAGGGCGTGGCTATCTGCAACGGCAACGTTACCGGCGGCAGCGCGGATGTTAAGAACAACATCTTCAGCGACATCGAAGGCAACGACGTGGGCGCCGAATCCAACGGCGTTATCGTGGCCTTCAGCAACAACCTGGATTACAACGTCGGCGCTCCCTACGCGGGCGTTGCCACCGGCGATCCCAAGTTCGTTGACGCCGCCGCTCACAACTTCGAGCTGCAGCAGGGTTCCCCCGCCATCAACGCGGGTGTTGACCTGGGTTACGAATACAACGGCTCCGCTCCCGACCTGGGCGCTTACGAGTCCGACTATTCCGAGGTTCCCGTGGACGTTGACAGCGTATCCGACCTGGCCGACGCGGCCGAGGGCACTCTCGTCAACACCACCTTCGCGCTCACCGCGGTGAACGGCACGGGCACCTTCGATGACGGTGCTGTCTACGGCGAAACCGCCGACAGACTGGCCGGTGTGAAGTTCGACTTCTCCAACCTCAACCGGGCTATCGCGGCCGGCGACGTCATTACCGTTCAGGGTATCGTTCGCTCCGACGCCGACGGCAAGTACATTGAGGTGAAGCAGGTCCTCACTCAGGTTGCCGCCGACGTTCCCGGCGCTCTCGGTCTCACCAACGCCTCTCTCGACACCAACGTACTTGTAAGAGTATGGGGTAAGGTCGTCTCCGCCTCCGGCGACACCGTTGTTATCAACAACGGCTCCGGCGACATTACGGTCAAGGGCGGCGTCTCCTCCTCTGTCGGTGATTTCATCACCGTCACCGGCGTAGCCACCAAGACCGGCGTTCGCGCCAT
>JAEEGL010952847.1_pt1 | contig 12676 bp, 13 predicted proteins | sample 9134231 | NCBI WGS metagenome assembly JAEEGL01 (sample SAMN16246548, study PRJNA631951) | gut metagenome | biome: gut microbiome; feature: rumen; material: fiber-attached | host: Bos | place: Iran: Karaj | collected 2018-10
CTTCTTCGCCAGTTCAAAGCCTTCGGCAGCGGTAAGCCTCTTGCCGTGGTTGTCGTACACGGTGGAGCCAAAGCTCTGCCCGTCCTTCCAAGTGTAGTTTCCGTCCGCGTCGAGACCGGCATGGTCTTTATCGACGCCCTTCACGACTTCCGGTACCAGCGACATATTGATCTTGATGCCAGTCAGGCCAAACTGCTGGGCAAACATGAACTCCTTCGTGTAAGAATGCGCGGGGAGTTTTTTCGCGCTCAGATCCGCGACCATCTGCACGTAGTCGAACACCAGCCGCCCCACATAATCGGAGAAGGACTGGATTCTGACGCCGCCCACTTCGTAAGCGTCCTTTACGTTGAACTGGCCCTGCTGGATGATCTCGTTGAGGTACTGCACGTCGCTCTGCGCGGCTTTCGGTCCGCCGGCGCCCTTCTTGGAGTTGTACAGGCTCAGCAGGTCCGGGTTGTGGATCTTGAGTTGGTCAAAGCCCGCCGTGCTCATGAAATCACCACGCGACACAAGTTTGCGGTCTTGGGGATTATTCTTCAGATGCTCGGCGATCTTGTACTTGACCGTGCCCTTTTTCTCGGTGCGCAGGATCTCATTGACCTTATCCCAATTCAGCTTGTCGTCGGCGAGAGTATCAATGCCTTCGCCGGTATTGACGATTGTGGCGTCGCCGCCGAAATTGAACGAGTCGACCTTTGCGCCGGTCCCCTTCATCAGCGAGAACACCTGCATATTGTACATCTTGCAGAAAGCGTCGGCGATCATCGCCTGCCGGTAGCGCTTGGAGTCCACAAAGCACAGCCCGCACGCGACCTCGAAGCCGTGGTCGCGGATGATCTCATTGATTCTCGCAATAGATCCCTGCCCCATGTGGAAGTCGTTCATGATACCGCGGCGGATCATCTCGTTGAACACAGCGTCCAGCGTTCTGCGTTTCTTGCAGACGAGCGAGAAGTCCAGGTTGAGCTTGTATTCACCGTTTTGCTTGACCACGGAGAAGACCGGTCGGCCGTCGATGGCCACCACTTCGGCATTGCTCCATGCGGAGAACGGGACATACTTACCGTTGTCATATTCCTTACAGACGTCGTACAGCTCCTCGATCTGTGCGCGCATCTGCCTTGCCTCGTCCGGCGTCAGGTTTTCTTTCTGGACCTGCTCGATCAGAAAGTCTTCCAGGTTGGCGCGGCCTGCCTCGTCATACGTGCGCAGCGAGAACACAGCGCTGCCGTTGCTCTCAATGGAAGAGGTGAATCCGGTCTCGGTTTTCTGGTCGCGCACAGCGTCCGAAGGGTCTGATACTTCGCGGTCAGAATGTGCGCCATTTTGGCTCTTGATTTCTCCGCCGATACCGCTTTCCGCGTTTTCGTGCGCGGTGGCAAGGGCGTCAAACCACATCCTTCGCAGTTCCTCGACGCGGTCCTGCATCGCCGCCGCCTCCGTGTGAGCCGCTCTGAGGCCCTTAAACGCGCTGTTCAGCTTGTCGAGGAATTTACCCAGCCAGTCTCTGATCGTGCGAGCTTCGGCCGGATTCTCGCTTGCAAACCGCTTCAGCGTCGTGGTATCGGTCAGCATGGTCTCGCAGGAGTCGGCAATGACTTCTTCCATCGCCTCGTCGTAGTTCATCTTCGTGCTGGAGCGGTCCATTTTCTGCTGGGTGAGGCGTTCAAGCGAAAGCCCCTTGCTGGTCAGTTCGCTCGAGATAAAGGTACGCAGGGCCTTGTATCCCGCAGGGTTGTATGCCCGGATAAAGTGCGTCAGCTCGTGCGCGGCAGTCAGGACGATTGTGCGCTGCCCGGTCTTTGCGTCGATCATGCCGGCGTTCACGTCAAGCACAATGTGGCCATTGCGGTAAAAGATGCCTTGCGCGCCTTCGTATTTGCCGTTCTTTCCTTCCCTCGACTTGACCAGGGTGACGTTGACCACTTTTGTCAGCACGTCGGTGAGCAGGCTCATCTCCTCGTCGCCGAGAAGTTCGCGCGCCTCCGCTTCTGTGACCCCGTCGTAATCCGTGCCGTCGATTTTTCCGCCCTGCCAGTATTCCACCTGGCCGGTCAGATTGTCTCGTTTTGCAATTTCCTGCTCTTTTGCGTTTGCCCTGCCGAGAGCCAGCGCCTTTTCAAGCTGCGCGTCAGTCAGAGCGCTGAGCGTGCTGCTGCCGTATTGTCTCGCTTTCTGCAGGTCCATCTCGGTCTGCGCCCCGTACAGGCTGTACGCTCTGTTCCAGGCGCGTGCGAAGGCTTTTACATCCTGCCCGGGTCTGTAGGCTTCGAGCATCGCGTCGCCGCCCTCCATCGTGGATGCGGCGTCTACAAGGCGACGGTAACCGTCGGACAGACCTTCGAGGTCCTTCGACTCCACGGTCTTTGTCTCGCCGTTCTGCTCAATCTTGACTTTCCCGTTTTCGGCTCCAACAATTTTGACGCTCTCGCCGTTCAGCTTGATGTCCGCGCGCTTATCCTGCCAGGTAACCGTAGACTTATTCTCCTCGGAGACTGCCTCGGCTTCCAACTGGCTGACGATCTGCTGCGCGAGTTCGCTCTCCTCGACAAGCCGCTGCTGCAGCTTGGTCGGCGCGCTCCTGTTGATAGCGTCAGTTCGCTCCGCCTTTTTCTGCAAAGCGACGGCAGCAATGGCATTGACGAGCTTTTCGTCTTTTACGCCCTTCTCTGCCAGCTTCTCGCTCGCGCCGGTAAGCGCGGCGATCGTGTCGTCCTGCGTGATTACCTTCGGCGCCTCGTACCTATTCTCGTCGATGGCTGCTTTGGATTGCGATTTGGTGAATCCCTCGTCTGAAAGGATTCGCTCCGATTTTGCCCTCTGCTCTTCCGGTGTTACTTTTCCCGTCAAGACGTCCCAAGCCGCGCTTGTCTGGTTTTCTACGCTTCCGACTCCGGCGTCCCTCATTCTGAGCTCGGTGTTCGCTTGTTCGTTTTGGCCGTTTACGAGACTTGTGCCCGACCCGAGCATACCTACGGCAGCGCCGATCAGGAAGTCATAGACGATATCGCTCGCGTCAAGCTGGGAATACAGTTCTTTTATACTCTCGTCTTTGTAGATGGATTCGGCAAGCGGAGACAGAAGATCCGATACGACTTCTTCGGCACCTTCACCCGCAGAGCCAATCATAACCCGGAGAAGCGTTCTTCCCGTGTCAGTATCGGCCAGCTTGCGGATAACTTCTTCTGTAATCTCGTCAGCGGCGCCGGCGCCGTAAATTTTGGCGACGCCGTCGAACATCATTTCTGTAGCGATCTCAATGCCGGCTGATGTGAGCGCGTACCCGGCCTGCTGCTCAAGCGACGCTCCGGCTTGTCGCGCCTGCCCGACGCTCTGCCCGTAAACTCTTGCAAACATTGGGACGAGCGCACTGCCTCCTGTCAAGGCTGCCACCCCAGCGTCGAAGCCCATTTCGAGCACGTTTTCGGAAATGTCGACGGCTGCTTCTCCAAGCGCGCTTTTCCCTTCTTTTGCTTTTTGAATGGCCAGCGATGCGTCGCCTTCAAGTCTGTCAGCTACGGCGTCGACTTTTGAGAAGAACTCCGTCTCCCCTTGCGGGATGCCGGTAATCTCTTCCCTCATGCGTTTCACGTCTTCCGTATTATCTCGGAACGGGTGCATCGCAGCAAGCGAGTTTTCGTAATCCATTGCCGCCTGTTCTCTTCCGGCTTTTAGGGCAAGTTGCCCGACGTTAGAGAACAGGTTAACGGCAGAGGAGCCAATCCTCTCTGGAACTGCTGTGGTAACAGAGGCAACGTCATCAGCAAAGGAATAGTTTCTCAACCCGTTCCCAGCCGCTATGTCCCCGGCTTCAAGTTGCGCGCGGAGCTCTCTAATTCTCTGGTCGCGCTCTTCTCGGCTATAGGTGCTTCCGTCGTTTGCCCTGTTTGATCCGGCCTGGAGTCGCCGATATTCTTTGATAAGCTCTTCCCTGCCGTCCCACTCTTCGACTTGGTTGGCCTCATTAAATTGCCTGTTTGCTGCTTCGATTCTCCTTGCATTTTCTGCCTGGCTTTGTGTCAGTTCAATCTGTTGCGAAGGAGGCATAAACGTACCGCTTTGAGCCTGCTGCGCCATCGTTGCCCCATTTCCGAGCAAATCTATCCAGGCGCTTCGCAGGTCCGCCCTTGCCTCATCCTTTTTTTCCTTGCGCTCTTCATATTTTGCATTTCCTGCATCGAGCTTTGTCTGGCCCTCGGTAGCCGTTCCTTTTCTACCGGCTCCGCTTGTGAACTGTTGTATGTACCGTTCGCGCGTGGAGAGGGGCGACTCGCCCCCCTTCTCTCCCGTCTTCCCGCTGTTATTCTGCTGCTGCCCGAGTGCGCCGTTTCTTCTCTGCATATCATACAAGGCGCGTTGGTCTTTGCGAGAGTCTTCAAGATCTCTATCTTTAAAAGTCTGCCTCTTGGGGAAGATCTCGCTGTCGCTTTTGCCGGCAAGGCGCATCTTTTTGTACTGTTCAAAGGTCGGGATGGCTTGCTCTTGCGCCGCAGGTTTGCGGCCGAAAATCTGGTCGTCGCTTTCGCCCCTGTTTCTTCGTGCCTTGTATTCTTCAAAGCTGATAGGCATTTGCTACCTCCCGTTATTTTTTCTTGAAAAGCTGGTTCAGCCAATCCTGGACTGGCTTGGTAACCTGCCCACCTATACCGGCCGCATAATCTTTGAGAAGGTCCTCGTCCGACGGCGTCGGCGTGGCATAGACATACTGCGGCTCCGGAGCAACCGGATGCAGAGAATCCCACAGCGCCATGCCCTGCGCTTCGGAAATGCCGGCCGCATTGAAGTCGTCTTTGGACGGCTGATATCCCGCCTGCATAAGCTGCAGAAGCTGGTTGTAGTAGTCGTGCTGCATCTCGTACTGGTCCATCTGCTGCTTATATGCCTGCTGCTCCGCGTCGGTCATGTGGCCATACGCCGTTTCTGCCTGCTGAGCCAGGAATCCGACATCGGTATTATGCTGCTTCAGCGCGTCGAGGTATTTCTGGTAGTCGGCCTGTTCCAGAGCCGTCGTCGTGGCGAGCTGCTGGTTGAGCTGGTCGCCGCTGGTTTTGTAGGCGTCCAGCGCCATCCCGTAGGTTTCCGGGAGCACATCGCCCAGCTTCTGCAGGTATTGGTCGTACTGCTGCTGGCCAACCGCCTGCGCATAGGACGATCCGTACCCGCCGGTCAGCCCGGCCGCCTGCCCCATTGTGTCGCGCATGGCCATCTGTCCGTCCCGGATGTAGTCCTGCTTGTACTGCTGGTACAGCGGGTCGGTGTTCTGGTCATACTTGAACGGTTTCCTGCCTATGATCTGCTCATAGAGTGACTGGATCTGCGCGTCATACTGGCTGCCGTACTGCGGGGTCTTGCCCATTGCTTCCTGCAACGCCTGCATATCCGCCTGATACTGAGAGAGCAGACCGGGGTCGGTCGTATTTCCGAATACAGACTCCGGTCTCGTCTGGTCATAGTTGGCAGCAGGAGCAGACGGCTCTTCCGGTGCTCCATATACCGGCTTCTTCGGAGGCTCCGGGGTCAGCCCCTGGACAAGCTGGCCGGGGTCTAACATTGCCTGCCTGCTTACAGGCTCGGATGCCTGCCCAAGATAGCCGTCGCCTTTTTTCTTTTCGTCATCTACAGCATTGTAAGGTCTTGCCATTTCAGTCCTCCTTTTCGGCTCTCACGTTGTTGGGATACGCGGATGCGAGGACCTCGTACCCCGTGAAAATGGTGTCGAGCATCCTGCGGCAGGGCGTGACAAAACTCCGGCCTGGATTGCATTCGATCCGGAGCGTGTCGTCGTACTGCGTGATGTTCGGCATAAAGCGTTCTCTGTTGTCTTCTGCACAGGCGACAGCGGTAAATCCAAGAATGGAAGAGGCAGCGCACACGATGTCCGTCCCTTTCGGCGCGGTCTGCGCGTGGCCCTTAACCGTCAGCGTGCAGTCTTTTCTGCTGTACTTCGCTACTACCATATCAACCTCCGGGCTGGCTCGCACCGCGTGCCTGCGCTCTGGCATTGGTCACGCGCGTGGTCTCGTTGGTCGGGTCCTGCGGCATTCCGACGGGGCCGCCCTGCGTCTGTACTGTGCCGGGCATCGGCTGGCCTGTGATATTGGCCGCGAGTCCTCTTGCCATCTCCGGCTCGTACTTCATAGCAAGAGAAAGCGCGAGCTGCTGGAACTGGATGAGCATCTGATACATCGTGCCCATTCCCTGCACTTTCTGCTGGAGCTCGTCTTTGCCCTCGAACTCCATCATATCCAGCGCCATCAGCGTCTGATCTGCCTGCTGCGGGTTGAAGAAGCCCAGGTTGTAGAACTGAAGCGCCAGCTCGTTCTGACTCATCTTGGTGTAGGTGCTGGCCTTCTGCGGTTTAACCTCGACGTCAAACACGGGCAGTCGCATCCCGAGATCCACGCCGGCAAGCATTCCCTGGGGCTGGGGCATCATACCGGAGTTGTCGAAGGATACGAACTCCTGCGCTCCACTTTCCCCCACAATGCGGAACTGGCGCGGCACGGCGTAAAACTGGCGGATCAGCTCGATGACCAGGTTGATGATTTCAGAATACGCGCGGTAGGATGTGCGGGTACTGTCACGAGAGCCCTTGCCGCTTGCCTCCTGCAGAGCCGCGATGGCAGATGCGGCGGTCACGCCCTGGGCCGTGGAGCCGGTCGCCGTCTCCGTGTTGCCGGAGGTCTCGCGCAGCTCGCTGATCCTGCTCTGCTGATAGTTCATGTAACTGCCGCTCAGCGGGCGGTAATCGATGATCTTCAGAGCATCCTCGCCCAGGTTGCCATCTACCGTCACAAGGGGCTTTGACAGGTCGAGGAACTCGTTCTCGTTGACTCCCGCGTCCTGCCGCTTGAAATACCGCGGCACCGCGCCCACCATCGTGTTGCGGATGAAGGCCGTGTCCATCAGGTCAATAGCGGTCTGCGGATTCTGGCAGAGGTCCACAAAGCCGTAGCCGCAGGGGCTGCCCTCTACCGGGAAGAGCTTGTCGAATACGAAGGGATAAAGCCCGTGGTCGTACAGGGTCTTGCCCTCGTCCTCCGTGGAATACAGGCAGATATCATCCACATACTTGACATAGTGCAGCGCGGTCTTTCCGTTTTCCCATTTCTTGTAGTAGCAGTCAATCACGACGCTTTTGCCGTCTGTCGGGACGGCGTCGTCGTACTGGAACTTGGTAACCGTGAAGGTCTTCCCGTTCAGTTTGTCCTTCGTTTGCGGATACTGCGCTTCCAGAAGTTCGTTGTCGACCAGCGCGGTATGGAAGAAGTACTTGCTGTCCTGGATGTCAGTCACGCCCGGCTCCCAAAACAGATTGAGCAGGTCGACTTCCTGGATCGCAATGTCGCCGAGACCGTTGAGCTTGGTGGCGTCCCACACCACCTTGTACACGCCGGTGCCGGTCTTCAGCTTCGACCACAGCGCGTCGGAGTAGGTGTCCTCGAACTTGTTCTGCTCCATGACCACCGGGATGATGGAAGACAGCTTCTGCGCTTCCTGTTCGTCGCCAGGCTCTCTCGGGAGGATGTTCGGCTCCGGGTATGCTTCCATGCCGTCGGCGTGTTTGGACACGATCACGTTGTGCAGCCAGCCGCTTTTTGAGCGGAAGCCGCCGTCCTCGAAGTCCGAGTTCTTGCGCTCCTCCATTCCGTTGCGCAGCTTCCACCAGTTTTCGGCGGATACTACGCGGCGCTCCAGCCTGGACTTGCCGGCCTTGTACTTCTGCAGGGTCTGCGTGAGCTCCTGCAGTTTCTTTTCGTCGATGACTTTGGGGGTTATCTCCAAAGCCATGATATTTTCGTCCATTTATGCCCTCCTTTTGGAAAACTGATTGAGCGGATCGAAAATGATCGGCTTCTGCTCCACCGGGCGCAACGGTTTTACAGGCCTGCTCATACAAAAATACCGGGTCTCGTCCGCGACATGGTCCTCCATGCTCGTGTCGAGATCCTCGGGCTTGTGCTCGTCATATATCAAAAGCGGGATCGTGCGGATGAACGCCTTGCAGTTGGAGAAAACGTACATCCTCGCGTACCCGTTCTCGTCGAATTGCAGCCGGTAGTGGATCTGCATCCATCCCGGGATGCGGTTGTTGTCGCCCGGTGAGAAGTACACGCCGTACCTCACCGCGGTCTCTGCGATGCTCTCGCCTCTGCTCGCGTCCCAGATCGCCGGGTCTGCCACGCCCTGGATGTTTTTTCCCTTCAGCCACGGGTGCGTGGCCTCGATGCGGTGGATCTCGGAAAACTGCTGGTCCGGCGTCCACTTCAAGCCTTCGTTCGGGGTCTTTGTGCAGCCGTACAGCTCCATGATGCGGTAGATCACGCCGTCATAGTCCACGGCCCACCATGCGCAGGAAAACGGCTTGCCATAGCCGAAGTCGTAGGATCGATAGATCTTCCAGTTTGACGCTGCACCTTTTGCCAGATCAAACGGCTCGATCACATGGACCCACCGCCCCTGCTGCTTCAGTTCTGCCTCTGTCAGATCGCAGCCGGCGTTGTGCGCTGCCTGCAGGTCCACGGTCTCGCGGAAGTCCTCGAAGAACTGCCCCTCGTAGATATCCCAGCGGCCGTGTAGCCATGCTTCGCGCAGTTTCGGCGGCAGGCTCTCAAGCTGCCGGATGTAGTCCGGGTTGCTCTGCATCAGCGCGGGGTTGTCCTTCACGCTCGCCTGGATGAATGAGTATTCCTCGGGAGTTTCCCCGTCCTCGTATTTCTTGTCGATGAACAGGCGCTTCACCCAGCCGTGGCCGGGGCCGCCGGGGTTGCAGGTGTAATAGATCCGCTTCGGGAAGTCGTTCACGCCGCGCACGCAGGCCGTCAGCTTCTTGATCACTTCCTCCGTCTGCTGCGTTGCCTCGTCTACAAAGAGAACGTCCACCTCCGTGCCCTGGAAGCGCGCCGCGTCCTTGTCCGTATCGCAGTATCGGAAAAGAATCACGCTCCCGGTCGGAAAGCGGATCTCCTTCTTCGCGTCGTTGTAGTCGGCGAAGGCCTGCCCCTTGCCGGCGCCGCAGCGCAACAGTTCGCATAGCGGCTGGATATGGTTTGCACGCAATTCCGGGTAGGTTTTTCGCACGATCATGACCTTGATGCCCGGATACCGGTAGCAGAGCAAAACGGCCTTTATGCGCACCGCCCAGCTCTTACCGCCGCCTCTGGCGCCACCGTATGCAACATACTTGTGCTTGTCCCGCAGGAACTGCCGCTGCTTCTCGCTCGGCTCCGGGATGGACAGTTTCATGTCATGTCCTCCTCGCTGATCTTCGAGTACTCTATCTGCAGCGGCTCTCTGCCGGTGACCTCGGTCTGCTTCTCCAGGTTGGCGATCCTCGCACGCTGCTCCTGATCGTCCAGCGCCATCTTGATGCGGGTCAGGGCCTTTGCGCTGTTCATCGCGCGGAGCAGTCCTTCTACCTCGCGCCAGTCGGAGATCTCGTCGCTTTCCAGCCTGCGTATGATCCAATTGATCGCCAGAGAGGCACCTTCCAATAGCAGCGCGGCTTCATCCGCTACTTTTGCTCCCTCTTTTGCTACCTTTTCCTGGAGCGTTTCGGTAGCAGATGCTACCACTCTGTCCTTGTACTGCTCCCTCACCTGTGCCCAATGCTCGGCGGCGGCTCTGTTTCTCAGCGTATTGTAAGAAACACCGTGCTTTTGGGCGAGCGGCCTCGTCCCGATGTCGGTCGTGATGTATTCGTGTTTGATCTTATTCCAGTTCGGTTTGGCCATCTCGCACCTCCTCCCGTCCATTTTAGAAAATCACGGGCTGCTTTTTCTAACATGCTTTTGCAGAAAAACGGAAGACGGAGATTTAATCTCCGCCTTCCTCGTATTTCCTTTGTGCCAGCTCGTGGTACGGGCATTTCGCGTAGTGCAGCTCGCAGGCCGTCTCCATGTGTGCCGCCTGTTCCTCCATCCTGGCAAATCGCAGGATGGTCTTGGTCCTTCGCATCGCGCCCTCGCAGACGATGATTTTCTTCTGCCGGTTGGATGCTATGTAGAACGGGCAAAGCACGTCGACGTCGTCATAATGAGATCCGTATTTCGGTTTACTCATGTTCACTCCCTTCTGGCGGCTCGGCTTTTTCTTCCGCTTCGATCATCCAGTTGAGGTACACCCTGGCCTTCTTCAGATCCTCGACGCCGTTCTTGTGCCGGTACCGCCAGACGTACTTGATCACGTTTCCCTTGCAGTAGTCGGCAAACTCTTTCAGCCCCAGGCTCGCCCGGATCGCGTCTATACACTCGATCCCGCCGGATGTGTAGTGCTCGGGATGGTTTACGGCATCTACTTTCTCTCCCGTAGGAACATAGTCAATGCACGCAAAGTTAAACCCGTCGCAATACTCTCCGTTTTTCACAGCCTCGCACGGGAACGGGCCAAATTTCTTGCACAGTTTACTCATCCGTCTACCTCCTTATTGAGCCATTTGATGACCTCCTCTTTTGTTGGATTCCACCAGATGAATACCCGTAGGAACTCTGCGAGTTGGTCAATGTCCGCGTTGTGTATCCTGTCGTAGTGGGTCAGCGCTTTCCGGTCCGGGCATTTATCCTCTCCGCAGCAACCGACCGTCACAGCGCCGTGGTCGTGCTTGTCGCAGTATGCGCCATCATCGTGGGAGTAAATACACTTAGCCATCACTCGCCCTCCTCTGCCGCGCAGCATGTGTACTGCCCGATCCGCACGCTTTCGCTGATGCTGTCCAGCATATCGCGCATACTGCAATCCGTTTCCCCGCGCATCACCAGTTCCCAGCATTGCTCGCAGCTATGTGCCTGGCCTGTTTCTTCTATCGTCTCCTTGTTCCGCTCGCCGTATGTGCAGTTGCTCGGCGTGTTTGTCGGAGGCGGGCAAGGGGGCAGCATGTTCTTGACGAACACGATGAAATGCGCCATCTGCTTCTCGTCCGCGTCCTTCGCAAAGTCCTTGATGCTTTCGCATAATGTCATGTGGTTTCCTCCATCGGCGGCTGTGGTAGTGGCATCCAATGGGTCGGATTGCAAACATGGATTGCGCTGTTGAGTTTCCACCAGTAATCTCTATCCCACTCTGCCCTCGCTCGTTCATACTTTGCTACGAATATGCCGCCTCTGCTTCCGTAAGCGAGAACAGGTGTCCCGTATTTCGGCAACGCCTCCGTCACGGGAATCCACTTTTCGTCAGCAAGGCTGTTGTATTTGTCTTCCCAAAACTCTGAATTGAATTTGTGGAAGTTCACAGCCTTTTGCAGTTCCTCAATGGCATCTGCGGCATTTGTCAGTAGATGCACAAGCCCATCCTCGGCCTCAAAGCCATAGTGGTCTGCATTGTTCCGCAGAGCCTTTACCAGTTCGTCATACATCAGCTTTCCTCCATCGCGGCCCCACAATTGGGGCAATATCTATGCCCGGACTTGTGCATTGGGCTTCCTCTGTCGGCATTCCACCACATCGGTGACATGGTTTTGCAAGCAGAACAACGCCACGCTCCGATGCCCCAATCCATGCCGTCTTTGTCCCAATACCAGTGCGCTCTCACCACAGGCCGCACATCAGCGGCGGGGATTGAGTTTATAGCATCAACTGGCACAGCGCGTTCCGTGTTGTAAATACTCCCGCCCAAATTGTACTCGCGGCTGTTTGCGATTGCTTTCTCGCGTTCGATGTATTCAGCCATTGTTATACCTCCTCATCCCCATTGCTCGCTCATAGCTTTGGCGATCCCGCTAAAAGTGCGGCTTCTCACTTTCTGCGCCCCCCCGCGTCTGCTCATGCCAGCCTTGTCCGGGTTCCCTTTATTGCGGCTTGTTCCACATGACACATAAGGCTTGTAATCTTCTACGATCTCTGTCGGTGTAAGTGGCGGCAAACCTTTGAGCCACAAATAAGTCAACTTCGACCACGGCTCTCCAAACTCATAAGGCTGGATTCTCTGCGTTTCTTTAGGAAGCTCGATGCATTTCAGAGGGCGCGGGTTTTCGATACAAATACGCTGGCAAGGAGCGTTTCGGATGTCCATAAAAAACCTTTTTGCATCCATCGCTTTTGCAAACCGTTCCTCGTCAATGTGCCCAGCTTTCGGGTACATTCTGCAAGCACCAGCTGCGCTCATGTATGTGCAGGGAGGGTGCGCTATAATTAAATCCCATTTGAAAATCTGGCAAATGTGTCCACTCTGCAAATGCAAATTTGTTCCTCGCCATTCGTCCGGGTACAAAACCGAAAGCACATCATCCTTGATATGCCACTCAGGGTGTCCTCCGCTGCACTCCTGGATGTCGCAACTGTAGGCCTCGTGACCTCGCGCGCGGAATGCCTTGCAGACTTCCTGGCTTTCTTCGCAAGCGATAAGTAGTCTCATCCTTTCCTCTCCATCTGCAACACCTCGATCTGCCGCCGAAGCCGGACGATCTCCCCCTGGTCCAGCCGGTGCATCGTCAGCAGCTCCTCAACCGCCTTCTTCGCTCGCTCCATCAGCATCCAGTCGCAGTTCCATTTCTTCGGCTGCTTGCAATCTGCGCACGGTGCGCCCTTGCTGCAGGTCTCCAGGTCGTTCAGCAGCGCCTCGTAGCTCCCCGTCTTCATGACATCGCCTCCAATGCTTTCCGGTAGTTATTCGCCAGCACGGTCAGCTTCTCGATCGCGTTGGCTGCCTCTTTTTTCAGCTCCAGGTCACACATAGGCCC